>VOFC01004081.1_pt1 | contig 22083 bp, 42 predicted proteins | sample 5384161 | NCBI WGS metagenome assembly VOFC01 (sample SAMN12384722, study PRJNA508395) | human gut metagenome | isolation source: healthy gut B | host: Homo sapiens | reverse complement strand
CTTTGGGTGAAGATGGATATACTTCCACCCTTGTCTGGATCATTTGGTTGGGGCTGTACTTCGTCGAACACCACCACGCTTTCGTGATCGTCCTGATAGCCGCCTTCGGTCAGCAGCGGCAGAAAGCTTTTGCCGGGGAGCCGGTCCACCTCCGGATTGTCGATGTGCAGGAAGTCCAGCAGGGTGGGCATGAAGTCGTAGGCGCTGAGCAGAGCGTCCCGTGGATACCCCCGGAGCGGAGCGCGTTCCCGGCATGGAGAAAATACAGGGGACCTTCACGCAGGTGTCAAAGAGATTCAAAGGATTCGTGGCGCTGCCCTTTGCCCCCAGATGCCGTGCTGGCCGCAGCTGAATCCATTATCGGCGGTGAAAAACAAGAAGTGTATTGTCCAGAATCCTTTTCTTCCAACTTTTTCACGATACGGCCCACGTTGTCGTCCACCGCCTGGCGGCGGCATAATAGCCGGAAAGCAGGTCCCGGAGGGTCAGATACTCCCGGTCCTTGTTGGCGAAGGTCAGGCTGTAAGCAATGTCGTGGGGCATCTGGATGCTCCAGGGGCTTCTTGGGGTCCTGGGGCACGTCGGAGAAGGTGCAGTGTTCCCTGATAGTAGCGGACGGCCTCCGGGTGCTGGTCTACATGGGGGCTGTGAGGGGCGGTGTAGGTCAGGTTCAGGTAGAAGGGCTTGTCCCCTGGCAGCATTCGTCGATAAAGGACAGCGCGTCGTCGGTGATGACGTCCGTCAGATAGCCCTTTGGTCCGGATGCGCTCGAAGTGCCACGGTAGGCCTCCGCATCGTGATAGGTGCCGCTGCCGCCCAGGGTCACGAACCAGTGAGAATAGCCCTTCTGGGGATGACCGGTGGCGCCCAGGTGCCATTTGCCGCTGATGCCGCAGACGTAGCCGTTCTGGACCATCCGCTCGGTGTAGCCGGTGATGCCCTCCAGATATTCCACCGGGGCGTCCCCATGGGACCTCACCGGCCCCGCAGCGGATCCAGTCGTGGACCCCGTGCTGGGAGGGAATGCGGCCCGTCAGCAGGGAAGCCCGTGCCGGGAGCAGACCGGGAGGCAGAAGAAATTTTCCATCCGCACGCCGTTTTCGGCCAGACGGTCGATGTTCGGGGTGCGGATCTCCTTGTTGCCGTTGCAGCCCAGGGACCAATAGCCCTGGTCGTCGGTGAGAATCAGAATCACGTTGGGGCGTTTTTTTACTGTTCATGGGAGGACCTCCTGTTATTTTTTATCAGCATACCAGATTTTTGCGTCCATGGCCTTTGAAAAACTGCACAGAATCCGGAAAAATCTGCTTTTTTCTTGCGTGGCGGGAAATTTCGTGGTACAATAGGAAAACGAGAGGAGGGGGCGGCATGAATACGGAGGAATTGCTGGACAGCCTGTTTTCCCTGCTGGAGCAGCGCGCTGTGGGACCATCGCCGTGAAGGATTTCACGGGTTTTCTGAACAGGGAGCAGACTCTGGGCACGGCTCTGCTGCCCCATACCGGCCACCATGCCCCCTTCTGCGCCGCCGTGAAGCAGCATCCGGCCTGCTACGCCCGGTGCGTCCGGTGCAGCCGGGTCCATGAGGACCTGTGCAAAAGGGCCTTCGGACCCTTCGTGAAGCCCCTGTTTCCTGGGGCTTTCGGAGTACGCCGTGCCGATTTTTTCCGGAGGACAATGCGTGGGGTCCCTGTCGGCGGGACTCTGGTGCCGACCCGGCGGCATCGGAAAAGAAAATTCGGGCCATGGCGGAGCGATTTGGCCGGGACCCGGCGGAATTGCTGGCGCTGTTGGCGGAACTGCCCCGGCAGGCTCCCTTTTCGGAGGGGGACCGGGGTGCGGCGGATTTCACGGCGGCGCTGATCGCCGGACGGCTGGGACCGGCGCCGGAACGGCCCTCTACTCGTCCGGACACGGGCTTCGAGACCATCCTGACCTACATCCGCAATCATTATACGGACCCCGGCCTTAACGTCAACGCCATTGCCAAAGCCTGCAATTACTCCCCATCTTATGTGAGCCATGCGTTTAGCCGTCGGATAAAGCGAAATCTGCGAACTTTATGTCAACCAACTTCGGCTGATCTTTAGCCAAGCGCCTGCTTCCAGGGCGGCAGCAGCGTGGCCCGGACGGCCATGGTCTGCGGCTACATCGGACGTCAATTATTTTGCCGCTGTTTTCGCCGGACCGTGGGGGGCCCCCTCCCGGTATGCAAGAAATGCGGCAAAAGCCGAGAAAATATAATATAAAACGGACATTTTCGGAAAGAAGCCGAAAATGTCCGAATTTTTTCAGGGTCGCCGCCGGATGCTGCGCCGGGGGGCTGTCGTCGGGCAGGTCGAATTTCTGGAACTGCCCGGGCTGTCCTGGACCCCGGAGGTCCGGGGGAATGTCCTCGGCAGGGGGCGTTGCAGGCCCGGTGGACCTTGTCCAGGACCCGCTTGGTCAGAGGATGGGCTTCCTCAAAATAGAACAGGGCATCTTCCGGGGCGGAAAGGACCTGCTGAGCGGTCATGGACGGGATGGACTCCGCCAGCTCCGGCAGAGCGCAGATGCGGACCGACGCTCCGGATTCCAGGTCGTAGACCGTGAAGATGAGCCGTCCGGTTTTGTAGTAAAGCAGGTGCTTTCGGCCGGAGGTGCAGTGGAGGCCAATCTGGATGGCGTCCACGCAGCAGCCGTCGTGCTCACTGACGCAGACCAGCCGGTCCCGGCCGGGGTCGGAGAGACCCAGATGGGTCATGGCCGTGTCGCAGACCCGCACGCCCAGGGCCAGCAGGGTGCAGGGCTTGCCATGAAAGCGTAGGCTGTCCGTCCACAGCCGCCGGATGCGGCTTCGCAAAAACATGGCCCCACTCCTTTCTTCCTGCGCCGACCTCGCCAGCCGAGAACCACAGATGATCTCCGATTATAGCTGATTTGGGAAGGAAAGTCAAGGCAGCGCCGGCAGCGTCCGTCCTACCCGCCAGGGAAAGGCCGGAACGAAAGCCGGGCGCTGTCTTTCGTTGGAGCGGTCTGTTCTGTTCGCACAAGCAAACATCCTGACGGGCCCCGCCAGGGAATAGAAGGCCGGAATGGGAAAAAATAAGGCTGTGCACGGCAGAAACGGAAAAACCAGCCGCCGGGCGGGGAAGGAGAAAACGGTAAAAATCGTTTGTAAATAAAAACATATCCTGTTCGGTTGCAATTTCGAACCCCAATCGGGGGAAACCGTGTGGAAGGCGAACGCAGGAACCTTCCTATGAGCGTATCAGCAAAAGTTTAGGTCTGAAGGAAATGTCAGATTCTTACGATGGAACATCGGAAGAAACTGATAATTCCAAACAGAAATATGTGATTTTCAACCAAAAACGCTTGCGGAGCAAACGTGAGAAACCGGTATCTTATTTTAAAAAATGTGAGATGTCACAAAAACCGGATAAATTCTTGGTTGGTTTTGCCATTTACGAAACAGAGTTTCTTAACTAAAATATAGCCATACAGAGAGCAACAAGGCAACGGTGTCCACGGAAAGCCCGTGAGGGTACACCGGAAAAGGGAGGTCCCGATGGGCGTCACGATGGAGTATATCGCACGGATGGCCAACGTGTCTAAGGCGACGGTGTCACGTGTAGTCAACGGAAAGACAGAGGGGGGGCGGCAAGGGAGACCAGAGAGCGGATTCAGCGCATTATCGAGGAATATGGCTACACGCCCAATCTGGTGGCCCGTGGCATGGCAACTTCCCACCTCCAAGACCATCGGACTGGTGATTCCCAATATCACCAATCCGTTTTTCCCGGATCTGATCCGGAGCCTGCAGATTCCGCTGCAGGCCTATGGTTATACGGTCATGCTGTGACACGGATTCCTCCCGGCAGATCGAGGAGAACATCCTCAAGACGCTGCAGGCCAAGCGGGTGGACGGCATCATCCTGGCAACGGTCCAGGAAGAAGGCCGCCATTCCCAGGAAAATGTCCGGCTGGATGTGCCTTGCGTACTCATTGATCGGAAAAAGCAACGTCATTGATTATGATGTGGGCATATTTATGGACAATGAATTTGCCTTCTGGTCTGCAACCAATCTCATTCTTCGCCACGGGAACCGGCGTATTGCTTTTTATTAAGGGGCCGGATGATTTATCTACGACCAAGGAACGGCTGCTGGGGTTCCAGAGCGCGATGAAACAGTACGGGGTGCCGATTGACCCGGACCTGATTCTGAACGGGGACTTCGGCTTCCGCAGCGGTTATACCGCCGTGATGATGCTTCACCGCCGGAGGATTCCTTTTACTGCCATTGTAGCTTCCAACGACATGATGGCTCTGGGCGCCATTCAGGCGCTGCGGGAATTGAATATTTTCGGTACCGGAGGAGGTGGAGGTCATCGGCTGCGATGATATTCCCTTCAGCTCTCTCATTCAGCCGACGCTGACGACTATGCGGATTCCGCTGGAGAAATTCGGCCGTCGAGTGGCATCTATTATGATGGACCTGATCGCCGGGAATCCGGTGTCGGACAAAAATATCCGCCTGGAGGCGGAATTGATCCTGCGGGGTAGCACCCGTAAGACAAAACAGGAAACGAAAGGGACGTAAGCGTATGAAGATCCTTTGCATGGGCCTCCGTCAATGTGGACAAGACCTACCGAGTGGATCACATTCCGAAGGAAGGAGAGACGATCCTTGCCCGAGGATTCCGGCAGGGCTGGGGCGGAAAGGGCCTGAATCAGGCGGTGGCTCTGGCGAAATCCTGCGACGAAGTCTACTTCGCCGGAAACGCCGGTGTGCAGGATGCCGCCCTGGGGAGCCCTGCGGCAGCACAACATTCACGACGACTACCTGAATCTTCTGAGGACGCTCCCACCGGCGTGGCTCTCATCAATGTGGACAAGAACGGCCAGAACGCCATCGTGGTCTACGGCGGAGCCAACCAGACCTTCACGGAGGAATACATCGACCGGGTGCTGGGCCGGTTCGAGGCGGGGGATATGCTCCTCCTGCAGAACGAGATCAACGGTCTGGATTACATACCCGCCGGGCAAAAGCGGCGGGAATGCAGATCGCCATGAACCCTCACCCTTTGAAGAAACGCTGAAAGCACTGCCCCTGGATCTGGTGGATATTTTCCTGGTCAATGAGGTGGAGGGGCTATCAGATCACCGGCTGTCAAGAGCCGGAGGCCATTTTGCAGGAACTGGAACGCCAGTACGGCGGGGCGGCAGTGGTGCTGACCCTGGGCGGCCAAGGCTCCGTGTACGCCAAAGGCGGAAAACGGGTGCGCCAGCCCATTTACCGTGTGCCGGTGGTGGACACCACGGCGGCGGGCGATACGTTCACAGGGTATTTTCTCTCGGCGCTGGCACGGGCATGACCCCGGAGGCCAGCCTGGACCGGGGCGGCCAGGGCCGCCGCCATTGCGGTATCCCGGCAGCGGCGCCACCGACTCCATCCCCAGCCTGAAAGAGGTGCTGGAATTTCAAGAGGAGTGAATGGTGACATGATTACGCAAATCTACGGCATCAAGAATCTGGACGATGCGCTGATGTGCGCCGAGCTGGGTGCAGACCACATCGGGCGTGGCCTTCGGCCAGGTGAAGCACCTGGGTCCCCAGCAGAAGGACTGCGCACAGGCAAAATATATTTTTGACCGGCTGCCTTCCAATGGTGAAGGTGGGGCTGACCATCGCCAGCGATGTGGACGAGATTATCCACGATCTGTCTTTGTGTCTGCCGGCTGTACCATCTTTCCGGAGATATCCGGGACATTTCTCCGGAGGGCGTCCAGTGCATCCGGGACGCTTACCCAGGATTGAAGATTATGCAGGCTCTGCCGGTGTACCCGGCGTTTCCTACGAGGAGCAGTGGCCCACCATTCTGACCTGATCCGGAAATATGAGTCCACCACGGACTTCTTCCTCATCGATACCAAGGACCCTAAGAGCACCATCGGCATCGGTGCTACCGGTGCCGTCCATGACCGGAACATCGACCGGGCCATCGTGGAGGCCACCAAGGTTCCCTGCATCGTGGCTGGGGGTCTGGATGCTTCCAATGTGGCGGAGGTCATCCATATCACCCATCCCTACGGGGTAGACTCCTGCACCCGGACCAATGCGGACAAGGCTGATGCCATCGGAAACGGCAAGGACCGGGAAAAGTGAAAGCGTTCATTGAAGCAGCGAGGAATGCCTGAGCGGGAAAGGAGAGCCTAATGAGCAAGACCATTGCACAGATTTATAGCCTGACCAACCTGGCCGATGCTCTGATGTGCGTCGAGCTTGGCGCAGACCACATCGGTGTGGCCTTCGGCGACGTGGACCATCTGGGACCCATCCAAAAGACCTGCGCCGAGGCGAAATACATATTTGACAATCTTCCGGACAATGTGGTGAAGATCGGCCTGACCATCGCCAAGGACGTGGACGAAATCCTGGCGGACCTGGACAAGTGCTGCCCGGAGGTCTACCACCTGTCCGGCGATATCCGGGACATTCCGCCGGAAGAGGTCCAGCGGATTCGGGACGCCCATCCGGGATTGAAGATCATGCAGGCCATCCCGGTGTACTCCGGCGTTTCCTACGAGGAGCAGTGGCCTACCATTCTGGAGCTGATCCGGAAATACGAGCCGACCACGGATTACTTCCTCATCGATACCAAGGACCCCCAGAGTACCATTGGTATCGGCGCTACCGGCGCTACCCACGACCGGACCATCGACCGGGCCATCGTGGAGGCCACCAAGATCCCCTGCATCATCGCAGGCGGATTGGACCCGGACAATGTGGCGGGAGGCCATCCATACGGCGCATCCCTACGGTGTGGATACCTGCACCCGCACGAACCTGCCCAAGGAACAGCAGGACATTACCAATGGCCTGAAGGACCGGGAAAAGGTCAAGGCATTCATCGAGGCTACGAAAAATGCGTGAGACAAGGCCGGTAATTGTCATTGGCGATGCCTGCGTGGACGTGACCGTCCGCCTGGCGGATCTGATGGTTGGACACAGTGACGTATATGATTCCGAGCGGCTCCTACCCACCATTTCCGGCGGCGGGACCAGCGCCAACACGGCGGTGGCCCTCAGCAAACTGGGGGTGGCTACGGCCTTCATGGGGGACCATAGGCGATGACTACGGCGGACGGTTTATGCTCCGGGAGTTTGCGGAACGGGGCATCGACACGGGGCTGACCATTGTGGATGACAGCAACACCATTTTCGTGTTTGCCTTTATCGACCCGGAAGGGGGAGCGAACCCTGTGGGCGTTCCCCGGGGAGGGCTGCTCCTACGCCAACCTGGACTTGAATAAAATTGATCTGGACCGGGTACGCCGGGCCGGATGGGTCCATTCCTCCGGAATGGCCTATATGACCGGCGGTACCACCCGGGAGAATCTCCCGAAGGTGTTCCGGGCGGCATACGAGGCAGGGAGTCCCCACCTCCTTTGACCTGAACACACGGGTGGGCGAGCCGGAGAATCTGGACCCGGATATCCGCCGGGCGGTGGAGGAAACGCTGCCCTATGTGCGCTACCTGCTGGGTTCCGCCAAGGATGAATTCTATTCCTTCTGCCCCAAAGACGATTGGAAGGACTCCGTAAGGGGCCTTCGCCGTGGACGGGCGGACGGTGATCTCCCGGATGGGCGGCGACGGTGCATTTACCGTAAGCCCGGAGGGCGAGTTCTTCACGGAAGCGTTCCAAGTGAACGTGCGGAACACCACCGGGGCCGGGGATGCCTTCAACGCAGGCTTCATCGCCGGAATGCTCCGGGACTGCCCCTTCGGGAAGCGGTCCGGTGGGGAAACGGCGTCGCCGGATATAAGGTCACGGGCAACAGCGCCCGCCATACCCCAACGAGACGGAACTTTTGGATTTCATGGCCCATGTGCCGGGAAAAGAAATAACATGAACGAGCAGAAAAAGAAAAAAGCCGATTTACCCTTCTGGGCATTCTGGCCTCGGTGATCTGGGGCTCCGGCAGTGCCTTCCCGGCCGGTCCATGGCGGAGACCTACGGAAACTTCTCCTCCACGGGCCTGAGCAACGTCAGCGCCGGTGTCATTCTGACGGCGGTGCAGATCAAGCGCAGCGGCCTGAAAAGCTACGGCCAAGCCCCCTGAAATACTGGCTCATCTGTGGCCCCATTTATGTGCTCTACAAGCTGACCACCGGGTTGGCGGTAGGCGTGGCGGCTACCCGGGAACAGGTCGTTACCTCCGGCCTTCTCCGGCTGATGTGGCCCATGATGACCCTCATCATGGCGGTCATTATGTTCGGAAGGAAAATAAGACCTCAAATGGTTCATCCCCAGCATCCTGCTTTCCATTGTGGGCATTCTGGTGGCCAATACGGATGTAGAGAAATTTCTCCGTTCTGAATACTCTGAAGATCATGTGCGTGGATGCCTTCTGGCCAAGCCTTTTTGTCAGGTGGTGTCCTCCATTGCCTGGGGCCTGTACTCCAACCTGAACCGGAAGATCGTAGGCGATGCGGATTATGACGCCGTGGGCCTGTTCATGGTCATCACGGGCCTCCTGTCTTACGGAGTTACGTTTTTTGTGGCAGAGCCGCAGGTGTTCCACCTCCGGCAGGTGGAGCGAGCTCATCTATCTGGTGGTGTTTTTCCAGCTTCCTGGGAACGCTGTTCTGGAATCTCTCCATGCAGAAGGGCGACCACATGCTGGTGATTCTGGTTTCCAACTTCATGCCGGTGCTTTCCACGGTCATCAGTGCCGTGCTGCTGGGCGTGACGCTGACCTGGCCCATGGTGGCCGGTTCCCTGATGGTGGTGGCCGGAACGCTGTTCTGCAAGGCTTCCATCAAAGCCGGTGACGGCAGAGGCGGCATGATGCACGTTACAGTGCCGTTTTATTCGATTTTGACGGGACCCTGGCCGATACGGCCAAGGACGTGATGGGATTCCGTACGGTACGGCTTCAAGAAAAATGGACTTTCCATCCCGGATAACTACGCAGCCGACGACCGGAACCTGGCCAAACTCAACGAGCAGATCGTTGCGGAGCTGTATCCGGGAAGCCCGGAGACTCTGGGTCGTCAGGTGGCGGCGGACGTTGCCCACCATTACCGGAATCTCAATACTTATCCCGCACGCAGCTTTATCCTTACATAAAGGAATTGCTTTCGGCCCTTCGGGCGGCGCAGATCCCCACGGGCATCCTCTCCAACAAGGGCCATGCTTCTCTGGGGCGCATCCTGAAAGAAAAAGGGCTGGCTGGACTACTTTGACAGCTACCGTGGGACGTTGGACGAGTGACGACGATACCCTGGGAAAAGTGGACCGGCTGAGAAATTATATGGCGGCGTTCGATACCTCGGACGCAGTTTATATCGGGCGACTCGGCGGAGACGTGGAGGCGGCCAAGGCCAACGGCCTGTACGTCATCGGCGTTCTCTACGGGGACGGCGACCCGGAGCTGGTCCGCAGGGCCGGCCCAGATGCGGTGGCTCCCCCACGCCGGAGGCGCTTCTGAACACATAATGAAAGGATGATGACCGTGTTGCAAGATTTTAAAGTATTACATTCCTACTACTTTTTTTTGCAGGATGCGGAAGCACGGGTGGGGGCGGCTCTGTCGGAGGGACGGGATCAAAAAAGGTCCTGATCTGCCGCAGCTCTGATGCTTTCCTGAAAACCACCGGTCTGCTGGACCGGATTACCGGAGATTTGGATGCCCATGGCGTTGCCTGGAGAGTTGGATGTTGGATTGTGCCCCAATCCCCGGCTGCGCCGGGTCTATGAGCCATTTGCATCGCCCTGGCCCGTGCCGAGCAGGTGGACGCAGTGGTAGCCATTGGCGGCGGAAGCGTCATCGATACGGCTAAGGCTGTGGCGGCTGGCGTTCTCTACGATGGAGACGTGGGGACTTTACAGCGGAAAGGGTCGCCCCAGCGGGCGCTGCCCGTGGCGGTGGTGCTGACCCTTCCGGCAACCGGCAGTGAGTCCGGCGGTGTCAGCGTGGTCAACAATGAGGACATTCATATGAAGTCCCTGACCAGCGGCGACTGCCTCCACGGCCCCGGTACGCCTTTATGGACCCGAAGCTCTGCTGCACGCTGCCGCCCTTTATCACTTCCTGCGGCATTGCGGATATGCTCTCCCATGCAATGGAGCGCTACTTCACCGATTCCGATGAACTGAACTGCATCGACTATATGTGCGAGGGCGTGATGAAAGCCATCGTGACCTTCGGACGGAAAGTAGTCCGGGACCCCCAGAATTACGACTACCGGGCAGAGGTCATGTGGCTGGGCACCGTTGCCCAGAACGACATGGTGGGCGTGGGCCGGAACCAGGATTGGTCCTCCCACAACATCGCCAACGAGCTCAGCGCCCTGTACGATACCCCCACGGAGCCAGCCTGACCATCATTACCCCGGCTTGATGCGCTACGTGTACAAGCAGCACCTGTGGCGCTTCGCCCGGTTCGCCCGTGTGGTCTTTGACGTGACGGAAGCCGACGACGAAAAAGGCAGCCCTGGAAGCCATCCGCTGCACGGTGGCCTTCTTCCGGGATCTGAACCTTCCCACCTCTTTGAAGAGTTCCACATCCCCACGGACCGGATCGGCGACATGGCGGAGACTGCCAGCCACGCCTTCGGCTCCGACAAGATCGGCACTTTCATGGTGCTGGACAAGCAGGATATTATCCGAATCTTTGAAGATTCCATCCAAAAACAGGAATGAGGGAAAAATATGGAAAAAAGGAAAAAGTGATTCTCGATTGTGATCCGGGTCATGACGATGCCTTTGCCATCATGCTGGCGGCTCAGCACCTGGACCTGCTGGGTGTGACCACCGTAGGCGGCAACGGCTTCCCTGGAAAACACCACCCGCAACGCCCTGCAGGTGCTGGACGTGATCGGCCGGTCCGACGTGAAGGTCTATCCCGGTCATGCGGGTCCCTCCACCAAGGAGAGCTGGTCATTGCCGACAATGTCCATGGCAAGACCGCCATGGACGGTCCCCCAGCTGCCGCCTCCCAGCAAGAGCGCTGAGAGCAAGCACGGTGTGGACTTCATCGTGGACACGGTCATGTCCACGGACGATGTGACCCTGATTGCCACCGGTCCCCTGACCAACATCGCTTCGGCTCTGAACAAGGAGCCCCGGATCGCTCAGCGGGCCAAGGGCCTGTACATCATGGGCGGCGGCGCTTACTGCGGCAACTGGACGGCAGCCGCAGAGGTTAACATCTTTGTGGACCCGGAAGCGGCCTACAAGGTGTTCCACAGCGGGATGCCCATTTATATGTGCGGCGTGAACCTGACCCGGCAATGCCCGGTGCTGCGGGAGAACGTGGAGAAAATGCGTGCCCTGGGCAACAAAGCCGGAAAATTTGCAGCGGAACTGCTGGACTTCTTCGCCAGAGGCGGCGATGCCCACCTGCATGACCCCTGTGCGGTGGCCTGGATCATCGACCCCTCCATCGTCACCTCTGCTTATCTGCATGTTGACATTGAACTGGACGGCACTTTGACCCGCGGCATGACGGTTACGGACCTGCGGCCCCTGCAGAGCAACCGGCCAGAGGCGGATATCGACCTGGACACCATGAAGCGCTGGAACGATGCCCCCGAAGGCTCTCCCTTCCGTGGCCTGATGCCCAACACCCATGTGGGTCTGCGGCTGGATGCGGATAAATTCAATGCTCTGGTCCTGGAGACCCTGCGCAACTACAACTAAGCATTCTCTTCCCCTTGTGCCTATCGCATGGATATGCGAAATAATAAAACAAAAGGAGAAAAACAAATGAAGAAACTTGTAGCCCTGATCCTTGCGCTGACCATGATCGTTGGTCTGTGCGCCTGCGCCAAGACCGGTGGAGATGCCACCAAGCCCACGACACCAAGTCCAACACAGACACCAAGCCCTCCGGTGAGAACACCGACGGCAAGAAGCCCCTGAACATTATGATGTACGTCATCCGTCCTCACCGGCACTCTGTCCTGTGAGGACCTGATCTACGCAGAACTGACCAAGTTCTGCGAAGAGACCGGTTCCACCCTGAACTACTACGAGTGCAACTCCGACGAGACCAAGCACGACACCACCCTGCCCGAGCTGTGCGCCGGCGGCGAGTATGACGTAATCGTCACCGGTTACTATTCCATCCCGAACCCGTCCAGAGAGCCGCCGAGATGTATCCCGACCAGAAGTGGATCCTTTTCGACTGCAGCGTGGACTATTCCCTGCCTCAGTGCAAAGAACATCGCTTCCTTCACTGCCGATCAAGAACACCCTGGCTTTCATGGCCGGCGCTCTGGCCGCTCTGATACCGAGACCTCCGACCCCCCACATCAACGCAGATAAGTGTCGTCGGCTGGGTCGAGCGGCGGCGAGAACACCGCTGTCAACGACTTCCTGGTCGGTTACATCGACGGCGTGAACTATGTGATCCCTCCATTGAAGTGCTTTTTACTCCTACGTTGGCGACTGGACCAACTCCGCAAAGGCGTCACCGAGCTGGCCAACGCTCGCAGTAGACATGGGGACGTGATCTTCGCCGTTGCCGGCGGCGCAGGCTTCGGTGCTTGCGAATCCGCCGCTATCACTGCCTTCTGGCGTGGATAATGATCGCTGGTCAGCTGGAGCAGTCCGGCCCGCTACGCCGACTATGTGGTCTCCTCTGCTATCAAGCAGTTCGGCAAGGTCGTGTATGACGCCATGGTGAAGTTCTACAACGGCGAGCTGGAATTCGGCAAGCACACCAGCTGCGACGTGCCTCCGGCTATCTGGAAATGCTGGAGACCAAGCAGTTCGAGAAGATCGTCAAGGAAGGCATGCCTGACGTTTACAAGCGTTACACCGAGATCTGCCAGGACCTGGAAAGACTTTTGGCAAGATCGTGAGGTCGGCACTGCTGTCGGCGCAACTCCCGAGTATGTTGCTCAGAAGAAGGCCGAGGCTGCTGCTGCTCACTAAATAGGTTTCCCAAACAGGGCCGGCCGTCCTGATAGCATGGGCGGCTGGCCCTTTCACAAAAGTCTTGTGAGCAAGCCATTCACAATACGGTTTATGGAGAATAACAATGGACAATAACGCTGTGAAGGACTCCGGAAATCGTTCTCCCATGGAGAACATTACCAAAATATATTCCAACGGCTTCGTGGCCAACAAGGACGTGAACCTTCAGCTCCGGAAAGGAGAGATCCACGGCCGTGGGCGAGAACGGCGCCGGAAAAACGACTCTTATGAAGGTACTCTTCGGCCATGAGCAGCCGGAAGGCGGCCGTATCCTGCTCAATGGCGAGGAAGTGCATATCGAAAGCCCGCTTCACGCATTGGATCTTGGCATCGGCATGGTGCATCAGCACTTCATGTTGGTCAACTCCTCTCTGTTGCGGAGAATATGGTCCTGGGCGCCGGTTCTCAAAAAAGAAAAAGCTTCACGACAAAAAAGAAGCCATCCGCATGACGGAGGAGACCGCCAAAAAGTTCAACCTGCCTGTGACCCCAACGCCCTTTATCAAGGACTTGACCGTTGGCTGACAAGCAGCGGGTGGAAATTCTGAAAGTGCTGCTGCGTGGCGTCCACATCCTGATCCTGGACGGTTCCCCACTGCCGTTCTGACGCCCCAGGAGACGGAGGAACTGTTTCAGCAGCTCATCAACCTGAAAAATCAGGGCTACACATCGTGTTCATCAGTCACAAGCTCCAGGAGTGGTCAAGCAGATCTGCGACCGCATCACGGTGCTTCGGCTGAGGACAGGTCACCGGCAGCGCCGAGATCAAGGATGTGTCCATCCAGGACATTTCCCCGCCTGATGGGCCGACGTGATGCTGACATTGAGAAGGACAAGGCAAAAGCCCAAGAAGACCGTGCTGAAGCGTCCGGGACCTGTCCATACCAATGTGTTCTGGCGTCAACGCCATCGATCATTTTCCTTCGATGTCCGGGCAGGCGAAATTCTGGGGCCGGCGGGAGGGCAACGGGCAAAGCGAGCTGTCCGAGACCATTGCGGCCTGATGCCCCTGCAGCACGGCACGGTGGGAGATCGACGGCAAGAGCATCGCCCACAAGTCCATCCATGCCATCCGTGCCATGGGCGTGGGCATGGTCCATGAGGACCGGATGATCTACGGCGTCTCCAATCCCCAGCCCATCGAGGAGAACCTGATCTCCGACCGCTATGCCACCGAGCCTTACAGCAAGCGCGGTCATGAACTATAAGTACATTCGGGAATGGTCCAAGGAACGCATCAAGGAATTCAAGGTCAAGTGTGACGGCCCGGAGGCCCTCGGTCAAGACCCTGTCCGGCGGTAACGTCCAGAAGGTCGTGGCGGCCCGGGAATTCCTCCTCCGGCCCAAGCTGCTCGTTGCCAGTCATCCCACCCGTGGTATCGATGTGGGTGCCACGGACCTGATCCGGCGGAAGATCGTGGACCTGCGGGACCAGAAGCGACACGGCAACGCTGCTGCTTCTCCGCCGACCTGAACGAGATTCTCATCAACGTCAGCGACAGCATCATCGTCCTTTACGAGGGCAAGATCGTGGCCTATTTTGAGGACCTGACCGGCATTACCCCCGGAGGTCCTGGGCGAATATATGCTGGGCGTCAAGAAACAGGACGACGCAGTTATTGGAGGTGTGGTCCATGAATAAAAAGAACGGCAAGCCGCTGTACTTTTTCGGCGGTACAGATCGAGAAGCGCTTTAATATTTTCCGGACGGCACTGGCTGCCTGCGTGGCCATTCTGTTCTGCTTCTTCCTGATTCTGTTGAGCAGTAAGGCTCCCGGAAAGGACATCATTACGTTCCTGACGGCGCCGCTGTCCAGTTTCAATCGCTTCTGCACCCTGCTCATCAAGCTCTCTCCGCTGCTCTTTACCAGCTGCGCTACCTGCATCCTGTTTGCAGCGGATACCCCTAACTGCTCCGTGGAGAGTGCTTTCACATCGGCAGTATCGCTGCCACCTCCGTGGGCGTGCTGGAAGGCATCCCCGGCTTCATTCACTTCCCTTTGATGGTCCTGGCGGGCGTGGCCGGTGCTTCCATTGTGCTGCTGATTCCATCCATGCTGAACTATTTCTTCAACGCCAACATCCTGGTGACCTCTCTGATGCTCAACTACGTGTGCAACTATCTGGGCAACTATCTGGTCACGGGCCCATGCGGGACCCCACCGCCGGCTACGAGGCCACCAAGCGCATTGCTACGGCTGCACGGCTGCCCAAGTTCATCAGCAGCGGTGCTTCCCAGGTCCATATCGGTCTGCTCATCGGCTTTGTTGTGGTCTTGGTTGCCTGGTTCCTGCTGTATAAGTCCAAGTTCGGCTATGAATCCCGGACCGTTGGCACCAACAAGGCATTCGCACTGTTCTCCGGCATTAACATTCGCAATGTCATCATCTCCGGCTCTGTGGTGGCCGGTATCATGACCGGTCTCGGCTCCGCCTGCGAGATCTCCGGCTTCTATGACCGGCTCCGCTGGGTAGCCTCTCCCGGATATGGCTGGGACGCCATTATGATTGCCACTCTGGCACGGAACAACCCGGCGCTGGTCATTCCGCGTCCATGTTCGTGGCCTACATCCGTACCTCTGCGGACATCCCTGAACATCAGCTCTGTGGTGCCGCCGGAAGTGGTGGAGATCGCCCAGCAGGTGGTCATCGTGCTGATCGCCGCCAAGGGCCTGCTCAGCAGTGTGGAGAAGCGGACGATCGTCAAGAACGCCAACAAGCAGATCGCCTATGAGAAAGAGGAGGCTTGACCATGTCTTTTTTGGAAGCTGTTTTTTCTGAGAATACGCTGGTTGCCATCTTCCGTATGGCGACGCCGCTGATCTTCATTGCAATGGCTGCCTGTATCGGCCGGAAAGCCAATATCACCAGCATTGCCTATGAAGGCATGGCACTTTTTGCTGCCCTGTGCGGCGCTCTGGGCAGCCATTATACCAACTCCCTGTGGCTGGGCGCGCTCATCGGCATTGCCACTGGTATGCTCATCGCCGTGATCTTTGCCTACTTTGTCCTATATCTGGATACCAGCCCCATGCTCATCGGTCTGGCGCTGAACTCCCTGGGCAATTTCGGCACCATCTACATGCTCTTCCTCATCACGGGCCGGAAGTCCGATTCCAGTACCATGGTGTCCCAGAGCTTCCCGTCGCTGTCCATCCCGGCGTTGAAGGATGTGCCAGTGCTGGGTCCGCTGCTGAATCAGACCAACGTGCTGACCTATGTGGCGATCCTGGCTACCATCATTATCTTCATCGTCATCTACAAGACCCCTTCGGTCTCCGGCTGCGGAGCGTGGGCGAAAGCCCCTCGGCCGCTACCTCCGTGGGCATCAACGTGAAAAAACCCAGTTTATCGTCATGCTGATCTCCGGCTTCCTGGCATCTATGGGCGGACTGTTCATGTCCATGGCCTACCTGCCCTACTTCACCAAGAATATGCTCTCCGGCCGTGGCTTCATCGGTCTGGCTGCCTGTAACCTGGCGGCGGGCCATCCCATCGGAGCTTTTGCCTGTACACTGCTCTTCGGTGCTGGGATGCCATCGCCAACGTGGCTCAGGCATTCCGCCTACCCGCACAGTTCGCTTCCATGCTGCCCTATATTGCCACGATCATCGGCCTGTGTGTCACCGGCTACCGGGTTTCCCATGTGAAGATCAAGAAGGCCAAGAAAGCGAAAGGTGTGATATGCCCCATTTTGAGGTCAAGCTGTATCCGGGCTACCGCCCGGAGCAGCTCCGGACCCCTGACGGACCACATCGTTCAAGCGGCTGTGCAAGACCTGAAGGTCCCGGAAAAACGTTGTTTCCGTGGCTTTTCAGGAGATCGCACCGGAACACTGGCAGGAACAGGTGTACCAGCCCCTGATCCAGGACCGGGATGGTCTTGCAAAAGCCCCAAAATACAAATAAGTGCAAGAAAGGCTGGGAAGTTTATGCTTTCCGGCCTTTTTGGAAAAGGGAGATGCTATGGAGTATATCGCCTACGGAGGAGTCATCACCAACCGGCTCCTGTATACCGACAAGACCTGCATTCAGGATATCATGGGCGGGAGCGGATTCTATTCCTTCTCGGCCCTGCGGCTGTGTACCCCCAAGGCCCTGCTGGTGGCCGGGGTGGGTCCGGATTTCGACGAATTTTACGGAAAATGGATGGACCATAATCTGTGCAGCCGGGCGGGCCTGAAGGTCAACATGGACAAGACCACCTACAATGAATTGGTCTACGCCCGGATGGGACCTATGTGAATATTCCATTTACGGTCCGGAATATGAGGCAAAAGAACGCCCCGAAAATGAAGCTGCCCGGGGAAGACCTGCTGCCCTTCCTGGGAGATGCCAAAGGGATCTGCATCAATGTGGCCTTGGATGAACACTGTGCGGACCTGCTGACGGAGGCCAAGAAGAAGCACCCCTTCAAGGTCATGTGGGAGGCCCCGGCAAGTGCCATTTCCGAGTTGACTGCCATCTATGCCGGGGGAGGGCCTGGATGGTCTGCGCCGGCGGCTGAAGGGTGTGGACCTGTTCTCCACCAATAAACCGGAAAGCTTTGAGATCTTCGGTGTTTCCACGGTGGAGGAGGCCATCGCGCTCTATCAGACCCTGGGGATGCCCGTTTACTATCGGGGTTGGCACCAAGGGCGCCTACATGATCGAAGGGACCGAGGTCGCCTATGTGCCCATGATCTCCCTGGTGCCCCACGAGCAGGAGATCGACCCCACCGGCTGCGGCAATTCCTCTACGGCTGCGGCCATGTGGGCCTACTGCGAGGGCTTCGACCTGCTGAAAACCTGCATCGTGGGGAATGTGGTGGCGGCCTACAATGTGCGCCAGTACGGGCCGTACCCCAATTTGCTGGAAGAAGATCACCAGGAAATGATGGCCCATGTGGAGCGCATTTACCGGGATATCAAGAAAAAAACCAAGTAAGGATACGCAAAGGAGCTATGTATGGACAAGAAGGATTTTGAAAATTCTCTGACCCGGCAGGCACGGGATACGGAGAAAATGGTCCGGGTGGTATTTGACAGTGTGACCGCCCAGCTGGGCCAGACTCTGACCACCAAGGAGGTCTTTGACGCCCAGAAAATTTTCATTACCGGCTGCGGCGACAGCTGGCTGGCCGGTGTGGCCTGCAAGGCTGCTTTTGAGAGCATCACCAAGGTGGAGACCTATGCGATGCGGGCGGTGGAGTTCTCCCGGCACCTGAATGGCAAGAACCTGGGCTATTCTCCCAACACCCCCATGGTGTTGGTCATCTCCTACCCGGCGAGGCCACACGGGCAGTGGAGTGCGCCCTGCGGGCCACAGAACGTGGAGCCAACACCATCGCCATCACCAATGACCCCCAACTCCCGACTGGCCAAGGCCTGTCGTCACACGGTCTGTGTGGGTCTACCGGAGGGCGGCGAGTATTTCCCCGGCGGCACCACTTACATTGCCTCCATGACGGCCCTGATGCTCATTGCCATGCGGGTGGGCCGCATCCGGGAGACCATTTCCGGTGAGACCTACCTGGATATGCGTCAGGCTCTGCTGGACTACGCCCATGACTTCCAGAAGGAAGTCGAGGGTTACACGGACCGGGCCTTTGCCCTGGCCCAGACCTGGAAGGACCTGCGGGCGGAGGACTTCATCGGCGACTACTCCGACTATGCCACGGCCTTTCGGCTCGGCCAAGATCATCGAGACCTTCGGCGGCTACACCACTTATGACGATTCCGGAGGACTGGTGCCACATCAACTATTTCCTGGCCCAGCCGGAGACCATCGGCCGGGTAGTTATTACAAATCCTTCCACACCTTCTTTGGGAGGATGCTGGAAACGCTGAACGCCGTGAAGCTGCTGGAAAGCCCCTGTATTGTGATCAGCGAAGGGGAAAAAGAGCTGTTCCCGGAGAGCTTTGCGGTGTTTACTACCCCCAAGCCCCGATATTTCTGGCTGAACCCCTGCTCCAGCATATTCCCTTTCAGCCTGGTAGCGGGTTACATCGCCGCTATGAAGGGGGGAGCAGCCCTTCCGTATCGGCATTCCGGCCTTTTGAGACGGAATTGGGAAAGAACCGCCTGAAAAACGGTACGGCCATCAAGATCCTGTGAGGTGAACGATATGGTATTTACAAAGGAATGGACTGTCCGGTCCGAAAAGACGCTGGATATTACCGAGCAAGTGGAAAAGACCGTCCGGGGAAAGCGGCATCCGCACGGGACTGGTGCAGGTGGAGACCTGTGAACTGGCCTCCGGTGTGCTTCGTGCCGACCGGAACGGGGATAAGACCCCTGCTGGACACCGTGCGGGAAATGCGTTTCCTGGTCCCCGCCCGGATCAATTTCGCCAATACGGAATCCCCCGGAACACGCCGCAGGCTGTGTGAAGGCGGCGCTCTTTGGCAGCACTCTGACCTGCCGGGTGGCCGACGGAGGCTCTGTGCGGGGCCTACGGAATCTATTTTCTGGACTACGACGGACCGAGAAACTGTGTGTTCAGTGTCTGCGTCGTAGGCGAGTGAGCGGGAGGACAATATGAATCACAATGATTATTCCAGCGCCCTGCTGGCGCAGATCCGCAATTCTGTCCGGGATGTGAACACCATCGCAGCGGCGGAGACCTTTGAGTTTTTTGAAAGCTGCATTCCGGTCAGTGCCGTCAAGACCTTCAGCCGTGTGACCCTGACCGGCTGCGGAGACAGCTATTGTGCAGGCATCGCCGCCAAGCCGGTGTTTGAAAACGCAGAGGCCTTTACCGGAACGGGCATGGTTCCCGGTACGCCCACGGAGGCTCTGCGGAACATCGATTGCAGCCGGTATCTGAATACCTATAAGGGCTGGGAACCGCTGACCCTCCACAACAATGTGGTCTGCGCCGTGTCCATTTCCGGTGCGCCCAAACGGCCCACGGAGGCGGTAAAAGCGCTTCCAGGAAGTGGGTGCCCAGAGCATCGCCTTTACCACCAATCCCAACAGTGAATTGGCGAAAAATGCGGCTTTGTGGTACCAATGACTCTGCCCCCTGCGACCACGCCCCAATGTGACCTCCTATTACAGTTCCCTGTTCTCGCTGATGATGTTCGGCTTCTATATGAGCATGGTCAAGGGCCAGATCACCCGGGAGCAGGCGAATGCCTGCCGGATGGGCCTGCTGCAATATGCCAATTCTTACAGCGGCAAGGTCATGGACGAGCTTTCCGAAAAGGCGTTCAAGCTGGCCCAGCAGTGGGAAGCCGACGGCGTGGACAATATGGACTTCGTGGGCGATGGGGCGGACTACGCCACGGCCTTCTTCGGCTCAGCCAAGATGGTGGAAGCATTCGGTGGCCTGACCACCAACGACGATTCCGAGGACTGGAGCCACATCAACTATTTCCTGAAGGATACAGACCACATCGGCACCTTCTTCGTGGCTAACACCCGTTCCCCGTCCTTTGACCGGCTGCAGGACAGCATCCGGGTGGCCTGCGAGCTGCGCAAGCACGTAGCGGTCATCACCGATGGGGAGCCGGAACTGTTCCCGGAGAATGCGGTGGTGTTCCGCACGCCTAAGGCTCAGGCCGGGTGGATGTCGCCGCTGATGCAGCATATCCCCCATGGACTTTGTGGCGGCGTATATCGCCTGCTTCCGCAATACAGGGGCCTTCCGGCAGGACAGCCCCATCCATCAGCGGGACGCTGCCTGCGCCCGGTTTCGTCAAAGCAAGATCGAAGTGGTGAAGTGAGGGAAATGCCATGTCTTACATGAAAAAAATACGCATTGCGGACCGAATTTGAGGGAATGCACGACATTACGGCCCAGGTTCAGGAGGCCGTGAAGGAAAGCGGCATCCAGGAGGGCTTCTGCATCGTCCATTGCAACCACACCACGGCGGGCCTGCTGGTCACGTCCTTCTGGGACAAGCGGGGCCATGTGGACTTTATGGAGGAGCTGGACAAGATCGTGCCCACCCGCTACGATTATCGCCATCAGTTCGACACCCCTACCGATGCGGCGGGGCATATCAAGACGGCCCCTGTCCGGCGTGACGCTGAATCTCATCGTCACCGGCGGCAAGGGGCCTGTTGGGGTCCTCCCAGGCATCCTGTTCGCAGAATATGACGGCCCCCGGACCGGCAGTTCATCGTGAAGGTCATCTCCGACTGATCACGGCGTTTGCTGCACCGCCATTTTCGTGATTTTTGCTCTTTACGCCCGGAAGTTGGCGGAATGCGTGGTGGGAGCGCGTTGTATTTTGGCAAGGCAAAGGGTATGGGGGAGGACTTTGCCAAACGCCCGGGAGGTCCGGAATTTCTTTGAGTCGGCGGTGGTCAGCCAGGCGGACCGGCTTTACGGGCAGACGGGCCTGTCCGACGAGGACCTGCAGGCTGGAAGAAAGCGATTTTCAAGTACAAGGAACGATGATCGAGTGATCCTGCGCATTGCGGCGATTTTCTGCGTTCATCGGATTTCAGCACAAAAAATGGGGGCCGGTGCCGGCATCGGCTCCGATTTTTTGGTCCTGTCCGCCGGAAAAAAGACGAGCCGTCGGGAATAGAGTTTTCCGGAGGTGAGCGGTATGCTCAGTGCGGTATGGCTGCTGTTGGGGAGCCTGACTTATTCCTTTACAGCTTGCGCCGGGAAGCTCCCCAAGGCCCTGACGGCTTCGACCGCGCAATGACTATGGCATGATTTCTGATCTGGCTCATGACGAAGCGGAACCCATTTATATCACCAAAAACGGCGAAGGCGACCTTGTCGTTATGAGCATCGAAGCCTTTGAACAGCGCGAAGAAGCCTTGAAGCTGCGCGCAAAGCTGGAGGCAGCAGAGGCCGCCCGGCTTTCCGGCGCACCAACCTACACGCTGGAGGAATCCAGAAAACGGCTGGAGGCGATCTATCAGCGTGGCTAATCTTGTGATTCTTGAACCCCCCAGCGGGAGCTTGAAGAAATCGCACAGCTCCATATGAACCTTGTAGGGCCAAACTCAGCAAGGAACATCACCAATCTGATTTTGAATACGCTTTCCCGTCTGGAAATGTTTCCACTGTCCGGCCATATCCCGCAGGACAAGGAACTGCGAAACGGCGGGTATCGCTATGTGATTGCAGGAAAGTATATCTGCGTGTATCGGCTGATTGCTGAAACGGT
>VOFC01006375.1_pt1 | contig 22139 bp, 33 predicted proteins | sample 5384161 | NCBI WGS metagenome assembly VOFC01 (sample SAMN12384722, study PRJNA508395) | human gut metagenome | isolation source: healthy gut B | host: Homo sapiens | reverse complement strand
GGTATGATGACCAGGGATGGTTCTGGCAGAAGTATGGAGCATCAGGAGATCCATGGTATTCAGGAACCAGAGTAGCAGCTCCGGCACAGAATGCAGAAGTAAAGGTAAAACTTTCATGGACAACTGATAAAGAGTGACTGTTGGCAAGAATTAATGGAGCTACTGTCTTTACGACGAAGATTTCAGTGGAATTGCAGATCTTGGAAATAAGATTGCGATCAAGGCAGAGATTATGCAAATGCATCCACGCAGTGACGAATGTATATCTGAGAAGAACATTCATTATACAGGACAGGCTGCGGCAGGGCAGTCAGCGGAGTTGTTAAAGATGCTGAAGGAAATGCAATCGCAGGAATTAATGAAAAATTGGAGTTGATGATCAGCAGGTAACAACAGATGCGAGTGGAAATTATACGCTGAATCTACAAGTGGTACATATAATATGTCTATTATGAAGGGCGGTTATAATACGGTTCAGAAGACTGTTACAGTAGGAACAGAAGCTGTTAATGTAGAAGATATTGTCCTTGAGGCCGAGGCAGGCAGAAGTTGCTAAAGAAGCTTTCTACATCTGATATGGATGTTTATGCTTCAACAACATTCCCAAGTGTTGTTAAGTATGAAATGAAAAAGGGAGTCTGAAAGGTAAGACATTTTACAGACGAACTGATAAAGATTAATACAGTCAAGATCAATGGGAACTGCAATTGAATTATCGAATGATGATGTAAAACCCACATTTACCGAATGTCACAAAACGCTTATATTATGACTATAAAAACTTTGAAATAATGATACGTAATCACTGCAGAATTGAATTTAAAAAGATATACGTTGGCTTTTAATATCCATAAAATTGAAAATAAGCTGGAGGATACAGCGACAGGACATCGATCCAGACGATCAGAAATTCGAATCAGAGCCGATTTCTGTAAAGTAATCAGGCAGTGCTAATTTTCAAAAGGTGCGGCAATGTCTTCAATACAAGAGTCAGTGGAGATGAATATGTAGAAGATTGCAGACGCTGCTTCTCTGAATCAGACATATGTATGGGATTTGTTTCAATGATGAGATGAAAGCCGGTCTGTGAGTAACTCTGAGAATGATGGACGTTCTGTAGCGACAACTGCTGCTATGTGGCTCAAGAAAATACTAATGAAATTGTAAGAAGCTACGACAGAAAGGAGATTATGTATCGCTGGACTGGGAAGTACTGCATGGTATTACCATCGTGTAGTGACTGATTCACAGAACAGAAGCTATGTAGTAGACGACTGGCAGGATGGTGCTGTATCATTCCGTTCTATTATGAACAATCCATATAAAATGCGAAGAAGTTCCGGAACTGGTAGCTTATCGTATTGCCATGAACTTTGGTGGACAGGCTCAAGAACCCGTTCCTGACCTCTCTTGATAATGTAAAACGTGTGGCTTTTTAAATACAGACGGTCTTGGACAGTCCGTATTATTAAAAGGCTATGCAAATGAAGGTCACGATTCCGGCACATCCGGTTATGCTGATATCGGAAGAGAAATCGGTGGCGCTGAAGATATGAATACACTGCTGACCGAGGGTGCAAAATATGGTGCAAGATTTGGTATCCATAAATGCCAGGTGAGATGTATCCGGAAGCAAAAGCTTTCAAAGATGACAATGTACGCCGTGATTACTACGGAAACCTTAGTTATGGATGGAACTGGCTGGATCAGGCAATGGTCTTGACAGTCTTTACGATCTGGCTACCGGCGATCGTGAGAAACGTTTTGACGATCTGGAAAAACTGGTAGGACAGAACCTTGACTTCGTATATGTAGATATCTGGGGAAATAATACCGGAAGTTATAATGATGATTCCTGGCAGACACGTAAAACTGTCCAAAGAAATCAATGATAACGGATGGCGTATGGCAAATAAATGAGTGGGGTGTAGCAAACGAGTATGATGCAACATTCCAGCACTGGGCAGCAGATCTTACCTATGGTGGATTTAACCAGAAAGGTCAGAACAGTGAGGTTATGATTCCTTTCGCAACCACCAGAAAGACTCTATGGGTAGCTGATTATCGAAATATGGCGGCGCAACAGCTATGATGCCACCGTTTGGCGGCTATAACATGAAAGATTTTTGAGGATGGCAGGGACGTAACGATTATGATACCTATATCACAAACCTGTTCACCCACGATGTAACAAACAAAATTCATCCAGCATTATGAAGATTGTAAATGGGTAGACGGTGATCCTGTATCACGGCAGGTGCAAGCTACAAACTGGATTCGGAGATGGAGATTACCTTAAAGGATGATGACGAACAAACTGGTACTGACCAGAGGATCAATAATCCGGACGATGATGCATACAGAGAGAGAACCATGACTCTGAACGGCAAAATCGTTGCAAAGGGAGCACCTTCCGCGGTGACCGATACAGATTCCGATATTCAGAATGGACGGAATCGTGGAACAGAAAATCTGCTTCCATGGATCTGGGATTCAGAGAGCGGTGAAAAAATTGCAGCATGAAAGAAAGCTGTATCACTGGAATACAGCCGGAGGAACAACAACATGGGATCTTCCGGAAGGATGGGATAATCTGAAAATGTTAAGTTTATAAGCTGACAGATCTTGGAAAGACAGATGAGAAGACAGTTGCAGTAAAGAATGGAAGAATTACACTGGAAGCAGAATCTGAAACTCCATACGTAGTATGCAAAGGTGAAGAAAATAACCTGAAAATCACATGGAGTGAAGGAATGCATATTGTAGATGCAGGCTTTAACGGCGGATCAGATTCACTGGAAAAAAACTGGAAGAAATCCGGTGATGGTGAAGCAACTATTGCAAAAGAGCCAGTACAGCAATCCAATGCTGAAACTGAGTGGAAAAGTATCCATGACACAGGAACTGACAGACTTAAAGGCAGGTCAGCAGTATGCGGTTTTAGTTGGTATTGATAACCGCAGTGATGCGAAAGCGGCAATAACAGTCAAAAAAACGGTGACGATGTACTTGCAACAAATTACACGACACGTTCTATTGCGAAAAACTATGTAAAGCCTATACGCACAGCAATTCCAGTGCAACAGTAGATGGAAGCAGTTATTTCCAGAATATGTATGTATTCTTTACAGCACCGGAAAGCGGTAAGGTTACACTGACACTTTCAAAAGAAGCAGGAAAAGGGAGATTCCCTATTTTGATGATGTACGTGTAGTAGAAAATGATTCTCATAATATTACAACGAACGATAAAGGTGAAGTTGTGAAATTTGAGCATGGGATTTTGAGACAAATGTACAAGGGAATTTATCCATTTGTTGTTGGCGGAATTGAAGGTGTTGAAGATAACAGAATCCATTTATCTGAAAGACATGATAAATATACTCAGGCCGGATGGGATGTAAAACTGATGGATGATGTCCTGGACGGTGACTGGTCAGTGAAGATTAATGGACTGACGCAGAGAAGCAAACTGGCATACCAGACGATTCCTCAGAACTTCCGTTTTTGAGCCAGGTGTTTACATACAAAGTAAGCTTTGATTATCAGGCAGGAAGTGACGATACTTACGGTGTTGTTGTAGGTGCAGGTGAGTATACAGGAGCAACCAATCTGGAAACATTGAAAAAATCACTGGGAACAACCGCTCATTATGAGAGAAAATCGTTGGTGATATTACAGGTCAGACATGGTTTGGTATTTACTCAGCAAGCACAGCACCAGATCTTCAGGGCGTAAATTCAAGTTCTGCACAGGCCAACTTTGGTGGATACAAAAGAACTGGTTCTTGACAATCTTGTGATTGAAAAAAGTTGAGCAGAATATAACGATTGATACACTGAAAGATCTGATTGCGACGGCAGAGGATACAATAAAGAAGATTATACTGCTGCTGACTGGAAGAAGCTGGATGATGCTCTTGTACCAAGGCAAAGGTTGCAGTGAACAGAGATAAGACATCAGATGCAGATGAAATCGAAGTGCATATTATGCACTGAATGGTGCAATTAATTATATTGCTTCGATTGATACAAATGCAGAAAGCAGTACGAAGAATGATATTTCTGTTGAAGGCGTGATCGCAACAGCAGGAAGCGAAGACGGTGGAACATACGGAAGTAATATTGGAAAAGCAGAATATGTTCTTGATAATGATGTGACAACTGCATGGATGACAGCTTATTCAGGATATGCTACAACAATCAAGAATGGAGGGATGGATTGACCTTCCAGTTCCCGGAGGCACATACAGTTGACGGACGCTTCGTTATCTGCCAGGACCGGTTACAGCTGGAGCCTTGGTTACAATTGCTGATTATGAGATTTATGTTAAGACAGCAGATTCAGCGGATTATGTAAAGGTAAGCGATGGAACATGGGAAATACTTCTTCTGGAAGATGGCAAAATTTGCTCCGGTGAAAATGTAACAAATGTGAAACTGCTTGCTAAATCTACCAAAGGTATATAACTGGTGGAGCAATGGCAGCAGAAATCCGTATCACCAGTGCAGCAGAAGCAACGACAGATACAGAAGTAGTAGATAAGAGCGGACTGACAGATGCGCTTGCTGGAAGCAAAGAAGCATTGTTAAATGAAGCTGATTATACTGCAGAGGAAGCTGGGCTGTTCTTCAGACAAAGATTGAAGCAGCAGAGGCAGTTGTAAATAATGCAGATGCGACTAACTATGATGTTCAGCTTGCACTTGCAAATCTGGTAGATGCAATCAGTGGGCTGGAAGCAGCGGAACTCCTGGGCCGACACCGGCTGATAAGGGACAAACTTACAGAAGTTGTCAATAATTGTGCAAATTAGAAGAAAAAACTTTACAGCAGACGGTTGGAAAGTTTACAAAGCTGCTTATGAAGAAAGGCAATGGCAGTTCTTGCTGATGAAAATGCATCTCAGGCAGATGTAGATGCAGCAGTTGCAGCACTTAAAGCAGCTTATGCAAGGTCTTGTAAAAGCAGATGATGGAAATGGGTGGAAACAATAACCAGGGCAATAATAAAATTTGATAATGTAAATAAGCCTGGAACACCGAATTTCTTAATACAAATGCAGCCAGGTAAGAACAATACGACAAATAAAGGAGGTACAGTGAAGACTGGAGATACCGCACCATTTATGGCAATGATCGTAACAATTCTTGCAGCAGCAGGGTGATCTTCGGAACAGTTGCTCCAGAAGACCAGAAGACGCAGAAATCGTAAATAAATGAAACTGACAGATATCCTGATTCTTATATTTCACTCCGACAATACGATCCTCTACAATACTGAGGATCTCAGGTGTATTTCCGGACGTGTCTGTATGAACAGATTCTACATAAGGTGCTCGGATGAAAGTCATAGGAATTTCACCGATTCCGGAAGCTTCTGCATTCGTATGGAAGCTTCCAAGCTGGCGACCATAGGCGTTTCGCTTGACTGTCATAGGAATGGTTTCAAAATAGGTTTCGTCTTGTTCAGCAATGTCAGAAGCCAGGAGAATCATCCCGGCACAAGTGGCCGAGAACAGGCATTCCGGATTGAATCTTTTCTTTTAAAGGTTCGAACATGTTAAGATCGTGTAAGAGTTTTCCCTGAACGGTGCTTTCGCCGCCCGGAAGGATAATCCCATCAAAATCTTTTTGCAGATCAGAAGCCTGTCGGAGTTCAATGGTATGAACTCCAAGCTTTTGAAGCATCTGTTCGTGCTCTATGAATGCTCCTTGAAGGGCAAGTACTGCGATTGTCATTTTATTTTCCTCTTTCTGCCATGAGAAGTTCAATTTCCTGTTCGTTGATGCCGACCATAGCTTCGCCAAGGTCAGATGAAAGTTCAGCAATCAGTTTTGCATCTGTATAGTTTGTAACGGCCTGTACGATAGCAGCAGCACGTTTCGCCGGATTTCCGGATTTGAAGATACCGGAACCGACAAAGACTCCCTCTGCGCCTAACTGCATCATAAGAGCAGCATCGGCAGGAGTTGCAACACCGCCAGCAGCAAAGTTTACAACTGGAAGTTTTCCGTTTTTATGTACATAAAGGACAAGATCATAAGGAACCTGCAACTGTTTTGCAGCCTCGAACAATTCGTCCTCGCGCATACTTACTAGCTTTGCAATTTCGCTGTTCATTTTGCGCATGTGTCTAACTGCCTGTACAATATCACCGGTTCCCGGTTCACCTTTTGTACGGATCATAGAAGCTCCTTCATTGATACGTCTGAGTGCTTCGCCAAGATCTTTTGCACCGCAGACAAATGGAACACCAAACCCTCTTTTTTTGTTAATATGGTAGACATCATCTGCAGGTGAAAGCACTTCACTTTCATCAATGTAATCAATTTCAATTGCCTGAAGTACCTGAGCTTCTGCAAAATGTCCGATTCTGCATTTAGCCATAACAGGGATGGAAACAGCAGCTTGGATTTCTTTAATCATTTTCGGGTCACTCATACGGGAAACTCCACCAGCAGCACGAATATCTGCAGGAATCTTTTCCAGCGCCATAACAGCACATGCACCGGCAGCTTCTGCAATCTTTGCCTGTTCCGGAGTTGTAACATCCATGATCACTCCACCTTTTAACATTTGTGCCAGATTTTTATTCAATTCATAACGTTCATTATTTGTACTCATTTTTAAATCTCCTTTTCTTTACTAATTCGATAGGTAATAGTATAATGACAAAGTGACTATATAAAAATACTCAGTTTTAATATATTCAAAAAGGTCAGAGTGGAGAAAAAAGTAAATATGTTGACGTATAATTTTGAAAATATAGGGTCAGATACGCTCTATGAATATTTGTATAAATGTATCAAGAATGACATTATTCAAGGGAAAATTAAGAGTGGAGAAAAACTTCCATCAAAGCGTGCACTTGCAAAAAATCTGGCTATAAGTGTAATTACAGTAGAAAATGCTTATGGGCAGCTTGCAGCAGAGGGATATATTTATTCCGTTCCAAAGAGTGGGTTTTATGTAGCAGACCTGCGGGATGACAGAATGAAAAGCGAGAGTGGTTTATCAGAAAATAGGATTTACAGCAATAAGTTAAACCTTACCGGTGGAAAGAATGCTTATATCGCAGATTTTACGAGTAATCAGACGGAACAGAGTGCATTTCCATTTTCTATTTGGACAAAGACGATGCGGGCAGTAATGAATGACTATCAGACTGAATTGATGCTTAATCCACCGTGTGGCGGAGTAATGGAATTAAGACAAAGCATTGCGGATTATCTGAAAGCATTCCGAAACATGACGGTGCGGCCGGAACAGATCATTATTGGTGCTGGAACAGAATATTTGTCCAGTCTTTTGATTCAGCTTTTGGGAAAGGAATTGAAATATTCAGTTGAAAATCCGGGATATCATAAAATCGCAAAAATTTATCGCAGTATGGGAGCTTGTTATGAGTATATAGAAATAGAAGAGGACGGACCGAAGGTAGAAGAACTGGAAGAAAAAGAAATCAATGTGATACATTGTTCTCCGTCACATCATTATCCAACGGGAATCGTAATGCCAATCAGTAAACGTTATGAGTTACTTGGCTGGGTGACAAAAACGAAAGATAGATATATTATAGAAGATGAATATGACAGTGAACTTAGATTGAACGGTAAGCCAATTCCATCGCTAAGACAAGGGCGAAAGGAATCCGGCTGGCAACGTTGTCTTCTTTTATAATGCGGAACAGAAAGACAGCAGATATGAAAATACGTATGTCATGAATTATTCCTTTGTGAACTGCGACCGGTTGGAATATGTGGCACAGACGCTTTATAAGATCATTCATCCATAGAAGGAGGAGTTTAATATGGAGCAGCTTTTTACTGTATGGGGAGAGACGCTGGATAAAGAGCATGTACTTGACGAATATCCAAGACCGCTGATGGTAAGGGACAGTTATCTGAATCTCAATGGCTACTGGGACTATGCATTTACACAGGAATTTGTATGCCCGAAAGAATTTGACGGGAAGATCTTAGTTCCTTTTTTTCACCGGAGGCAGCATTATCAGGTGTGAACCGTCAGTTAATGCCGAATGAATATCTGTGGTGTCACCGGACATTTTCTGTTGACGGGCATAAGACAAAAAAGAGCAGGTGAATCCTTTTCAGAGGAAGATCCGGAATCCGGGATGGGAGCAGACCTGACAGAGGAAAGACTGCTTCTTCACTTTGGAGCTGTGGATCAGGCGTGCGTTGTATGGGTGAACGGACAGCGGATCGGAAAGCATACAGGTGGGTATCTGCCTTTTGAATTTGAGATCACAGAGGCAGTGCAGGCAGGAGAAAAAATGATCTGGTTGTGGCTGTGAAAGACCTGAGTGATACATCGTATCATTCCAGGGGAAAGCAGAAGCTGGAAAGAGGCGGCATGTTCTATACGGCTCAAAGTGGGATCTGGCAGACTGTCTGGCTGGAAAGAGTCCCGGAAAAGTATATAAAAAGAAGTGGAGACGCTCCCTGAACCGGATGAGGAAAAAAAGTCCGTATCATAGTCCGGTCTGGTGCAGAATATGCTGTAAAGATCGTGCTGCAAAAAGCCAAAGATCCACAAAGAGCTGAAGAAAAATGTACCGGATGATCCAGTGGAGGACATGACCGGGAGCAGAATAGCAGATCCGGTGGAAAGTACAACAGAAACTACCATAGGAACATTTTATGGAAAGACGAATGAATGGCTGGAGATTCCGGTTCAGGATGTGCAAATGTGGACATGTGATACACCGTATCTTTATGATTTTACTGTTGAGATGGAGAAAGACAGGGTAGCAGGTTATTTTGCCATGAGAAAATTCACACTGGAAAAAAGATGGACAGGGGATTCGTGCGGATCTGCCTGAACCATCAGGTACAGTATCAGAATGGAGTACTGGATCAGGGCTACTGGCCGGATGGACTGTATACCGCACCTTCAGATGAAGCTATGATCTTTGATCTGGAGCAGATGAAGAAATGCGGATTTAATATGGTACGGAAACATTTGAAAATAGAGCCGCAGAGATGGTATTATCATTGCGACAGGCTGGGGCTGGTCGTATGGCAGGATCTGGTCAATGGCGGAGGAAAATACAAGCACTGGTTTGTGACGTATGCGGCAACGCTGATGTCCTGGTGGAAGATTCGGATGAGAGATATTTATCCGGGGCTTCTGGCAAGAAAAAAAAAGGAAGGCCGCTTGGAATTTGTGAAAGAAATGAAGGAGACGGTACATCGGTTAAAAGGGGCATCAAGTATTGCCGCCTGGGTCATCTTTAATGAGGGCTGGGGGCAGTTTCAGACAGAAGATATGACCGCTATTCTCAGAAAAAGAAGATCCTGACCGGCTGATCGATCAGGCCAGTGGGTGGTTCGATCAGGGGAGGAGATTTTGCAGCCTTCATAATTATTTCTTTAAGCTGAAGATCCACCCGGAAAAGGAGAGGGCATCAGTTCTTTCGGAATTTGGAGGATACAGTTACCGGATCGAAGGACATAGTGCCTGTGGAAAACTTTATGGATATGGGATCTGCAGGAGTAAAAAAGCACTGAACCGTCGATACAGAAAAAAGAATGGAACAGGTGAAAAATCTGATAGAGGAAGGTTTGTGTGCCAGTGTCTATACACAATGGTCAGATATTGAAGAAGAAGTTAACGGAGTTTATACATACGACCGAAAGATCAGAAAGATTGATTGAAAGAGTGAGAAAAGAATGAGAATCATGCAGGAGAGGACAGACAACAGGAGTCAGTAGTAGAAAGGAAAAATGAAAATGATGTTACGCTTTGTAAATGCAAGAAATGATAAAAAGAAATTGAATGAAATTAAAAATTATATGATGAGGCATTTCCAAAAAGAAGAACAGATTCCCTTCTGGATTTTGAGAAAAGCAAGCCGTACATCAACAGCAGATCTGATGCAGGTATATGATGATGATCTTTTAGTAGGATTTATCCATCTGGTTTATTTTGAGGATGTGGTCTATCTGTATTATCTTGCAATCGAGCCGGATGAAAGAGGTCAGGGGTATGGAAGCAAAATCCTGCAGGCATTACGCCGCCGGTTTTCGGCACGCAGGATCATTTTGAATATAGAGGTGGTAGATGAGAACTGTGACAATTATGAAGAACGGAAAAAAAAAGAAAAGAGTTTTATCTGAAAAATGGATTCCGGGAGGCAGGATACAGTACAAGAGAGTATGGCGTAGAATATGAGATGCTGTATCTGGGAGGAAATGTATCCTATGAAGAATTTCTGGCATTGATCCGGAAATATTTCGGACGGACACTGGCGTTGATGGTGAAGAAAAATTTTAAAAAGCGTAAGGAAAAAAGGCATAGATAAAAGGTGGGCAGAACCCGAGTTTGAGTTCTGTCCACCTTTTTTGCCAGGTATGCGGCAAAAGATCCAATGGACTTTTTCAGCTACTGGAAAGCCGGGATGATGCTAAATCAGATGTGTACTTTCCAGCTTTTCAGTAAATGCATCATTTAATTTTATAACCGGTTTGCGAAGCAGCAGTCCGAGTAAAAGTGAAAAGATCAGGAAGATTCCTAAATACCCCAGTTCTTTGACATAGTTCATACCGTAGAAGCCTGCAACGCATTCACGCATAGCGTTCATGCTGTGTACAAATGGAAGTAAAGGATACACAGCCCGGAAAAATTTCGGAGCACACTGGATCGGGAATGTACCACCACTTCCGGCTACCTGCATGACCATCAGCACAACTGCGATTGCTTTACCAATATCACCAAAGGAGACAGTCAGTGCATAGATCAGATTGACATAAACAAAACTTGTAAACCAGCCCGTTACCAGGAACAGGAAAGGATGTTCGCACTGAATACCAAGGAAATACAGGTCTCCCAGACAGATCAGTCCGCTCTGTAACAGCCCGATACATACAAAGAAGGGAGCTGACGTCCAAAGTAGAGCTGATGTGGTTTCGCTCCGGAAAGCTTCTTAACTACCGATTCAGAGACATTGACTTTGAGCATGGCTGCCATAACAACAGCCCCCACCCAGATTGCCAGTGTGGAATAAAAAAAGGAGCCATGGCAGTTCCGTAATTTTCAATGGGATAGATTTTTGTCTCATTCAGGCTTACCGGTGCTGCAAGGAAAGCTCCGATTGTCTGTGGATCTTCGGCAAGAATCTTTTCCAGCATCTGCACACCATCACTGCCATCTGTGGAAAGTGTGGTGGAGACTTTCTGCAATTTTTTCAGAAGATTCATTCAACAGACTGACGGTCTGTTCAAGAGCTTCTTTCACAGTGGAAAGATCTGTGGATGCAGATCCGGTGACAGAACGGATTTGTTTTACACTGTTGTCTACCTGCCCTAAGAGGCTCACAAGGGGAGGAACTGGTGGAGTCAAGATTCGTGGCGAGACCATCCAGGCTGCTTTTCACATTCTGCTCATAAGAGGTCTTTACCGAGTTGACAGAAGCTGTTCCCCGGGCAAGCAGATCATCCAGTTCTTTCTTTAAAGTGGAAGCATCGGCAGTGGCTGAAGGAAGGGCAGCAGCAATTTCATCCAGTTTATTTTTAATCTGTGTCTGCTGGTCGATCGCCTGTTGGATCTGTACGTTCAGTCCATTGATCGCCTGAACGAGAGCTGTCTGATCCGGGTGTGCATTAGCAATGGCGGTCAGGGAATCTGATAATTCCTGATAACCGGAAATCAGATTCTGCACACGGCCGCTGACTGCCTGAATGGCATTGGAGCAGGATGCAGCGTCAGTTGAATAAGAGTCGAGTGCTTTGTCGATGGCAGCAGATACAGAAGAATAAAAATCAGCATTCTGCTTCCAGTGCGGTATTGATATCAGAAGTTGTTCCTGTCAGGGCAGAAGTCAGTGAATCAATTCCATTTCCTGCCTGATTCAGTGCATTGACACTGCTTTTTGTTCCTTTTCCCGATTGCTCAAGAAAAGAGGTAGTCGTATCCAGCATTAATGCTCCGGCATCGGTCATATCAGAAAAGGCTTTCACTGTACCGGAAATATTTCCGAGGTCATCGGAAATCTGTGACAGAGAAGTAGCGAGATGTTCAGTCAGGGACTCATCTCCGGTTTTGGCGGAAACATCATTTACGAACTGAAGTGCCTCAAGTGTCGTTTTGGAGACTGTGGTAATGAACGTTTCATTGACCTGGTGCTGGACAGAGCTGGCACCTTTCTGTGTGACTTTTCGGGGGCGATGGCATTTTCTTTTTCATTGATGTAGTAGGTGATATCAGGATGTACAACATCTGAAGTAAAAAAACTCATCATATCTTTGTTGAAGTCTTCAGGGATGACAATGGCAGCGTAGTACTTACCGGATTGTACCCTTTTTTTCGCATCTTTTGCATCTGTGAAGACCCAGTTCAACTGCTTATTTCCCTGCAGTTCACTGATGACATCGTCTCCAAGGTTCAAATTGACAGGAAGAAGTTCCCCTTTATACCCTTCATCGTTGCTGGCCACGGCAACCTTCAGATTGCCGGTATTTCCATAAGGATCCCAGCTCGCAGCAATATTAAACCATGCGTAGAGTGTCGGGATCACGGTAATTCCCATGATGACGATCATTGCGATGACATTTTTATGGATCCTGAGTAGATCATTTTTAAAAATCTGAATGATATTTTTCATCGGTTAATCCTCCTTTTTGCGGAAAGTCTCCAGCATTTCATCAAAAGTCATGCCGGCAAGCTGCTGCTGTTCTTCCAGTTTCGAGTGAATAAATTCAACAATGATCAGGAACAATGCGATGGCAATGATCGAAATGATCCAGAGTACAAGGAAGATGATTTTCGATTCCAGGCTGAACATCAGAATCAGGAAGATCAGAGGAATCAACGCAATTGCAAGGAATCCATAGCGTACCATTCTTCTGTAGTTCTTTTCAAAAGCCTGTGCCTTGGCAGCGGTTGTCAGTTTCAGCTCTTCCTGTGAAAGAGAGGCTTTCAGAGCAGGAGAGCAAGCTGCGTACTGCGGTTGACGGAAATTTCATGAGGTTCGCACATCATAAATTCAGTCTCAGCCAGTTTCTTGTCGAAAAGATGGTTCAGTCCGGCAAGAAGCCGGGCGAAGTCCAAGTCCGATCAGTAAAGAGAGTGGAACATAGGCGAGCAGCAGGATCATAAGATCTTTTCGGAAGGTTGTTCCCGTAAAATCCTGCGATACATTCTCTCATAGCATTCGACTCCGTAAGTAAATGGAAGGAGTGGATGGAGCTTCTGGAAAAATACAGGTGTCATTTCAACCGGATAAGTACCGGAAGAGCCGGGAATCTGTAAAATAACGAGAATGACGCACAGTGCTTTTTCCAATATGTTTAAAAGTAAGCGAAAGTGCGTAGATGATATTCACGTATACAAAGGAACAAATCACACCGGTCAGAATAAACTGAGCCGGATGTACGCACTGGATTCCCGGAAGAAGTACATCTCCAAGGCAGACAATAAAGCCCTGGATCATACCTACTGTGACGAATAACAGCCAGCGTCCGAAGATAAAGTGAGACAGAACCATAGGAACGCATGGTCTGATCGCGGTTAACCTCCATTTTTAAAATGGCGATCAGGACGATTCCGCCAACCCAGATCGCAAGGTTTGTGTAAAAAGGAGTCATGGATGAACCGTAATTTTTTACAGAATAAAAAGTTTCTGTTTCAATCTCCACCGGGGAGGACATAAATTCGGAAATCTTATCAGCATTCATTCCTTCCAGAGAAAGGAGCGTCTGGAAAGTAGCCGAACTGGTAATGGCATTCAGATCCGTCTGCACAGTTCCAAGCCGGTCGGAAACGGTAGAAAGTGGCATCTTTTGTACCGTTCAGTGCGTTGAGCTGTATCTGGTCAGACCAGAATCAAGTTGCGTCAGGATTCCCTGAGCTGTTCGGAAGTTGCCGGAACACCATTCAGGATTCCGGTCAGTTCTCCGGTGAGCGAGGAAAATGTATCCAGCGTCGCATTGAGCTGTGGGAGCAGATTTTCGTCCAGTGTCGTTCTGAAAGAATGCAGTCCGTCGATACTCTGCTGCGTGAGCGAGGAAATATCCTGCCGGGTCTGAGAGGTTGTATCCAAAGCGTTTTTAATACTTGTATTTGCAGTACTTAAGCTGTTGAGCAGAGTCTGGTTTTCCTGATTCTGTGCCTGTAATTTTGCAATAGCGGCAGAAAGCTGTTCACTGACAACCGGTGTGGAGGCAGCAATTTCCTGCATTTTTTCCAAAAGGGATGCATTCAGAGCGGTTACATTTCCGGCAGAGTCCAGAGCCTGCTGGAGAGACTGGTTAATCTTTCCGGCACTTCCTTCCAAAGAAGTCAGCCCCGAAGAGACAGAACTATTCGCACTGTTCAGGATCTGTTCTCCGTCGGAAATGGATTTGAGAAAGTGAGGAGGAAAAAATCTCCCCTGCCTGGCGGCCTGTTTTCAGTGCATCCTGTGCATTTTCAAGGGCAGATGATCCGGAAACGGCTGCATTTCCAAGAGAATCAGAAGCATCTTTTTGCATCTGAGATCAGATCATGGGACTGGGAAGTCTTTTCTGTAAACTCAGTTAAAAGTGCTTCGTATTCATTTAAGTTCTTATCTGCTTTTTTTTCAGAAGCGAGACAATCTCAGAATTAGTAGAATTTACAGTTCCGGACAGATAATAGATACAATGTTGATTTTCATGTCAAAAAGTATTATATTAATGTAGAAACTAATTTACAACCATTAATCAACACTGGATATGTCTAATAATAGACGAAAGATTGAAAAATGTCTAGCAGGTGGAGAAAATCATGTTACTGTTCGCACGGGAGTGAACAGTAACAAAATCATTCATTTAAGTCATAGAAACAGAGTAGAGAGTTATTGGTCAGTAGTACTGTAAGTTATAAAGGGGGGAAGAGAAGATGCAGAAGAAGACAGATCGCAGAGTCAGAAAGACAAAAAGTCAGCTTAAAACAGGCCTCGCTCAATTGATGAGGGAGAAGAGTATCAGAGAGATTACGGTAAAAGAATTGGTAGATGCGGTGGATATCAATCGTTCTACCTTTTATCTGCATTATTCTGATATACCGGGGCTGCTTGCAGAAGTTGAAAATGAAATGATGGAAGAGATGCAGCGCGCAATCCGTGAACATCCGATTGATCCGGGAAAAGATACTGTTTACTATTTTATTCAGGATTTATTTCATGTGCTTGATGAAAATCGTCAATTGCAAGTGCGCTTGTAGGACCACATGGGGATATTGGTTTTGTACATAAGTTAGAGCAGCTTTTAGAGGAAAAGAGCCGGGAGTCACTTGCAGCTCTTGTACCGGAGAAAACAGGTGAAATGAATTATTTTTATTCTTATTGCCTGAACGGATGTCTTGGTCTTGTGAAAACATGGTTGGAAACAGGCGAAAAGGAAACACCGGAATATGCAGCAGAGATGGCTTATCGAATGGTTGTAAGTTCAGTTACAGCATTTTATGACACTAAAGAAGGAAGAGAGGACAACTAAGAAATGAAACGAGAGAAATTTGGCTCACGTCTGGGATTTATCCTGATCTCAGCGGGATGTGCCATTGGCTTGGGAAATGTTTGGCGTTTTCCGTATATTACAGGAAAGTATGGAGGAGCAGCATTTGTTCTGATCTATCTGCTGTTTCTTGTTCTGTTGGGATTGCCAATCATGGTAATGGAATTCGCAGTGGGTCGTGGAAGTCAGGCAAGTATTGCACTATTGCACTATCCTTGATGTTCTACCGTCTGGGAACCACTGGGAATTTACAAAGCCTGTTACAATGACAATGGCACTGGTATAAATGGTTCAAAAGAAAATGATGATCCTCCTTTTCGTGTTGATGATCATTCTTGCAGTGCGTTCCGTGACATTGCCGGGAGCAGAGAAAGGACTGGAGTTCTATCTTCTTCCTGATTTTAAAAAGCAGCAGAAGCAGGAATTGAAAGAAGTTATTTTCGCAGCGATGGGACAGGCATTCTTCACATTAAGCCTTGGAATCGGTGCGATTGCGATTTTGGAAGTTATATCGGAAAAGAAAGAACTCTGACAGGAGAAGCAGTCTGCGTAACAGTTCTGGATACATTAGTTGCATTGATCGCTGGATTTATTATTTTTCCGGCCTGCTTTGCATTTAATGTCCAGCCGGACAGCGGTCCGAGTCTGATCTTTATCACACTTCCGAACATTTTCAATGCAATGAGTGCAGGGAGAATCTGGGAACAATTTTTTCCTTTGTATGTTTTTCGCAGCATGCTCTACGATCATTGCCGTGTTTGAAAATCTGATCGCATTTGTGATGGATTTAACGAATTGTTCAAGAACAAAGGCGGTTGTGGGAAATCTGATCGCGATTATTGTCCTTTCTCTTCCATGTATTTTTGGATTCAACATATGGAGCGGCTTCATGCCTCTGGGAGCAGGAAGCACAACTTGTAACAGGAACGTGGAAACACTCGTGCAGAGGCACTCCTGTTTACGTTCCTTAACAAGTTGGGCAAAGTGTCTTCGGAACGCTCCCTGTCAATGCACTGCTCACGCAACAGCAAGGGCGGATATTGGATTTTTCAAATCAGAATGCTTTTCTCGCACCGGGACATTTTCTCTCAACAAATACGAAATTTCAAATAAGAAGTAGAAAGCCGGATGGCTATCGACCAGGATAAAGGATTTGTCAAGTAGTAAATATCATATCTACTGTCTAATATTTACGATCGAATATCTTAGTCAATAGCCCTCCGGCTTTTTTCTATCCTTTTTTGAAATTTGTATTGTTGAGTGACTACGCTGTGGAGTCAGAAAAAAACTTCTTACTGTGACTACCAGCGGAAAGCAGGATGTTCCTGAGCAGGTGCATTAGCAGGAGCGTTCCGAAGACACTTTGCAGCGTTTGTTAGAGAAAAAATCGAGTGCCTTTGCACGAAGATTTCCACTTTCGAGTTACAAACGGTCAACGGGCTGAGGTAAAGCGGGCCTGCACCGCGAAGGAATATCCCTGATTTCCGCGTCCGATTCGTCATAAAAGAAGTCTTTTTTCTTTACAAGCGTATCATTCCAACAAACCGACATTCCGGCAACGATAATGGTTGTAGGAGTAGCACCGAGCCATACAATGAGCAGAGGAGCCAGGGCAGATTTCGGCAGGCTGTTCAGAACGACCAGATAAGGTTCCAGTATCTCAGAAAGTTTTCGACTGCTCCATAAAAGTACAGCGACCAGGAGGCTGAACAGCGTAACGCAGGCAAAACTGGCAAGCGTCTCGTAAAGTGTGATCCCGATATGAAGAAAGATACTTTGATCCAGAGTCATTTCCCAGAAGCAGCGGGCAATCCGGGAAGGACTGCTGAAGATAAAGGAATCTACGATGCCGGCATTGGCACAGAGTTCCCATTGTAACAGAAAGAGGATCAGAAGAAGAATACGTGCGGTGAATACGAACTGACGGTGATGGCGTATTTTTTTCAGAAAAATAAGCTGTTCAGGAGAAATGTACCCGTTCTTCTCTGAGTCAGAATGATGATTCCAAATGCGAAGAAATGGAACAGGAAGTTTATGCAAGAGAGGATGAATATTATCACAGAGCAGCGGAGCAGAAACGCTTTATTAAAGAATTTCCAACGAAATATGCGGTCTCCTTTGTGGAAGGAAACTTTGAACCGGAGCGTTTTTATGAAACAGTAAAAGGTTATGAAAATATCCGGGAGGGTGGCGAACGGTGTTTCCGCTGCTATGAATTAAGACTGCGGGAAGCGGCAGAGTATGCGAAAAAATTAAATTGTGATTATTTTGCGACAACGCTGTCTATCAGTCCCATGAAGAATGCTGCAAAGTTAAATGAGATTGGAGGAAGGCTGGCTGAAGAATATGGCATTCCCTATTTATATTCGGATTTTAAGAAACGGGATGGCTATAAGCGTTCTACCGTAATTTCGGCAGAGTATGGCATGTACCGGCAGGATTATTGTGGCTGTGTATTTTCGAAGCGGGAGCGGGAAGAACAGAAAAGAGAACGTGCGGCGCAGGAAAGTGAGCAGTCAGTACAGGAGTGATTTCTTCTGGTTGTCATTTTATGAAAAATAAGGTATACTTTCAGAAGTTAGTTATGGATTTTAGTTTAGAATAAGTACGGACATCCGTATGGAAAGAGAGGATAAAAGAGTGGCACAGTTATGGGGCGGACGCTTTACCAAAGAGACAGACAAGCTCGTTTACAATTTTAATGCGTCTATATCATTTGATCAGAAATTCTATAAACAGGATATGGAAGGTAGCATTGCACATGTGAAAATGCTTGGAAAACAGGGCATTTTAACAGAGAAAGAAATGCAGATCATTGACGGACTGTTTAAAAGGAATCCGTGAAAAGATGTGGAAAACGGAACACTTTAGATTACAGATAAATACGAAGACATCCACAGCTTTGTAGAGGCAAATCTCATTGACCGTATTGGAGATGCAGGCAAGAAGCTGCACACCGGAAGAAGCCGGAATGATCAGGTGGCTCTGGATATGAGACTGTATACAAGACATGAAGTTATTGATACTGACAAGCTGGTTGAAAGAACTTCTTGAGACCATTCTTCTGAAACTGATGAAGGAAAATGTTGAGACCTATATGCCGGGCTTTACGCATTTGCAGAAAGCACAGCCTATTACGCTGGCACATCATATGGGCGCGTACTTTGAAATGTTCAGGCGTGACAGACTCCGCATGAAGATATCTATAAGAGAATGAATTATTGTCCGCTGGGAGCAGGAGCTTTGGCGGGAACAACTTATCCGTTGGACAGAGAGTACACAGCAGAGCTGCTTGGATTTTGCAGGACCGACACTGAACAGTATGGATTCTGTGGCTGACAGAGATTATCTGATCGAGCTTTTTGTCAGCAATGTCAACTGTGATGATGCATCTGAGCAGATTCTCGGAGGAAGTAATCATCTGGAATTCCAACGAATATCAGTTTGTGGATATTGATGACGCTTACAGTACAGGAAGCAGTATCATGCCTCAGAAAAAGAATCCTGATATTGCAGAGCTTGTTCGTGGCAAGACAGGAAGAGTCTACGGAGCATTGATGTCACTTCTGACAACTATGAAAGGAATTCCTCTTGCATACAACAAAGACATGCAGGAAGATAAAGAACTCGTATTTGACGCAATTGATACAACAAAAGGATGTCTGGCGCTCTTTACAGGAATGCTTAAGACAATGAAGTTCAATGATGCAAGAATGGAAGAAAGTGCAAAGCACGGCTTTACGAACGCGACCGATGCGGCAGATTATCTGGTAAAACACGGAATGCCGTTCCGGGATGCACATGGCATTGTAGGACAACTCGTACTGTACTGCATTGAGCATAAGAAAGCACTGGATGATTTCACTATGGAAGAGTTCAAGGCGATTTCACCGGTATTTGAAGAAGATATTTACGATGCGATCAGCATGAAAACCTGTGTAGAGATGAGAAATACGATCGGTGCACCGGGAAAAGCGGCAATGGAGAAAGTGATCGCAATCGAAGAAGCTTATCTTGTGACAGAGTAATGAATCATTACAGCGAGCAAAAAAATAACTGAATGTTTTCTTTCATTATATAATGGGAATTGAAAAAGAACGTTTGGATAGAAAATAGAAAATAAGAAGAAAAAACGGGAGAAGAAAACAATGGAACAGAAGTTAAAAGTTGGTATTCTTGGTGCGACAGGAATGGTAGGACAGAGATTTATCTCTCTCCTTGAGAACCATCCATGGTTCGAAGTTGTAACAGTAGCAGCAAGCCCGCGTTCCGCAGGTAAGACATATGAAGAAGCAGTAGGTGACCGTTGGAAAATGGATACACCGATGCCGGAAGCAGTTAAGAAGCTGGTAGTCCTGAATGTAAATGATGTAGAGCATGTAGCATCTACAGTTGATTTTGTATTTAGTGCAGTTGATATGACAAAAGACGAGATTCGCGCAATCGAGGAAGCGTATGCGAAGACAGAGACACCGGTTGTATCTAATAATAGTGCCCACAGATGGACACCGGATGTACCGATGGTAGTACCGGAGATCAATGCAGAGCATTTTGAAGTGATCAAAGATCAGAAAAAGCGTCTTGGAACAACTCGTGGATTCATCGCAGTAAAGCCGAACTGCTCCATCCAGAGCTATGCACCTTGCCTTGCAGCATGGAAAGAGTTCGGACCAAAAGAACTGGTTGTTACAACCTATCAGGCAATTTCCGGAGCAGGTAAAACATTCAAAGAGTGGCCGGAAATGGTTGGAAATATTATCCCATTCATTGGTGGAGAAGAAGAAAAGAAGAGCGAGCAGGAGCCGCTTCGAGTACTCGGCAAAGTAGAAAACGGACAGATCGTGAAAGCAGAACTTCCAAAGATTACATGCCAGTGCGTACGTGTACCGGTTCTCAATGGACATACAGCAGCCGTATTCATCAACTTCGAGAAGAAGCCTACAAAAGAGCAGCTGATCGAGAAACTTGTGACATTCAAGGGATTCCCGCAGGAATTAGAGCTTCCAAGCGCTCCGAAGCAGTTTATCCAGTATCTGGAGGAGGACAACCGTCCTCAGGTTGCAGAGGATGTAAACTTTGAGAATGGAATGGGCGTATCTATCGGACGTCTGAGAGAAGATACAATGTTCGATTACAAGTTTATCGGACTGTCCCATAACACGCTCGATATTGTTATGGCAAATGATATTACAGGACTGATGGCTCTGCCAATTGTTAAAGCAGATGTCAGATACTGTATTTGATAAGGATAAAGTAGTGTTTGTACCGGATCATTTCACTCCGAACAAAGATATTAAATCAGCAGAGAAACTCCAAGGCAATCCGGGAGTTCTCAAAGGCACAGGGACTGAAATGGTATTTTGAACAGGGAAAAAATCCGGTGTAGAACATGCGATTCTCCCAGAGGCAGGTGTAGTGACAGCAGGTGAATGTATTATCGGTGCAGATTCACATACCCAGTACATATGGGAGCTTTGGGAGCATTTTCAACAGGTATGGGAACAACCGACGTGGCAACAGGAATGGCAACCGGTGAGATCTGGTTTAAAGTTCCGAGTGCAATCAAGTTTGTCCTGACAGGAAAGCCGTCCAAATATGTCAGCGGTAAAGACATTATTATCCATATCATCGGTCAGATCGGAGTGGATGGAGCTCTTTACAAATCAATGGAATTTACCGGAGACGGAATTGCCTGTCTTTCGATGGATGACCGTTTTACGATGGCAAATATGGCGATCGAGGCTGGTGCAAAGAACGGAATCTTCCCGGTTGACGAAAAGACAAAAGCTTATCTTGCAGAGCATTGCAAGAAAGAATATACAGTTTATGAGGCTGATGAGGATGCGGTTTATGATGAAGTGATCGAAATAGATCTTTCTAAAGTACGCCCGACAGTTGCTTTCCCACATCTTCCGGGAAATGCAAAGACAATTGATGAAGTTGAGGCAATGGAACCAATTAAGATTGATCAGGTTGTGATCGGTTCCTGCACGAACGGAAGAATGGAAGATTTAAGAAAGGCAGCAGCGATCCTGAAAGGTCATACTGTTCACCCGGATGTACGTGTTATGGTTATTCCGGCAACGCAGAAGATCTATAAAGAGTGTATCAAAGAAGGACTTCTTGATATCTTTGTAGATGCAGGCTGTGCAGTGAATACAAGCTGTGGTCCCTGCATGGGTGGCCATATGGGTGTTATGGCAGCAGGAGAAAAATGTGTTTCTACAACAAACCGTAACTTTGTAGGTCGTATGGGACATGTGGATTCCCTGATCTATCTTGCATCACCGGAAGTGGCAGCGGCAAGTGCAATCGCAGGATGCATTGCAAATCCGGAGAAAGTGGGTGAAAAGTAATGGAAAAAGCTTTTAGGACATGTATTTAAATATGGAGATAATGTGGATACGGACGTTATTATTCCGGCAAGATATCTGAACTCTTTTGATGCACAGGAGCTTGCAAGTCATGCGATGGTGGATATTGACCCGGATTTCGTAAAAATGTGAAAAAGGAGATCTGATCGTTGCCAATAAGAACTTTGGATGTGGTTCATCCAGAGAGCATGCTCCACTTTGCCTGAAGACGGCAGGAGTCAGCTGTATCATTGCAGAGACATTTGCAAGGATCTTCTACAGAAACGCGATCAA
>VOFC01002082.1_pt1 | contig 22139 bp, 35 predicted proteins | sample 5384161 | NCBI WGS metagenome assembly VOFC01 (sample SAMN12384722, study PRJNA508395) | human gut metagenome | isolation source: healthy gut B | host: Homo sapiens | reverse complement strand
CACGATACCACAATACCGCACGTCGGCCACAGCGTATTGGATAAGCCATCACCAAACTGATAGGCCAATACCGCGACCTGTCTGCTCAGTCCGAGCATATCCGCAATTGGTGCCATGATTGGCATAATGGTCGCAGCTTGTCCGGACCCTGAAGGTATAAAGAAGTTCAGCAGTGTTTGTAAAATCAACATTGCTTCTGCCGCCAAAGCCTTTGGTACATGCATCATCGCATTGCCCGCGTAATAAATGATCGTGTCTACAATCATTCCCCTTTTGCATAACAAGCAATATCGCCGCCGCAACACCTACAATCAACGCTCCGAAAATAACATTCTCACACCCAGTCAAGAATTCATCAAAGAACTCACTGACGGTCTTTTTATCGATGAGCGCCGCAATAAACGACAACAAAATAAACATACCGGTCAATTCTCCGGTTCCCCACTCAAGCTTTAGGAAACCATACATCAAAACTGCGATACCAATCGCGACTTCAGCGATAATCAATTTATTTTTGTAGTCATTTGATATTGATCAATTGTGACTTGTCAAACGCGTATTCCGATTCGATGCCAAGCATAACACTTTTGCTTGGGTCTTTGCGAATTTTATTCCCATATCGGAATGTCCACGCAAGCGCGATAATGCTGAGGACAGCCATGGCAAATACATCTGTACCAAGCGCCGGAATAGATAGGCAAGCCTGCTATGCTTTGTCCGATGACTACGGTATGCGGATTCATTACACCGACAGCGAATCCGATGTCCATACCTAAGGTCATAATTGCCATACCGAAAACCGCGTCATAACCTAAGGCAATTGCCAGTCCGACGAATAAAGGATAAAACCCGTTGAATTCATTCAACATACCAAACAAGGTTCCGCCCGCAGCAAAAATGCAGAAACAGACGGTGAGCAGAATTTTGTCCTGTCCGTTAAATTTTTCGCAAAGTTGTCGCGATTAGGGCGTGGAAAGCACCTGTTTGCACAATCACGTAGAAGGCACCGCTGACAATAAAAATCAAACCTAATAAATCCGAATTGTAAATGATACCATCTTTGGAAAGACATCAAAAATCCCATCAGGCCGACTCTCTGATCTCCTGTTTTTTCAATAATATGAAACGACCCTTCAATCGGAACGCTTCTTTCTACATCATTGATGACCACAGTTTCATAGTCAAACGCGCCGGAAGGAATCACCCATGTCATAATGCAGGCAAGAATGATGACTGCGCAAATAATCGCATAAGTATGAGGCATCTTATCAAAATTGATCTTCCTCTTCTTTTCGTTTGTTTCCATTTTCAATCTCCTATTCTTTTGTCCTTGATTCATTGCAGCAAAGGATCTATGACATCATTAAACAAAGCAATAATTATGCCAATAAAACGCACTTGAAAATTCTAGGTTGCAAGCATTGATTTTTTTTTTTCCTCCTTTTTTCTCTTCAAAGCAAAAGTCCCTTTCAATAATTGGTTGAATACGATAATCATTTCTTTTATTTTAACCATTTATTTAAACAAACACATGTAAAATCACATGTTAACATCGTTACACGCAAATCTGTCCGCATGACAGACGCGCCGCGAGACCTCCATTCGTGAAATGTCATGCGCGCATAGAAATCTTTTATTTGACCATACGTGCTTTTCACATCTGTTATGCGCGTGGCATGCTATTTTGCATATCATAAACACAGCAGCAATATAATATGACCTCATTGGTCAAGCGAAGCTTCTCTTCTTTCTGCCTTCTCTTGATACAGATTTTTACTATGAAAGGAACAAAACTATGAAAGTATATATCAGCGCAGATATTGAGGGTGTTACAGGCGTAACAAACTGGGATGAAACTGAATTATACCACGCTGCGCATGCGCGGCCGCCGCGCAGATGACAAAGAAGTTGCCGCAGCATGCCGTGCAGCGATTTCAGCGGGTGCTGATGAAATTGTCCTAAAAGACGGTCATGACAGTGCGAGAAACATTACCGCTGAAGCGCTCCCCTGAAGAAGTTGTGTTGATTCGCGGTTGGACCACCTTCTCGGAATCAATGATGGCGGGATTGACGAAAGCTTCGATGCCGCGATTTTTATCGGTTATCATATCGGGGCTGGTTTTAACGGCAATCCGTTGTCTCATACGATGAACCTTGATAATAATTTCATGAAGATTAACGGCGTTTACGTATCCGAGTTTGATTTGAATTTATATACCGCGGCGCATGTTGGTGTTCCTGTCGTTTTTTTTGAGCGGCGACGCGCAGGTGCGAACACGCGAAAAAAGTGCTTCCTGTCATTGGAAACGGTTGCGGTAAAGTCCGGCATCGGGAACGCAACTTTAATATGCATGGAGACAAGGCCTGTCGTTTGATTGAAGAAGGTGTGAAAAAGGCCTTCAAAACTTAAAGCTTGTAAAATAAAAAGAGCCTGCGCAATATGAAGTTGAAATCAATTTCAAGGAATGTGTACGTGCCTATCGCGCCTCTTTTTATCCCGGTGTTGAGCAGATTGACGCCAGAACAGTTCGTTATATAGCTAAAGACGCCCATGAAATGATGACTACTAGAATGTATATTTTATAACCAAGTACGCGAATTTCATACTTTGATATATTCTGACACGACAAAACCCTTTCGCGGACGCGCTTGCCTGCGAGGTTTTATTTTGCTGTCTTTTTTATTTCTGACCGTTCAGCGACTTCATCTCCAGATCCCAGTCCGCGAGATGAGTATGCAGCAGATGGTGGGATTCTTTTGGACAACGGTTTGCCCAGATACTCCTGGATAGGTCTGCTGTACCGCTTGATTCTCGTGTGAAAATCTGAGGTTATTGACCTTATCCAGACCGTAGAGTTTAAGCGCGCGCTTCGACGCGAATTCCTTGCCGTCCACAAACGGCTGACCGCCGCCGCCCACGCATCCGCCCGGACAAGCCATGATTTCGACGAAATCATACTCTGCGTCTCCGCGGTTAACTGCGTCGATCAGTTTCCTCGCATTGCCGAGTCCGCTGGCCGCCGCGACCTTCAGCGTGGTGCCGGCCAGATCAAAATTTTGCTTCCTTCCAGCCATCCATACCGCGCACTTCCTTGAACGCGTCCGGATCCGGATTGCTTCCGGTAACCAGATAATAGGCGCTTCTGAGTGCCGCTTCCATGACGCCGCCCGTCGCGCCGAAGATCACGGCCGCGCCGGAGCCCTCGCCAAAGATATCATCAAACGGCATATCCATCAAATCCTGCGGCTTGATGCTGTCGCAGCGAATCAAACGGTCAAGTTCTCTGGTCGTCAGTACCAGATCGACATCCTGCCATGACCGGCACTGTTTACCTGCTCGACATCACACTCAAACTTTTTCGCCACGCAAGGCATGATAGAAATTGAAAAAAATCTTACTTGGGTCAAGTCCAAGCTTTTGCGCGATATAGGTTTTGAAATCGCGCCGAACATCTGCTGCGGTGATTTCGCGGTGGACAAGTCCTCTACCATATCCGGATACTGCGTTCTGACAAAGCGCAGCCAGCCCGGGCAGCAGGAGGTAAACATCGGCCATTTATGACGATTCCTGTTGGCGAGTCTTTCGAGGAATTCACTGCCTTCTTCCATAATCGTCAGATCCGCACTGTAATTGGTATCAAAGACATAATCAATACCGATTTTTGAGCGCGCAGACCAGCTTGCCCATGGTCGCGTCCTTATCCTTGAGACCAATCTGCTCTCCCCACGCGGTGCGCACCGCCGGAGCCACCTGTACGATGGTGACGATTTCCGGATCCGCGAGCGCGTCGTTGAGATCCAATCTGTCATCTCTTTCGCGCAGCGCGCCGACCGGACAATGCGTGATGCACTGCCCGCAAGCGCGCAGTCGCTTTCGCGGAAGGACTGATTATCTTTGAGCCCGATGGTCGTCCGGTAGCCGGAACCGATCAGCGTCCAGATGCCCATGCCTTGAATTTTTTCGCAGACCTGAATGCAGCGCATGCATTTCACATTTGGAAGCATCACGCACCAGCGGAAGATTCCTATCCCAGCGGCCTTTTTTCTGCCGTATTTTCATAATCGGAAAGGATGATGCCAAGGTCATTGGCAATCGTCTGCAGCGTGCAGTTTCCGCTCTTTGATGCAGCTCGCGCAGTTCGCGTTGTGATCCGAAAAGCATCAGTTCCACATTGATCCTTCTGGTTCTTCTGACACGCGGCCTGTTCGTCAGGATTTCCATACCGTCTTCGCAGATGGTGTTGCACGCGGTCACGAGTTTTCCATTCCTTTTAATTCTACGAGCAGACACGACAGGCGCCGATCTCGTTGATATCCTTCAGGTAACATAAATGAGGGATATGTACGCCAACCTTCTCGGCGCCTCCATGGTCATGCCTTCCGGTACCGATACCTGCTGTTCGTTGATTGTCAGTTTTACCATTTGGTATCCCTCCCTCCTCTGAATGAGCCGAAGCCATGATAATCACAGCGCAGACATCTGGAAGCTTCCCTGCATGGCTTCCTCCAGACTCATGCCCTGCTCCACTTCATCGAAGTCATTTCCTCTCTGCTTCGCGAAACGTTCCTTCAATTCCACTCTGCCGCAAGGCAAGTGATCATTTGGAATCGGCGTCGGATATCTACATCGACGGTAATCTCATGGTTAAACCCCTAAATAGGCGTCAATATTGGCAGCAGCAACCTTGCCTGCAGCAACCGCGTTGATGACCGTAGACGGGCCGGTGACGCAGTCCCCGCCCGCATAAGTCCGAGTCACATTGTCCACTACACTGTTCTTCTTTGCCTGAATATTGCCGCGGAATACCGGAATCCCGAACTCTTCAAAGAAGCGAATATCAGTAGCCTGTCCGATGGCGGAAATGATAATATCACAAAGGGATCTTTTCCTCCGGTTCGGAAGAATCCACCGGACGCGGTCTGCCGCTCTTGTCAGCCTGCCCCGGCGATCTGCGGTTTCACCCCAAAGTGCCTGCACCTCTCTCCGCTTTTATTCGTCGCGATCCTGATGGCGCTTTGAGCTGCACAAGCGTACAGCCTTCGGCAATCGCGCCGCCTATCTCATCCGGCAGTGCGGTCATGTCATCCTTTTCTTCTTCTGTAAACGATGCTGACCTCGGTCGCGCCAAGACGCTTTGCGGTTCTGGCTACGTCCATCGCGACGTTGCCGCCGCCGATGACCACGACAACCTTGCCGTTGAAATCCGGCATCGCGTCATCACCGATCCCGCGCAGCATTTCGACAGCCGGAATGACCCCTTTGGCGTATTCGCCCGGAATACCGATCGGTTTCGCGTTATGAGAGCCGATCGAAATATAGGTCGCGTCAAAATGATTGCGAATCTCTGCCATGCCCTCCGGTGAAGAAATATCAAAGTTGCATTTCGCTTTCCACACCGGTCGAAAGAATCGCGTCGATATCCCATTGCAGTCTCTTTCGCGGCAGTCTGTAATTTGGAATACCGTAACGCAGCATGCCGCCAAGCTGCGCGCGTTTTTCAAATACCGTAACCTGATGTCCCATGATAGACAGGAAGTAGGCCGCCGACAATCCGGAAGGGGCCTCCGCCGATTACCGCGATCTTCTTGCCGGTATCGTCCATCTTTTGCGGTACCGGAACATTTCCACAGTTATCCACCGCGAAACGTTTGAGACCTCTGATGTTGATCGGCGCGTCTGCCAGAATTCTTTTCTGCAGCGCTGCTTTGCATGGATGCTCACAGATCAGCGCGCAGACCGTCGGGAACGGATTATCCTTGCGGATCAGTCTGACCGCGTCTGCGTACCGTTCATGCTTGAGCAGCGAAATGTAACCTGAACGTCCACGCCGACCGGACACATCGCCACACAAGGTACCGGCTGAACCTGCTTCTTGATATTGTCCGCGCAGGCATGATATTTGATATGAGATTCAAAAGTCATCCCGATATCCCTTCAAGCCTCTGAGCACCATATTGGCGGCTTCAAAGCCGATCGCGCAGTCCGCGGAGACGCTGATGGCTTCTGCGGTTCTTTCCAGCAGCTCCAGCGTTTCCATCCCCGGCTCCGTATTCATTTCCAAAATGTCGTCAATCATCATCTGGAGCTGTCCCAGACCGACGCGACATGGCGTGCACTTGCCGCAGCTCTGTGAATGACATAGTTTTAAGAACGCTGACGCCAAATCGACCGGCATTGTCCCGGCGGACTGGCGATGATTCTTCTTTCCAGATCCTTATAAAGACCTTCTACTGTTTTTTGAGCAGTGTCCCGCGATTTAATATACAATCGGTTCATATTGCCCCTCCTTATACTATACATCTTTTTTATTTCATTTTTGGCTTTTGCCAAAAGAACTGAAATCGATTTCCATGATAAACAGGCTCGCAAACCATCAGCGCCGCGCCGAAATAGGACTTAACGCTCAAAAATTTCGTTCGCGAAAATTGCCGCTACAAACGCCGCGAATACAGGCTCCAGCGCAAAAATCACGCCGGTGTGCGACGCTGTCGTGTAGCGCTGCGCAAGCGGCTGCAGAACGAAGGCTACTCCTGTGCAGAAAACAGACAGGAACAGTACCGCGCCCCATACGGTCGGCGTGGTCGGCAGATGCGGCTGTTCCGTCAAAAAACGCCAGCAGTAAATTACAGACACCTGTCACGCCAAGCTGAAACACACCGAGCTGATAGGCGTCAACTTCCTCACGCGCGACAGCCTTTTTCGGTCAGCAAAGATCGATCGCGTAAGCCACCGCGCACATCAGGCAAAGCAGATCGCCTTTGATATGCGCCGTATTGATAGAAAAATCATCTTTGAGCGTCAAAAGCGCGATGCCGACCAGACACATCAACACGACCAGCACCAGCTTTTGCTCTGTCTCTGCTTCAAAAAAATCCAGCCGAGCAGCGGTGTAAAAACGACCGTCATGCCGCACAAAAACCCGGAATTGGACAGAGAAGTATATTTCACGCCGAAGGTCGCGCCCATGTAGACAAAGACCAGCGCGATGCCGACCAGAACGCTGTACCGGAGCGTCGTCCGGTTGACAGTGCGGATTTTTTTCCATGACAGCAGCGCCGCAATCACAAACGCACCCAAAAACCGATGCGCATTCAGCGTGAACGGGTCCATATCGATCAGACAAAGATCCATCAGATAGTAGGACACACCCCAGCAGAGCGTCACCAGCACCAGCATCATGTCCGCCTGCGTTTGTTTGTTCAATCTCATTCTATATCCTCCCAACCAGAAGTTCCAGCGCCAAAAGCCGGCTCTAAGTTCCTGTTTTAATATTGCGGTCAATTTCATACAGCTGAATCAGGATGCTTTTCAACTTATCTATTGTAAATTTTTCACAAAATCCGATTGATTTTTTTGACGCGAAATTCGTGTACCTTTCAATGTTTTGGAGATTTCGGGGCGTACATACCCGCGCGCCGAAGTTCTTTGATCTCCAGCATCAGCTCAAAGTGATTGACCAAAAGACCGGTCACCGCATAAACATCCGAACCTGCCGTCAAAATATTGTGCAGCAGACTGAAAGCCGTATCCTTCCTTCCCATGCTGACCGCGTCCAAAAAATCAAAGACAAAGGTGTCCAGATCTCCGTTGACGGACTGCGCGATATCCGCCTCCGTAATCACGCCGCCGCTGCTGTGCGCGATGATTTTTGAATATCATTCGCCAGCGTCGAAATGCGGTAATCCGTCTCTTTATGAAAATAACCGGTTTCCTCCAAAAGATATTGCAGCAGATCTCTTTGAAATCTGCGCGCCTGCGGCCTTAAAACGCTTTTCGGTAAACCCCAGCAGCTGCGTGCGGTCAAGTTTGCAGAAGTCATAGCTTCTTGCCGTCTTTTAGTTTTGACCAGATCACTTTTTCATTGATCGTCTCTGAAGAAAAGATTAAAATCGCGGTTTCATTTGGGCTGTCAAGGTAATCGCTGAGTTTGGCGAGTTCTGAAGCGCCGAATCCCTTTGACATTGCCGCGCAGCGGCGTGTAATCCTGACCCAGACAACGCGTCTTCTCGAAAACATGGAGAAGGTGTTGCAGGCTTCCAGAATCTGCTCTACAGACTGTGTATCGTCACTCAGTTTCACATAGTCGACGGCTTCCGCGCCTGGCAGGACATATTTGTTTTTGAGCGAGTCCGCCGCCCAATGAATCAAAAGTCCTCTGCCCCGTAAAAAAAAGAACCGGCGGAAAATCATCGTTTTTAAATCTCTGCTGAACACGCGGAAAGCATGCTCTTTTTTTTTCAGAATTTCCTGCCATACAATCTCCTTTTTTCTTCACTATAGTGTAATATTATACCTGTTTTTGTACATTTTCAATGCAAAATAACAGAATCGTCCGTTTTTTACAAGAATTCTGTATACTTCTCTCTTTCTCCTGTTTTTTCTCTGCAAACCAACGCTTTTTCAGCAGGAACCAACTGAGAGGAATCAGATACATGTAGACCGCGTACGGCAGGCATGGCCGCGCTGACGCCAAAAAACGACAGAGGCACCGAGCAGCCGATGCACCATGGCACCATACAGGCGATCAAAATAACTGAATTTTCCATATCGATGGCCAACTCCTCCTTTGAGGCTCCGGCATCTTCATACGGTTTGTTCAACAGATCATTGCAAACCAGCGTCGCGATCGTCTGGTTGCAAAGATGCAGGAGGCTGCCAGACTCAGCATTGTCATCACCGTAAACCGGCCGCAGCGCGTACATGCCCGTCCCAGCCGCTCTTGCAGGCTGTCCAGCATCCCGGTACCTTTAAAGATACCCGAATAGCCACTGGAAATCAGCAGGATCACAGCGATTTCCAGCATAGAGACAAGCCCGCCGCCGTTCAGAATCGCACCCAAACCATCGCCGTCTGCGTGATAACCGAGTACGCAGATTTTGAGGACTTCCAAAAGCGGCACCTTCTGAATCAGGCAAGCGACCATAATACCGCTGAGAATGCTGGCCGCCATGGAATACAGCACGCTGACCTTAAGCAGCGGCAAAGCAGCATGAATACCGCCGGAACGAATGCCCACAGAGACAGCCGGAAGGCTTCTTCAAAACGCTGCATCAGTGCTTCATCGACATGACTGATCGGATTTCGCACCGAAAAAACCACATAAACTGCCGCAGACAGCAGCAGAGGCAGAATCGCCGTTTTCATCATCAGTTTGACATTGTCATAAATCCGCGTTCCGGTAATACCCGCCACCATGTTCGCGCTCGAGGAAACCGGAGATCCTCTGTCACCAAAGTAAATACCGGACATCAGCGCGCCGGCGGTCAAAAACCGGATCTACGCCGCCGCTCCTGGCAAGTGTCATAAAATGACGCCGACCGTACCGGCCACGCCGAAGGAGGTCCCCCAACGCATAACTCAGCAGACAGGAAAGCAGGAAGGCAATCACCAGAAACAGCTGTGGTATGATCAGCTTCATGCCGTAATAAACAAAACCGTAATTGTTGCCGGACACGCGCCAGGTCGCGGTCACAAAGCCAATGACGCACATAACCTCGATCACAAGCAGTGAATCCTTCGCGCCGTCTGCTGCCATCGCAAGCAGTTCCTTCATCGCACAGCCGCGTCGCAGACCGACCGTAAGGAAAGCGGCCAGCCCCGCCAGCAGCGCGAAGATCATGGAATAGTCCAAAACAATCGCCGAAATCATGCTGGCCATGAAAACAAAAAGCAAGCAGCAAGTCCATCTCTCATCCCGCTTTCTATCGGATCGATTTAAAGTCCGCGACGCGCTGCGGCACGTCCTGCGCGCCGAATACCGCGGAGCCGCGACTGCGATCTCCACGCCCGCGTCCATGACCGTTTTCGCATTATCCAGAGTAATGCCTCCGTCGATTTCAATGGCAAACGAAAGCCCTTTCGCGCGCTTGATTTCCGCAAGTGTTTTGACCTTCTCCAAGGCCGACGGAATAAATTTTTGTCCGCCGAAGCCCGGATTGACCGACATCACCAGCACAAGATCCACATCCTCCAAGATGCATTCCAGACTTGATACAGGCGTCGCCGGATTGATGGCAACGCCTGCCTTGATCCCCTTCGCGTGGATGTTTTGAATCGTGCGGTGCAGATGCACGCAGGCTTCTCGGTGTACTGTGATAAACGCGGTCTGCGGTGTCACGAAACTATCGAGATATTGATCCGGATTTTCAATCATCAAATGTACATCGTAAGGCAGCTTCGTCCTGTCGTTCAAGGCTTTCATCACCGGCGCACCGAAGCTGATATTCGGTACAAAATGTCCGTCCATGACGTCTACATGGATATAGTCCGCGCCGCCGCGCTCGATTTGATGTCTGAGAGCAGACAGGCAAAGTCCGCGGATAAAATCGATGGTGCCAGTTTCAGCATTTGTATTCACCTCATTGCTTTTGCTTTTCTTTTTGAATTTTGTTGCATCTAATATTTTTTCTGCCGCGGATTTCCTCGATGTTCGCGGCGTAGGATTCATAACGCTGTTTCGGGATTTCGCCGTTTTTACCGCTTCCCGCACCGCGCAGTCCGGCTCTGTTATGTGACGGCAGTTATCATAACGGCACTGACCCTCATAACGCTCGATTTCCGGATAGTAGAGCCGCAAATTATCCTCTCCCGCTTCCATAATCTCAAACGAAGTGAAGCCGGGCGTATCGAACACCTTGCCGCCGCCCTCGACCTCGAACAGTTCCACATGGCGGGTCGTATGCCTGCCGCGTTTGGTCTTTTTCACTGATGGCGCCGGTCTGCATATTGGCATGCGGAATCATCGCGTTGAGCATCGTCGATTTTCCGACGCCGGAAGGTCCCGCCAACGCAGCGGTTTTTCCCCGCGATGATTGCCTCCAGCTGTTCCATGCCTTCTCCGGTCCCATGCCGCTCACGCATAGAACCGGATAGACGGCTTCGTAAAGCGGCCTTCAGCGCCCGCAAGCTTTCTGCCTCCGGCGCGGCGTCACACTTGTTGACGCAGAGCACCGCTTCAACATTATGCATTTCCGCCATCACCAGAAACTTATCGATCAGCGCGAAATTCGGTTTCCGGTCGTGTCGCCGCGCAGACGATCAGAAAGATGTCCACATTGACGATCGGCGGGCGGATAAACTGATTTTTTCGCGGCAAAATCTCATTGATTACGCCTTGGTCTCGCGTCCGCATCAAGGATGTCGAGATCTACACAGTCCCCGACAGCAAGCGTCGTACCGTCTTTTTCGAAAGATACCCCTGCCCTTCGCCTCGATCAGACCGGCCCTGGCCCCCTGTCTGCACATAGTAGAAGCCGCCGATTCTTTCATAATCTGTCCTGTCATAAGCTCCGTTTTCTTTATGCTTCGTCATCAGTTGCCGGATCCTCGTCATCGTCAACGACGTCCGTTCCGTTTCCGCTTCCGGCAGGCTGCTCGCCCTGCTGACCTTATACTGTACCTCGGTTCCCTTTTCCAGCTCTGTGCCCTCCGGATACTGCTGCCAAAAAAGACCAGGTTCTGCGCGATTTCCGTCGTTTCCTCAAAGACCGGTACCGCAGCCGCAAGCCCGGCGTTCGCAAGCAGCGCATTGGCCTCATCCGGCGTCCTTCCTATAATATTCGGCATCTTGACCATTTCCCTTGCCGTTGCTGACCTCGACCTCAATCATCGTTGCCGTCCGGCGCGGACTGACCCGCTTCGATCGACTGCCAGATGATCGTATTCTTCGGCTTGCTGTCGGTCACCTCTCTGACCAGAGAAAATGCCAAAACCCAAGGCTTCTAATTCCGTTCTGGCTTCCTCAAGATCCTTACCGACGACCTTCGGCATCACGCCATCCTTCTTGCCCTTACTGATATTGACGATGATCGTCTTGCCCCTCGCTGACCTCGGAATCTGCTGTCGGCTCCTGCGTGGTAATCAATCCGGCTTCCTGATCCGCACTGTAAAACTCTTCGCCCTTCTCGACCTTCAGCCCCAGCTCCGCAGCCTCCTGCTGCGCTTCCTCCAGGGTTTTGCCTGCAAAATCAGGCACCACAATCGGTTTCGCGCCGCCGCCGAACCAGTCGAATACGACGCCCATAACCACGATTGCCGCAATCAGAAGGACAATACCGCCTCCGATGAGAAACGCGGTCGTTGCCTTTTTTGCCTTTTCTTCTGTCTGATCCGACTGACGCGTTTCGTTTGCGTCCGTACTCTGCGATTGTAGCCCGGCAGCTCAGGGTGTGCGGTTTCCTGACCGCCATGGCCGCGCTTCGTCTGCTTCTCCTGCGTGCGGGCTGCGCTGCGGCTGCTTCCTCCTTATCGTCCAGATCAGTCACAAAGGCTTTTTGCCCATGACCTTTGGTGATAAACTCGATATTATCCAAATCTTCTATCATTTCGTCCGCGGTGCGGTAACGATTGATTGATACTTCTCGGTCGCTTTCATGATGATCTTTTCCAGCTGCGGCGGAATTCCCGGCACCTGCGCCGTCACCGACGGCATCGGCTCATTGATGTGCATCAGCGCGATGGTAATCGGATTGTCCCCGTCAAACGGCACCTTACCGGTCAGCATCTCGTAGAGAACAATGCCCAGAGAATAGATGTCCGAGCGTTCGTCCACATAAGCGCCGCGCGCCTGCTCCGGTGAAAAATAATGTACGGAGCCCATAACCTTATTGTTGCCGCCGATAATGGTGGACGCGCTGACCGCCTTCGCGATACCAAAATCCGCCAGCTTCGCCACACCCGTATTGGTGATCAGGATATTGTGCGGCTTGATGTCCCTATGTATGATCTGATTCTTGTGTGCCAGACTGAGCGCCGAAGCGACCTGACGCGTAATGCTGATCGCTTCCTTGTAATCCAGCCGGCCTTTTTCCTCAATATACTGGCTGAGCGTCTTGCCCCTCCACCAGTTCCATGACGATGAAATGGATATTACCCTCTTTCCCCACGTCATAGACACTCACGATATTCGGGTGTGTCAAAGCGGCCGCTGCCTGTGACTCCCGCTTGAAATTCTCGATAAACTGCTCGTCCTTGGTAAACTCCGGACGTAAAATTTTGATGGCTACATAGCGATTGAGCAGCCTGCAGCGCGCTTTATAAACGATCGCCATGCCGCCCTCGCCGATTTTTTCGATCAGTTCATACCTGCCGGCCAATAATCTAGTGCTCATAGATATCCTCCTCTGTTACCTTCAGACTGATGACGGTGATATTATCATGCCCGCCGTTTCGATTCGCTCTTTGAATAAGCTCCGCGCAAACCTCCGACATGGAGGCATTCTGCTCAAAAACCTCGATCATCTCCCTGTCGCCGACCTCGTCATAAAGTCCGTCCGTACAGATGAGAAACCGATCATCCTTTTGGATCTCCACCTGGAAAAAATCCGGTTCCACCGTTCGTTTCCGCGCCGAGTGCTTTCGTGATGACATTCTTGCGTTCGTCCAGCTCAGCCTGCTCCGGCGAGAGAATCCCTGCCTTGACCAACGTGTTGACATAGGTATGATCCTCCGTCAGCTGCGCTAACCGTCCATCGCGATACAGGTAAGCCCGGCTGTCGCCGACATTGGTGATGTAAGCCTTGCCTCCGGCCGATAGACGATGACGACGGTGGTCGCCATCCCGCTGTTTTCTTCATAAGTATGAGAAAGCTCATAAATCTTTCGGTTTGCCGCGTCCAGACAGCCCTGCAGATAATTGACAATCGCGTACTTATTCTCCTTCTCCGCGATCGGATGCGAAACGATGTAATTTGCGATCTCGCTGACCGCAGTTCTGCTGGCGATTTCGCCCGCGTTGCCCCCTCCGACGCCGTCGGCTACCACATAGACCTTGTCAGGCAGCAGCACAAAGCACGCGTCCTCGTTATTGCTCCTCATCAGCCCTTTATCGGACTTGAACCCAACCTGCATATATGCTCCTTTCCGGGATTTCTATCCCTGTTTCGCCCTTCTCATTTTGCAGTAATACAGCCCGTCCATGCCCATCTGCGGCAAAAACTGCTGCTCCTCTGTTTTGTTGAATTCCTCATGCGCTGCAAGAAACGCCGCCGTCTGCATTTCATTCTCCGCGGGGTGAATGGTGCAGGTGCTGTACACAAGCGTGCCTCCCGGCTTCACATAAGCGGCTGCCGCCGCCAGAATCTGTTTTGTATTTCAACGAGCACAGACAGCTCGTCGATTTGCTTGTATTTAATCTCCGGTTTCCTCCGAAAAACGCCAAGTCCCGAACATGGTACATCCGCCAGTACACAATCAGCGCGTCCGACGCAGTCATCGAGGCATTCCCGACTGTCACGGCAAAGAACCCGCACGATGGAAACGCCCTCGCTTCGCGCGCGCGCCTCGATCAGCGCCAGCTTATGTTCGTACAAGTCCATCGCCAGGACCTCTCCTCGATTTTCCATCTGCTCCGCCATGGCAAGCGTTTTACCGCCCGGCGCCGCGCAGACATCGATCACTGTTTCTCCCGGCTTGCGCCCACCGCGTCCGCGACCAAAATTGAGGCCTCATCCTGCACCGAAAAACAGCCGCGCAGATAAGCCTCTGTCGCGAGAAGACCGCTGCCGCGCACAAGCAGGGCACGCGCCGCATGCGCGCGCGCGTGACAAAGCCCGCGCATTGCAGCTCCTGCGTGAGCTGCGGTACAGTTGTCCGCAAAGGATTCACGCGCACACAGCGCCGGCGTTTGATTGGATGCCGCCAAAAGCTGTTCGGTCTGCGCTTCGCCATAAGCCGCCAGCCACAGGCGGACAACCCAGGGCGCGGTCGAATAAGCAACGGACAAGGGCGTGACAAGATCTGCCGCGCGTTCCGGCAGCTGCAGCTTCCTGCCGCCGCGGATAAAATTACGCAGGACCGCGTTGATGAAGTTTTCTCTGCCGCGCGCGTATTTTTTGCAAGCTGCACCGTCCGCTGACCGCGGCGTATTCCGGTACCGCGTCCATAAATGTAAGCTGATACAGTCCCATGCGCAGCAGGGTTAAATCCTGTTTTTTAGTTTTTTGCTCCCGCTTTTAACCAGTTTGTCCAGCTGATAGTCCAAAAGCAGCTGATATTTCAGCACGCCGTAGACCAGCTCGCGGACAAAGGCCGGATTCTGCGGTTGGTTTTCCTTAATTCGGCGATTCAGCGCAAGATTCGAGAATGCTTCGTTTTTTCCACATCCAGGAGCACCGCGAAAAGCTGTTTTTCTGTCAATGTCCATCAGTCTCTGTTTCCTCTTATCGCGAGCAGACGCAGCAGGTTGGCGATCGCGGTCGCCAGCGCCGCCACATAAGTCATTGCCGCGGCGCGAAGCACCTTTGGCACCCGGAAGCTCCATGTCATCGACAATGCCCAACTCCTCCATCTGCTGCAGCGCGCGTCGGCTGGCATTAAATTCGACAGGCAGTGTTACCGCGTGAAAAAGGATGACCGCGAGCATCGCGATAACCGCGATGTTGAACAGTGTGTCACCGATATAGCTGCCGTTGCCGAGCAGAATGATGCCGATAATCGCGAGCGGCCAGCACAAGTTGGAAGCCAGATTGACGACCGGAACAATGCCGTTTCGAATTTTAAGCGGCACGTAGTTCTGCGCGTGCTGCAGCGCGTGTCCGGCCTCGTGACAGGCTACGCTGACAGCGGCAATGGAATTGACATTGCAGACGGTCTCTGACAGACGCAGCACCCTGCCTCTGGGATCATAATGATCGGTCAGACTGCCGCGTACAGTTTCAATCTGCACATCCCGAAGCCCGTTCGCGTCCAAAACCATGCGCGCCGCCTGCGCGCCGGTCAGATTGCGGTCATTTCGAACCTTAGAGTACCTTTTTAAAATTGGAGCTGACCTTTGCCTGCGCGTAAAATGTGAACAAAATCGCAGGAATCAGCAGATAATAGCTTGTGTAATAACCCCACCACATTTGATGTACCTCCGTATCTGTTTTTCTCTGTTTCTATGACAGAATTGTCCCCTTTTTCTATCTTATTGCCTCTCAGATAGTCGCCGACACGCGTCCGCTTCTTGCCCGGCACCTGGATCTCTGTCACCAAAAGCACGCGGCCGCCGCAGCTGACGCGAAGACCCGCGTCCGAAGCCTCTAATACCGTCCCCGGTATCGCGTCGGTTTTTCGGGCAGTGCTTCTGCCGCCCAAAATTTCATTGTTTTGCCATTTCCCTCGCAGAACGCGCCCGGCCACGGATCAAAACCGCGGATCAGTCGTTCGATTTCTTCCGGTGTTTTGCTAAAGTCGATATGCCCGTCCTGCTTGCGGATCATCCCCGCGTAACTGGCCCTGCTGTCATCCTGCGGCTCCGGCGTGATTGTGCCTGCTGCAAGACGCGGAAGTGTCTCGACCAGGAGCTTTGCGCCCGCCTCCGCCAGCGCGTCGTGCAGCTGCCCCATTCATTCTGCCGATCGGCAGGCTGACTCTTCGCCAGCATATCTCCGGTATCCAGCCCTTCTCCCATCTGCATGATCGTCACACCGGTCTCGGTTTCTCCGGTCACGATGGCCTGTTGAATCGGCGAAGCGCCGCGCATCTTCGGCAGGAGAGAAGCGTGAACATTGATACAGCCAAACTTCGGCAGGTCCAAGACTTCCTTCGGCAGGATCTGTCCATAAGCGGCCACCACGCAGACGTCCGGCTGCCAGTCCGCAAGCGTTTGTAAAAACGTCGTGTTTCCACGCACCTTCCCCGGCTGTAAAACCGGGATCCCATGCGCGAGCGCAAGTTCCTTTCACCGGTGTGAATTGTATTTTTTTCCGCGGTCTTTTGCCTTGTCCGGCTGGGTGGCAACCCGCAGATCTCGTGCCCCGCGTCAAGGAGCGCCTGCAGGATTACCGCCGCGAACTCCGGCGTCCCCATAAAAACAATTTTCATATCGTCTGCTACCTCTTTCCTCATTCTCAGCTTTTACGCTTCGTCTTCGTCAGTTTCCTCGCTCTCCGCCGGGCGGATATGCGTCGCCTTTGTCAGTATACAGCACACCTCCAGATGGTCGTATTCATGGCACATCACGCGCGCGTCGAAATCATCAAACTCATAAATTTGCTTGTTTCCGTTGAGATCCATCGCCTCGAGCTTTATATGCGCCGAGCCGTTCTACGGTTCCGATCAGACCCGGCACGCTCAGGCATCCTTCGTCGCCGCTTTGACTTCCGCTCTCTTCAAGATTACCGGGTTGATCATAAAATACACGCGTTCCTCTTCCGGTTCAGCCACAAACATGCGGCGCATGATGCCGACCTGCGGCGCCGCGATACCGACACCTGATTCACTTCTCATGGTTTCCAGCATGTCCTCCTGCATCGTCTCGCGAATGCGGTTCAGACCTCGTAACCTCTCTGCGGTGCTTTCTTAAAATATCATCGCCTTCTGTTACGATTTTTCTGATTGCCATAATCCTCCATTTGGTCTCTTTGACCTGATTTTTTCTTCTCCGCGCAGGTGCGATCCCGCCTAAAAAATACTGTACGGATTGACATCTATATTCATACTGCAGGCTGTCTTGTCCTCCAGCGAAGATCTGACCGAAATGATCCAGATCATACACATATTCGTTGCGCGCTTGCCGCGCGGACAGCGTATGATGAGGTAATGCCGAAAGCTGTCCTTGCCCTTAAAACTCGCGGACACCTTCGGTGAAAAGGACGCGGCGCGCCTGTCCGCTGCCAAGCTACACGCGCTCCATATAGGCTTTGCAGCGCAGCGCGGTATCCAGTGCCAGCTGCTCATCCTCCGCTGTAAAGTTTACCATGATGATATCCCCGAACGGCGGATATTCCATCAGCGAGCGCAGGCACTTTCCTCTTGAAAAAAAGCTGTCGTAATCATGCCGCGTCGCGCAGCAAAAACAAAATTGTCCGGTTCGTAGGTCTGCACGACCACCAGTCCGCGTTCCTCTCCGCGTCCGGCTCTGCCCGCGACCTGCGTGATCAGCTGAAAGGTTCTCCTCGCTCGAACGGTAGTCTGGAATGTTCAGACGACATCCGCCGCGATCACGCCGACCAGCCCCCTACATTGTGAAAATCCAGTCCCTTGGCGACAAGCTGCGTGCCGATGAGAATATCGGTTTTCCCTGTGAAAATCTGCGCAGAATGGCGTCCAGATCCTTACGCTGCTTCACCGCGTCAAGATCCAGTCTGTCCAAAGCTGCCTTCGGAAACAACGCCGCGACCGCCTCCTCAACCTGCTCGGTACCGATACCGAAATGCTTCAGATAACGGCTGCCGCAGACCGGACAGGTTTCCGGCAGCGGAAACTGTCTGCCGCAGTAATGGCAGATCATCGCGGGCTCCTTTTTGTGATAGACCAGGAAAGGTCGCATTCCGGGCATTTCATCACCGCGCCGCAGGCGCGGCAGGATACAAAATTGGAATACCCGCGTCGATTCTGAAAGAGAATGACCTGCTGTCCCTTTTTTCAGAGTTTCCTCGATGGCGCTATAAAGCCTGCGGCTAAAATATTCGTATTGCCCCGCGCGCAGCTCTTCCCGCATATCGACAATTTCAACCCTGGGCAGCGGATTGCGGTTATATCGCTGCTTTAGAGTGAGCAGCTGATAAATTCCTTCCTTCGCGCTCGTAGGAAACGACCGACGGTGTGGCGCTGCCCAAAGCAGTACACCGCCTGTCGTCTGCAGCCGTTTGGCAGCGACCTCCACGGTATCATATTTAGGCGTCATATCCGACTTATAGGTCGCCTCGTGCTCCTCATCCATGATGATGAGGCCGATATCGTCTGCCGGCGCGAATACGCCCATGCGCGCGCCAATCACGATGCGCGCGCGCCCGCTGCGGATGCGATGCCACTCGTCGTATCGTTCCCCGCGGCGTCAGCTTGCTGTGCATGACTGCGATTCAGTCCTTGCCGAAACGGCCGATGAATGCTCAATGACCTGATTGGTGAGTGCGATCTCCGGCACCAGCATGATCGCGGTTTTGTCCAGCTTCAGACGTTTGTCGATCGCTTCCATGTAAACTTCCGTCTTGCCGCTGGCTGTCACGCCATGCAGCAAAAAATTTCATGTCTTGATGCCGCGATCGCTTCATTGATGCGCGCTCGACAGAGGCCGTCTGCTCCTCGGTCAGCGCCGCCGGACGTTCATCTCGCCCGGCAGGTCCTTAGGTTCCTTTGCCTTGCCCTCTCTCGGAGGTTTTCCCTTGACACAGAAACAGCTGATCGCGTCCGAATAGGTAATGGCGTAGCGCTGCTTCATCCACGCGGCTGTTTTCATCATTTCCCGATTGAGAGAGCCGGCAGCGTCAACACCTTCGATTTCCCTTTATTTTTTTTGCTCCGGGCAACTGATATGTTCCGGAAACGCAAAGACAAAGCCCCGCCTTCGTCTTGTCTCTCCCCTGCCGAACGGAACCCAGACCTTATCGCCGATCCGAAGGTCTGTCTCATCCGGCGCGCGATAGGTAAAAAACTGTCCGTATGTCTGCTTTTGTTTTCTACAACTACATCCAGATATTTCATGCGCGCCTGCCCGTTCCTTTGCTCGATAGCTTCATTTCATATTTTACAGTAAAAAAAATGTGATGATCCGCGCACTGCTCGATCATCTCCTGCGGCCATACGGAAGCCTGCACCTCGCCGATGTGCGCCTTGCGCAGAAAATACGATACAGAGCCGGCTCTGACCAATACCGCCGCCGATGGTATACGGCAGTTCCTCGTTCAGGATCGCCTTTTGGAACGGCAGCTCCGCGCGTTCCGACAGCCTGGCCAGCGCAAGCTGTCTTTTCATCGCGTCCGCGTCAACGCGAATGCCCATCGAGGAAAGTTCAAAGGCTCTGTCGAGGCACCTCATTCCAAAGGATGATATCGCCGTTCAGCTCCCAGTCATCATAGTCCGGAGAACGGCCGTCGTGTCTCTGTCCGGAGGCCAGCAGCCCGCCGATCTTCATGATAAAACAGCGCCATGCTCCTTGGTGATGATGTCTTCTCTCTCTTTCGGCGTCTTGTCCGGATACAGATCCTCCAGCTCCTGCGTCGTGATAAAAGATCTCGTTCGAATCTCGGTTTTGAGGATATTGCGGTATAATCTGTTCACATAATCCCGAGATTCTTAATCGCGTTATAGATGGTCGTGACGGTTTCCCGCAGATGGCCTCCGTTCTCTGTTCCTGGTGATGACCTTTCCCAGTCCCACTGGATCGACATAAACCGAGTGCCAGATTATCCGATCCTCGTCGCGGCGGATCGCGTTCATATCGGTGTAGATGCCATGTCCGGCTCAATCGCGTATTTGTCGAGCGCCATTCTCTTCCACTTGCCAGGAGACTGCAGACTTCGACTTCCACAATGTCCTTAGGATAAACGATGCGCGATCTTTTTTTTTTTTTTTTTTTTTTTTTTTTTTTTTTTTTTTTTTTTTTTTTTTTTTTTTTTTTTTTTTTTTTTTTTTTTTTTTTTTTTTTTTTTTTTTTTTTTTTTTTTTTTTTTTTTTTTTTTTTTTTTTTTTTTTTTTTTTTTTTTTTTTTTTTTTTTTTTTTTTTTTTTTTTTTTTTTTTTTTTTTTTTTTTTTTTTTTTTTTTTTTTTTTTTTTTTTTTTTTTTTTTTTTTTTTTTTTTTTTTTTTTTTTTTTTTTTTTTTTTTTTTTTTTTTTTTTTTTTTTTTTTTTTTTTTTTTTTTTTTTTTTTTTTTTTTTTTTTTTTTTTTTTTTTTTTTTTTTTTTTTTTTTTTTTTTTTTTTTTTTTTTTTTTTTTTTTTTTTTTTTTTTTTTTTTTTTTTTTTTTTTTTTTTTTTTTTTTTTTTTTTTTTTTTTTTTTTTTTTTTTTTTTTTTTTTTTTTTTTTTTTTTTTTTTTTTTTTTTTTTTTTTTTTTTTTTTTTTTTTTTTTTTTTTTTTTTTTTTTTTTTTTTTTTTTTTTTTTTTTTTTTTTTTTTTTTTTTTTTTTTTTTTTTTTTTTTTTTTTTTTTTTTTTTTTTTTTTTTTTTTTTTTTTTTTTTTTTTTTTTTTTTTTTTTTTTTTTTTTTTTTTTTTTTTTTTTTTTTTTTTTTTTTTTTTTTTTTTTTTTTTTTTTTTTTTTTTTTTTTTTTTTTTTTTTTTTTTTTTTTTTTTTTTTTTTTTTTTTTTTTTTTTTTTTTTTTTTTTTTTTTTTTTTTTTTTTTTTTTTTTTTTTTTTTTTTTTTTTTTTTTTTTTTTTTTTTTTTTTTTTTTTTTTTTTTTTTTTTTTTTTTTTTTTTTTTTTTTTTTTTTTTTTTTTTTTTTTTTTTTTTTTTTTTTTTTTTTTTTTTTTTTTTTTTTTTTTTTTTTTTTTTTTTTTTTTTTTTTTTTTTTTTTTTTTTTTTTTTTTTTTTTTTTTTTTTTTTTTTTTTTTTTTTTTTTTTTTTTTTTTTTTTTTTTTTTTTTTTTTTTTTTTTTTTTTTTTTTTTTTTTTTTTTTTTTTTTTTTTTTTTTTTTTTTTTTTTTTTTTTTTTTTTTTTTTTTTTTTTTTTTTTTTTTTTTTTTTTTTTTTTTTTTTTTTTTTTTTTTTTTTTTTTTTTTTTTTTTTTTTTTTTTTTTTTTTTTTTTTTTTTTTTTTTTTTTTTTTTTTTTTTTTTTTTTTTTTTTTTTTTTTTTTTTTTTTTTTTTTTTTTTTTTTTTTTTTTTTTTTTTTTTTTTTTTTTTTTTTTTTTTTTTTTTTTTTTTTTTTTTTTTTTTTTTTTTTTTTTTTTTTTTTTTTTTTTTTTTTTTTTTTTTTTTTTTTTTTTTTTTTTTTTTTTTTTTTTTTTTTTTTTTTTTTTTTTTTTTTTTTTTTTTTTTTTTTTTTTTTTTTTTTTTTTTTTTTTTTTTTTTTTTTTTTTTTTTTTTTTTTTTTTTTTTTTTTTTTTTTTTTTTTTTTTTTTTTTTTTTTTTTTTTTTTTTTTTTTTTTTTTTTTTTTTTTTTTTTTTTTTTTTTTTTTTTTTTTTTTTTTTTTTTTTTTTTTTTTTTTTTTTTTTTTTTTTTTTTTTTTTTTTTTTTTTTTTTTTTTTTTTTTTTTTTTTTTTTTTTTTTTTTTTTTTTTTTTTTTTTTTTTTTTTTTTTTTTTTTTTTTTTTTTTTTTTTTTTTTTTTTTTTTTTTTTTTTTTTTTTTTTTTTTTTTTTTTTTTTTTTTTTTTTTTTTTTTTTTTTTTTTTTTTTTTTTTTTTTTTTTTTTTTTTTTTTTTTTTTTTTTTTTTTTTTTTTTTTTTTTTTTTTTTTTTTTTTTTTTTTTTTTTTTTTTTTTTTTTTTTTTTTTTTTTTTTTTT
>VOFC01006247.1_pt1 | contig 22146 bp, 42 predicted proteins | sample 5384161 | NCBI WGS metagenome assembly VOFC01 (sample SAMN12384722, study PRJNA508395) | human gut metagenome | isolation source: healthy gut B | host: Homo sapiens | reverse complement strand
GAAATATATTGAAGATCATCCAGGAATAAGAATAGTTCAGATGGACACAGTTGAAGGAGTAAAAGGAGGAAAACTATTACAGACATTTCTGTGGCCGGAGAACAATCTGATGTTGGCATTTCTAATAGACAGTAAGGAAATGTCAAACACAGTAAGAGTGATTGACTACATCGAAGAAACAATAGGAATAGAAGAATTTAAGGAATTGTTTCCGGTTATTCTAACGGATAATGGGAGTGAGTTTGCAGATCCTGAAAAGTTCGAAAAAAAGGAATAAACGGAGAAAAAAAAGAACAAGATTATACTATTGTGAGGCAAGACATTCAGAACAAAAAAAGGTGAACTGGAAAAGAATCATGAATACATAAGATATGTATTGCCAAAGAAAACATCATTTGATGAACTTACACAGGAAAAGGTTCAGTTAATGATAAATCATATCAATAACACATCAAGACCAAAATTTAATGGTGAGACACCAATAAATAAGGCCCTGAAGTCATTTGACAAAAATGCAATGGAAAAGCTTGGGCTGGAAATCATCCTGCCGGATGAGGTCCACCTGAAGCCTGATCTATTGAAGTAAAAAACAGGCAGGAGGATACGAAAAGGATAACCGAATCCACAGGCATCCAGAAGTTACTCTTGCACCATGATTTCCGGGAGCCTGATTAGTATGCTCAAAAATCCATTGATTTAACTTAATTATAGAGTTGAGAATGAGAAAAAAACAACAGTTAAATAGGAAAAAAATGGCGAAACCAGAAGTTAGTTCTGCAAAAAGAAAACAGAAAAAAGCAAACCAGAAGTTAGTTTTGCATTCAAGTAAAAATAAAATAAATGCAATATTTTTTGAAAACCCTTCGTTTAATATGTAAAGACACAAGGAAAGCTAGCAAAATAAAGTGACTTTGAAACAACAGTAAGGAAGACTATAAAAATCAGTATTAAATTAAGAAGAATACACAAACAAGGAGGTAGGAGCTATGAGAAAAATATCAAAATTTTTATTTGCAACAGCTATGGCAGTAACTGTTTTGGCATTGGCTAATCCATCACCAACAGTAATGGCTAAATCAAAAGGGAAAAAATCAAAGGTAGTATACACACTTAAAAAAGGTACACTTACAATCTCAGGAAAAGGTGAAATGCCTAAGAAAATGACTTTCAAAAATAATAAGAAAGTTAAAAAAAGTAGTTATTAAAAAACGGTGTAACATCAGTTTCAGACAAAGCATTTTATAAGTGCAAAAACTTGTCAAAAGTAACAATTGGCAAATCGGTTAAGAAAATAGGAATTGATAGTTTTAATGGAACAAAAATTAAGAAAGTAACAATTCCTAAGAAAGTAAAAGAAATCGGTCAGGATGCTTTTGAAAATTGTAAGCAGTTAGAAAATATCACATTACCAGGAAAGTATACATTAAAAAAGAAAAAAAGGTGATGACGCTTATGCAACAATTATGGGCGGTTCAATGGCTGACACAGTAACTTTTTCAACAAGTATTGATTTAAAGACAGTTACATATGTTAATTCTAATGTTTTTTGATGTTAGTGCAAATGACAAGAATTATACATCAAAGTCAGGAATGATTTACACAAAGGACGGAAAAACTCTTGTAAGAGTATCAGCAGGAACAAAGGAACTTTCAATAGATGAAGGTTGTGAAACATTTGCATTACAGTCAATTCTCTATGCAAGACATTTTGATGGAGATGATTATGTAGTTTGTGACAAACTTGAAAAGATAAGGATTCCGGCATCAGTTAAGAAGATTGATTATAATGCATATCAGGCAGGAGATTATCATGAAAGATTTGATATTGGAAAGGATATAGTAATTTCAGGCGCAGACTTAGATGGAGAAAGTGTTGTGAACCTTTGCAACCGTACAAACCTTTCTACATGGGAAAATATTGCAAAAGCAGGTTCCAAGTATCAAAGTTGAGAATGGAATGTATATTTCAAAGGACAACGTTTTAATAGGCTATGAAGGAAAAAGTGAAAAACTTGTTGTTCCTGAAGGAATTACAACAATTGCCAACAATGTTATAAAAGGCGAAGGATACAATCCTGACAGCAAGATTGCAAAGGAGATTGTTATTCCTGATACTGTAAAAGTAATAGAAGACAGAGCGTTCTTTAGCAGATATAACCTTGAAAAAGTTACATTGCCAAAGAATCTTACAGAAATAGGTGATTATGCATTTTTTGAATGCAACATAAAGGAAATTGAAATACCTATTACTATTACAAAATGGGGCAAAAATGTTTTCTCAAGTTGTGCACTTGAAAAAGTTACAATTCCAACAAATATAAAAAGAAATCCCAGAGGGAATGTTTGAGGGATGTTATAAATTAAAAAATATTGTTATTCCTGATAATGTTGAAAAAATAAATGAGGGTGCTTTTTGGAATTGCAGAAACCTTGAAAGTGTAACAATAGGAAAAAAATGTAAAGAGTATTGGAAAGTATGCATTTCAAAATACAAAATTGACAACAATTACAATTCCGTCAAATGTAGAAAAAATAGACTATAATGCATTTTTTTGGCTGCGATTCTTTGGAAAAGTTTGTAATTGAAGGAAAGACAGATATTGCCAATGGCGTATTTGATAACACTTCTAATGTAGTTTTGGATTACAGATTAGGAGCACAGTATAACAAAACAAGTGTACAGATAAATAATTTTAAAAGAGACAAGAAAAATTATCTTAAAGTAAAGGCTTCATGGGCTAAGGTTAAAGGCATAAGCGGTTATGAAGTAAAAGTTGCAACAGACAAGAAGTTCAAAAAAGAATGTTAAAAATGTAAAAAGTAAATGAAACAAAAACAACTGTAACAGTTAAGCAGAAAGTTAAAAATGTTTACAATATAAAGAGAGTCTATGTTAAGGTAACTCCATACACATATGTTAATGGAAAAAAAGTGTATGGAAAATCACAAACAGACTTAATGAAATAAACTAAGATTATAATGGCTTAACAGCAACAAAACCCAGAAAAACTTAATATTATGGTAATAACCCGGGAAATCAGAAAGGTAACAAACAAGATTTCCCGGGTATTATATTTTGTATAGAAGAAATATAACTGTTGGTTTTTGTCAGAAACTGGGGTATACTAGGTTTCGTGGAATAAAGTTTTGGAGGTAATTATGAGAAATTGTTTAGTTGCACAGTCTGGTGGACCGACTGTGGCTATTAACTCAAGTTTGGCGGGAGTAATTCAGGGAGCAATCGACAGCAAAAAGTGTGACAAGGTTTACGGCTCTCTTAATGGTGTACAGGGACTTTTAAATGGATGCCTTATGGATTTGACTGAAAAAGTTGAACAGGTGCCTATGTTTATTGAATTGTTAAAAAGTCACCTTCTATGTATTTAGGTTCATGTAGATATCAGTTACCTGATTATACAGAAGACGATGCACCATATGCATATATTTTTAATAAGTTTGAAACATATGAAATAGATGCATTTTTCTATATTGGCGGAAATGATTCTATGGACACGGTAGACAAGCTTAACACATATGCAAAAGCTGTTGGAAAGGATGTTAAGATAGTTGGTATTCCTAAGACTATTGATAATGATTTGTGTATTACAGACCATACACCGGGCTATGGTTCAGCAGCAAAATATGTGGCATCTACTTTACTGGAAATAGGTCACGACACATCAATTTATCCAATTAACAGCGTAACAATTGTAGAAATTATGGGACGCGATGCAGGGTGGCTTACAGGGGCTTCAGTCCTTGCAAGAAATAAATATAATCATGCACCTCATCTTATTTATTTGCCGGAAGTTGCTTTCGATGAGGCTCAGTTTATTGAAGATGTAAGAGAGGCAATTAAGAAATACAATAACGTTGTAATTGCTGTTTCAGAGGGAATCAAAAATGCAGAAGGAAAGTACATTAGTGCCACATCTGCAGTGGAAGATACCTTCGGTCACAGCCAGTTAAGCGGAACAGGAAAGTGCTTAGAATATATTATTAAGCAGAATCTTCAGGTAAAGGTTCGTTCTGTTGAAATTAATATTTTGCAAAGATGTGCTGCACATATGTCTTCTATTACAGATATTGGCGAAGCATTCAGACTTGGGCGTCACGCAGTTGAAACTGCACTTGAAGGCAAGTCAGGCGTTATGGTTACAGCAATCAGAAAAGCTAACGAACCATATAGTGTTAAAATGGGAGACACAGATGTTAAAAATGTGGCAGGCCTTGTAAAACATGTTCCAAGAGAATGGATTAACGAAAGAGGAAATGATGTAACACAGGATTTTGTTGATTACGCATATCCGCTTATTCTTGGGGAACCGGTTGTTAAGTATGAGAGAGGAATTCCTGATTATTTGGATGTTTCTCATTTGTATCCTAATAACTAAAGTAGAGAACAAACTTCACAATAATTTTATAAAAGTGCAAAAAACATAGTTATATTAGCGAATATTAGTGTTGCAATACTATCAAAATGGGTTATAATATAAGCAGTTGTTTAAAAATTAACAATAAATGAATTTTACGGAGGTACATTATGTTAGTATCAGCTAAAGAAATGTTAGAAAAAGCTAAAGCAGGCCACTATGCAGTAGGTCAGTTTAATATCAACAACCTTGAATGGACAAAGTCAATTCTTTTAACAGCAGAAGAATTAAAGAGTCCTGTTATTTTAGGTGTATCTGAAGGTGCTGGAAAGTACATGACAGGATACAAGACAGTAGTAGGAATGGTTAACGGAATGATGGAAAGAACTTGGAATTACAGTTCCAGTTGCTCTTCATCTTAGACCATGGTTCATATGAAGGATGTTTAAAATGTGTTGAAGCAGGATTTTCATCAATCATGTTTGACGGTTCACATTATCCAATCGAAGAAAACATCAAAAAGACTAAAGAATTAGTTAAAATCGCTAACATAACACGGTATGTCACTTTGAAGCAGAAGTTGGTTCAATCGGTGGTGAAGAAGACGGTGTTATCGGAATGGGTGAATGTGCAGATCCTGATGAATGTAAAGGCTATTGCTGATTTGGAGTAACTATGTTAGCAGCAGGTATTGGTAACATTCATGGTAAATATCCAGCAAACTGGGAAGGATTAAGCTTTGAAACATTAGCAGCAGTTAGTGAAAAAGTTGGTAATATGCCATTAGTTCTTCATGGTGGTACAGGAATTCCTGCAGACCAGATTAAGAAAGCTATCTCACTTGGCGTTTCAAAGATTAACGTTAATACAGAATGTCAGCTTTCATTTGCTGAAGCTACAAGAAAATACATCGAAGCTGGTAAGGACTTAGAAGGAAAGGGATTCGATCCTCGTAAGTTACTTGCACCAGGCTGAAGCAATCAAAGCAACAGTAAAAGAAAAATGGAACTTTTCGGTTCAGTTGGAAAAGCTGAATAATCCATACAAAAATAAAGCAAGAATACATGCCCCGGCAAAGCCGGGGTTTTTCTTTTGGCAGGAGGAGATTCCTATACATAATGATATAATTGATTATTTTGCTATGTTAGATAATATAATCAAAAATCACTTATATAATTCTTGATTAAAGTTTAAAAAGTATTTATACTTTACTAAGAAAGGTTATGATATGAAAACTAACAAAAAAGAATTAGGAAAAGAACAGAATACAAAAAATAGAATCTGAAAAAAACAGAAAATAATAAATCAATTGAAACAGATGAAAAAATTCTACAACAATTGAAGGCAAAAAAACAAGCTTGGATGACTTATCACCTAAGTCTAAGAAGTTTGCAAAGATTTATAATGCTGTAAGATTTCTTGTGATTATTGCGGCAGGAGTAGCCTTGATTTATGCGTCTTACAGCCTGACAGAATCTTATTTGAATTACAAGGATGATGAGAAGAAGTATGCAAGTCTTAACGATATGTTTGTACAGGATGCTAAAGGGAATACAGGCTCAGATAGTAGTGCCGGTTTAAATGGAAACAAAGCTTTAAATAATAGCGAGGTTTCAGACAGCAATTCAACTGCCAACAGCACAGATTCCAATACTTCAAACACAGGCTCAGGCACCACAAGTTCAAACAGTTCAAGTTCAGACACCTTAAAACTACAGTGCTGATAGCAAGAAGTGGGTTTGGAACTATGATGCCATGCTTAAGTATAATGATGAGGCAAAGGGGTATATTAAGTTAGACGGTACAAGAATACAGTATCCGATTTTTTGAACATAGTGATAACAAGTATTATTTAAAGCATGGTGCCGACAAGATTTATAATGGAGCAGGTGCGATTTTTATTGACTATAGAACAGCAGGTCTTGAAGGAGACATGTGTATTTTGTATGGTCACAATATGCTTGACGGTTCTATGTTTAAAGAAATTATGAATTTTAGAGATAAGGATTTCTGCAAGAAACATCCAACTTTTTGATATTTATATTGGTCGCAAGCATTACATTTATTATGTTTTCTCTGTTTTTTCGGGAAAAGACGTTGATGAGAAGATTTACCAGTATGGTTTTGAAAATAAAAAGCGATTTCCAGAGCTGGATTGACAGAGTTTACAGCAAGAGCACATACAAGTTTAATACAAGAAAGCCAATGACGGATGACAAGATTATTATGTGTTCAACATGTGTGGACGACTATGGAAACAGACAGCTTGTTTGTATGTACAGAGGGGAAGAAGTTGTGGATTAAGGACTTACACTTAATTTTATTAAGAAAAAGGTTTAAAAAATTAGATAAATACTCATATGCTATTGATTTTTGTAAAGAAATGATGTAAGTTATGACACGTACAGAGCAAAAAGCTCAACCGCTAAATGAGATTAAGGACAAGGACGTTCTTCAAAAATGAAGTTTGGAGAAGTGTCCTTTTTTTATAAGTGACGTTCATTAGTGTATTTACTATCATAAATGCCATTTATAAAACTTTAAGATGAAATTGTTAATTATATTTATTATAGCGGACGAAAAATTTGTTGTATAGGAAAGGAACAGAACTATGGGAGTAAACATTGAAAAAGTTTTTGGGGAAAACGTATTTGACGATGCAGTAATGAAAGTTCGTTTACCAAAGAGCGATTACGAAACAGTTAAGAAACTTATGTACGAAGGCGGTGAAATCACAGAAGATTTAGCAGATGTGGTTGCACAGGCAATGAAGGAATGGGCGTTGGAAAAAAGGTGCTACACACTTTACACATGTGTTCCAGCCATATGTAATTTCAGTAGGAGCTGAAAAACATGATTCATTTGCTTCTGTTCCAATAGATGGAAAAATTGAAAACACATTTACAGGAAAAGATTTATTAATGGGTGAACCTGATGCTTCATCTTTCCCTTCAGGTGGTTTAAGAGCTACTTGCGGAGCAAGAGGATATACAGCATGGGATATTACATCACCTGTTTATGTTAAAGAAGATACCCTTTGTATTCCAACGGCGTTTTGCTCATATACAGGGGAATCACTTGATACAAAGACACCATTACTTAAAGCAATGCATGCAGTAAGTAAGCAGGGTGTAAGACTTATGAGATTATTCGGTGATCAGGATACTAAGAGAATTTTCTCTTATGTAGGACCTGAACAGGAATACTTTTAGTAGACAGAGAAAAAATATTTAAAGAGACCTGACCTTATGTATTCAGGACGTACACTTTTCGGACAATGCCTCCTAAGGGACAGGAAATGGAAGACCATTACTTTGGGAGCAATTAAGCCTAGAGTAAAAGCTTTTTATGGAAGATATTAACATTCAGTTATGGAAATTAGGTATTACAGCAAAAACAGAACATAACGAGGTTGCACCTGCTCAGCATGAAATTGCACCAATTTTTTCAATTTCAAATGTAGCATTAGACAATAACCTTTTAGTAATGGACGTATTAAAGAAAACAGCTACAAAGCATGGTCTTGTATGTTTATTACATGAAAAACCATTTGATGGAATCAATGGTTCAGGTAAACATAATAACTGGTCACTTACAACTGATGACGGAATTAACTTGTTTAAGCCAGGTAAGAAACCTGAAGAAAATAAATTATTCCAGTTAGTACTTGCCTGCACAGTGGCAGCAGTTGACAGACATGCAGTATTATTAAGACTTGCAGCATCAAATACAGGTAACGATCACAGATTAGAGCTAACGAAGCACCTCCAGCAATTATTTCAATGTATCTTGGTGATCAGGTTGGAGATATTGTAGAGCAGATTCTTAAGAACGGTAAGGCTACTTCAAGTCTTTCATCAGGAACACTTGAATTTGGTATTAAGAAACTTCCTGTACTTGAAAAAGATCCTACAGATAGAAATAGAACATCACCTTTTGCATTCACAGGTAACAGATTTGAATTTAATGGTTGCTTCATCTAACTCAATTGGTGATACAAATACAGTGCTTAACGCAATGATGGCAGAAGCATTTAGCGAAGCTTGCGATGCCCTTTGAAGGAGCAGCAGATTTCGATAAGGCAGTTGAAGAATATACAGCTAAGTTAATGAAAGAACATGCAAGAATCGTATTTAACGGTAACGGATATTCAGATGAATGGCCAATTGAAGCTGAAAAGAGAGGACTTCCTAACTGCAGATCAATCGTTGATGCAATCCCTGCATTAGTAGACGATACAACAGTTGCAATGTACGAGAAATTCAACATTTTATCAAAGGCTGAATTGGAAGCAAGAAAAGAAATTCTTTTTGAACAGTATGCAGGCGTACGTAACATTGAAGCATTAACAATGGTTGAAATGTCAAACAGAATCATTATGCCGGCAGTTACAAAATATACAAAGGATCTTGCTGATACAGTTATCGCTGTTAAGGAAGCAGGAGCTGACGCATCAGTTCAGGCTGGATTATTAGGAGAAATCTCAGCTAAGTTAGCTGAAACAAAGAAAGCTACAACAGCACTTGCTGAAATTGTAGAAGAAGCAAAAGCTAAGGATGACAGTAAGGCAATTGCAATATCATACAAGGATGACGTAATGGCAGCTATGGCAGCTTTAAGAAAGCCTGTAGATGAGCTTGAAGTAATTATGCCTAAGGAAGTATGGCCAATGCCTACATACGGTGATTTAGTATATGAAATCGATAAATAAAAGGCAATAACAATAGAATAATTTTGCTAAAAAGCAATACAAATAAAGTAGGGATACTGTTTTTGAGTAAAGTCGGTATTCCTATTTTTTGTGCTATAATGTTAAAAATCTTATTTCACCTGTGATTGATAAAGGTGAAATAATGAGCTATATCTGTTGCATAAATGCCAATAATTGTATAAAATAATATCTATGCGATTAAAAAAAAAAGGTGAATAAATGAAAACAATATTAGATATTATTTTATTATTAGTAGGATTTGTGCTTCTTATAAAAGGAGCAGACTATTTTGTAGACGGAAGTTGTGCAGTGGCGAAGAGACTTAGAGTACCATCAATAGTAATCGGACTTACAATTGTGGCAGTTGGAACTTCCTGCCGGAACTTGCAGTAAGTGCATTTGCAGCAGTTAAACATTCTAATGCCATAGCACTTGGAAACGTGGTAGGTTCTAACATATTTAATCTTTTGATGGTAATTGGTATTACTGCATTATTTAAAGATATGTTAGTAAAAAATCCATACTAAAAAGAGAAATGCCACTTTTGCTTATAATATCAGTACTGTTAATATTTTTGGCAGGAGATATTTTATGGTTTGGAGGAATAATTAAGAAAAAACAACATTTTCCTATTTGAAAATGGATCAACAATGGTAGGAAATGTTAACAGAATTGATGGTATATTATTGCTTGTACTTTTCGTAGGATTTATAGCCTGGACTGTAAGTTATGCTTTAAAAAAAGAAAGAACAGAAGAAGATGGTACCGATGAAGTTATAATGCTTTCAAAAAGAAAAAGTGCAATTTTCATAGTTGGTGGTGCAATTGCCATAGCGGTAGGAGGACAGGTTGTTGTAGACAGCGCAAAGAGTCTGGCTCTTGCAGCAGGAATGTCTGAAACATTGGTAGGGACTTACAATTGTAGCAATGGGAACATCACTTCCTGAACTTGTAACATCAGCAGTTGCAGCTTCCAAGGGAGAGGCAGACCTTGCAATAGGAAATGTTGTAGGTTCAAACCTTTCAAACATTCTTTTAGTACTTGGACTATCAGCGGCAATTTCATCAGTTGGAGTTACGGCAATGAACTTCGTGGACATAATAGTTTCATTGGCTGCTACAATTATCGTGTTTATTGTTGCATCAACACAGAGAACAATTAAGAAGAAAGAAGGAATCTTTCTTGTAATAATTTATGCATTCTATATGGCATACATTATTTGCAGACAGATTTATGGATAAAAATGAAAAAAGAGCTTCACGTTTCGTGAAACTCTTTCCGCGCAAAAAAAGGATGCAACGCACGCATCCTTTCCGCAAATATATTCTAATAATAAAAAAGGGAGGAATCGGATTAAATCCGATTCAAAAAATTATGAAAAAACATAAACAAATGATTAATTTCTTTTGTTTATGTTTGTATTATAATTTTAAAACGTGAAAAAAGAGTGTTTTACGTGTAAAAGAAATATGAACAAAATGTAAAAGTTAAAGGAGATATTAAAATGGCAGAAAAAAATCCAATAGTAACAATTGAAATGAACAACGGAGATGTTATGAAAGCTGAACTTTATCCTGAAGTTGCGCCTAACACAGTTAACAACTTTATCAGCCTTGTAAACAGAGGATACTATGATGGAATTATTTTCCACAGAGTAATCAGAGGCTTTATGATTCAGGGTGGAGATCCTGAAGGAACAGGTATTGGCGGACCGGGATACTCAATTAAGGGCGAATTTACACAGAACGGCTTCAAGAACGACTTAAAGCATGAACCGGGCGTACTTTCAATGGCACGTACAATGATGCCAAATTCAGCCGGATCACAGTTTTTCATAATGCACCAGACATCACCTCACCTTGATGGTCAGTATGCTGCATTTGGCAAAGTAATCGAAGGAATAGAGGTAGTAAACAAAATTGCAGACGTGGCAACAGACAGAATGGACAAACCATTAGAACCACAGGTAATGAAAAAAAGTAACAGTAGAAACATTTGGAGTAGACTATCCGGAACCTGAAAAATGCTAAAAAACATAATTATTGAAAAATAATTATAGAAAAGGCAAAAATCAGAACAAAATTAAAATAAGGAAGTAAAAAACATGGCAAAGATAACAAAAGACATGATAATCAAAGATATCATAAACATAAACATGGGCTGTATTCCAATCCTCTTAAATGAAGGAATGCACTGCGTAGGATGCCCTGCATCACAGGGAGAAACATTGGAAGAAGCATGTATTGTACACGGACTGGATGCAGATGCACTTGCAAAGAAATTAAACGATTTCGTAGTAAGCGTAGACGGCGAATAATAGAAACATATCTAAAGAACATCGAAGGGAGCATACAAGTTGTGCTCTCTTTTTATTTGATTTATATTGTGTCGGCAGAGAAAAAACACCTTCAAACACGTTGATTTTATCATTTTACGCGTTACTGCAAGTGGTGTATGAATTAGTGAAAAAAAAAGAGCCGCACAAATGCGACTCTCCTGATATCTTTAGTATATGTAGGAATTATAAAGCTACGTCACCAATAATTCCGTCGATTACGTAATAAGCTTTCATGTCTTCAGGCTTAATGTAGATAGAAACTGACTTCATATCCTTCTTACCATTCTTTGCTGTGTAATCAGCCTTTACAGCCTTTTCGATTGCAGCAGTATCAAATTCCATACCTGAGAACTGAACATAAATGTTGTTTTCAACTTTAGCAGCCTTAGCAGGTGCCTTTTAGCAGTTGTAGCTTTCTTGGCAGCAGGTTTCTTTTCAGCAGCTTTTGTAGCAGCCTTAGCAGGTGCCTTATCTTCTTTCTTAGATACAGTCTTAACTTCTACAGCCTTTTCAACTTTTTTTAGGTTCAGCTTTTTTTACTTCAGCTTCTTTCTTAGCTTCAACCTTAGCTTCTTTCTTAGGTTCAGCTTTAGTCATTGCTGCTACTACAGGAATCTCTACTGTATTGTCTTTCTTAGCAGCAACAGGTGTTGTTTTTTTTCTTTGTGTTTGCCATAACAAAATTCCTCCTTAACAAACTTTCGGGAAAACTAATTTCCATATCTTCCATATTTAATACAGATCCCGAATTTACAATTAACTTATATATTTGTTAATTATAATGGTAGGTCGATACTAAGTCCGTAATGTCAAGTTAAGAAATTTATCAACCAAAATAATAAATGCATACCTCACAATAATACAACTTTTGTGAAAAATATGCAATCTTTGGGAAAAAAGTTTATGAAAATATTACAAGATGTATTAACTAATATATGCTTTTAATAAGGAATTGGTTAATAAAAATTTAATTAAAAAAAGTTAAATGTTAAAATCTAACAATAAAAGAAAAAATCAGCTGAAAAAAATTAAGAATTTTAGGTATAAAATATATGACAAAAAATTGACATAGACTGTAATATTTGTTACAATTTTTAAAGACGATGACGAAATTTGACAGGAAAAAATTCGAAAAATCAGAGAAGGAACCATTAATGGATAGCAATAGATTAGAGAGAAAAAAAAGAGAATAGAGAGAAACAGAAAGAGAAGATTATACAGAAATGTTAATAATCTTATGTACGCCGGTATTTTTTGTTATGGCAGCAATTATTACAATAGCTGCAGCAGTTAGCAGAAATAATAAGATTGAATATGTAGATACAGCTCAGATGGCATCAACAGAGTCAATCAGAGTTAACAATAGCAATACAGACAAGGTTGCAGCTAAAGCTGAGGAAACAACCAAGAAATCAAAGAAGAAGGTAGTTACAACAGAAGAGGCAGTTGAGAGTACAACAGCCGAAGCTGAGACAACAACAGAGCCTGAAACCACTACAACAAGGGAAAATAACCTTGAATTAGGCGGAAGAATTAAGATTACGGCAGATACGTTGTATGTAAGAGAGGAAGCTTCAGCAGACAGTTCAGTGCTTGGAATGGCATCAACAGGCGATGAGTTCTACGTTCTTGGAAAAAGAAGGGGACTGGGTTTTAGTCAACTATCAGGGTAATGATGGTTATATCAAAGCAGAGTTTGCCGAATCAGCAGATTAAGATTTATTTAGGATAATAAATCTTTAGGATAATGTATAAAATAAAATATACTTAGGGTTTATTTTTTTTGCGTTTAGATGATAAAATTGCATAAAATGAAATGAAAGGAAGATGAGTATGAGCTATATTGCTTGGCTTGTAGTGTTTGTTGTTTTTGCAGCACTTGAGTTGGTATCACTTGGCCTTACCTGTATATGGTTTGCCATTGGAGCTTTAGCCGGATGTGTGGCAGCATTGCTTGGAGCAAACTGGATTGTTCAGGCAGTTGTTTTTCTGGTAGTTACCATGGTGGTATTAATATTTATAAGACCATTTGCCATTAAGTATGTAAACAACAAAGCTGAAAAAGACTAATGTTGAATCAATGGCAGGTAAACAGGGAATAGTTATTGTGGAAATTGATAACATTAACGCAAAGGGAATGATTAAGGTAGACGGTATGGAGTGGACAGCCAGAAGTGTAGATGGAGATATTATTCGAAAGATTCATTAGTTACAGTTGTGTCCGTAGAAGGGGTAAAAAGCTATGGTCAGAAAGGCCTAGTATACAAGGAGGTAGAATATGATATTTTTTATTATTTTAATTGTGTTAGCCATTGTATTGGTTTCAACATGTGTAAAGATTGTGCCACAGGCGCACGCATTTGTTATTGAAAGATTAGGTGTTTACAAAAGAAACATGGTCAGTGGGACTTCATTTCAAAATTCCATTTTTGGATAGAGTATCAAGAAAAGTTAATTTGAAGGAACAGGTTGCAGACTTTGAACCACAGCCTGTTATTACAAGAGATAATGTTACAATGCAGATAGATACAATTATTTTCTATCAGATTACAGATCCAAAGCTTTATGCTTATGGTGTTGAAAATCCAATTGTGGCTATTAAGTCTTTAACGGCTACAACACTTAGAAATATTGTAGGTGATCTTGAACTTGATGAAACTCTTACTTCAAGAGAGACAATCAATGCTAAGATGCGTACAGAATTAGACGTTGCAACGGATCCTTGGGGAATTAAGGTTAACAGAGTTGAGCTTAAGAACATTATTCCACCAAGAGATATTCAGGAAGCAATGGAGAAACAGATGAGAGCTGAACGTGAAAAGCGTGAACAGATTCTTAGAGCTGAAGGTGAGAAAAAAAATCAGCAGTTCTTATTGCAGAAGGTAAGAAAGAAGCAGCTATTCTTAATGCTGAAGCTGACAATCAGGCAGCAGTTCTTAAGGCCGACGCAGAAAAGAAGAAGAGAATCCTTGAAGCTGAAGGTGAGGCACAGGCTATTCTTAGTGTTCAGAAAGCTACAGCAGACGGTATCAAAGCCATTAAGGAAGCAGGAGCTGATGAGGCAGTTCTTACACTTAAGAGTCTTGAAGCTTTTTGCAGCAGCAGCAGACAGTCAGGCTACAAAGATTATTATTCCATCTGAAATTCAGGGAATTGCCGGTTCAGTAAAGGCTTTGGCTGAAGTTATTAAGGATTAAGAATTAATTTAATTTTTACTGATAAGGAAGAAATATGTTTAACGAGAAAATGGTATTGTGTGGTGCTAACGCATACGACAAAAAATATTATTTAAATGAGCAGTTTTCCAACCTGCCAGAACAGATTAAACAGGAATTGCAGATTATGTGTGTTCTTTTTTACGGAGGAAGTTGGAGGAATACTTGTTCTAGAATATGATGAGGAAGGCAATCTTCAGATTATAACAGAAGCTGATGAAGGGGATTTGTTATATGATGATATTGGCTGTGGACTAAAGATAAGACAGATGCAAATGGAAAAAAAGAGATTTACTGGAATCTTTAGAAATGTACTATAAAGTTTTTGTATTGGGAGAAGAAATATAATGTTACTTACTGTTGATGTTGGAAATACTAATATAACACTTGGACTATTTAAGGAGGATAAGGTATTTGCCACATTTAGAATGAATACCCAGATGGTGAAAACATCTGATGAATATGGTTCAACAATAGCCGAATTAATAGCGAGAAAGAATATTAATATTAACGAGATTGAGGATGTTATTATTTCATCGGTAGTTCCTAAAGTTATGTATTCCTTAAATAATGGTATTATTAAGTATTTTGGAATAAAGCCTATAATTGTAGGTCCGGGGACAAAGACAGGAATAAGAGTTAAGAGAACTGATCCGAGGGAACTTGGTTCAGACCGTCTTGTGGATGTTGTGGCAGCATATGAATTATATGGCGGACCTTGTATTGTAATAGATTTTGGCACAGCTACAACTTATGATTTGGTTGGAGCTGATGGTACTTTTGAAGCAGGAGTTATTTCGCCGGGAATAAAGATTTGCACAAAGGCTTTGTGGAATGAAACAGCTAAGCTCCCTGAAATTGAAATCAAAAAGCCTGAAACCATTTTAGCTAAGGATACAATTTCATGCATGCAGGCAGGTATTGTTTATGGATACATCGGTCAGACAGAATATATTATTGAAAAGATGAAAGAGGAAAGCGGTCTTACAGATGTTAAGGTTGTTGCCACAGGTGGTCTTGGAAGAATAATATGGCAGAATACAGACAAAATAGACATATATGACAAGGAATTAACTCTTCAGGGAATGAGAATTATTTACGAGAAGAACAAGAATAATAAATAAGCTTGGAGATTAATTATGAAAATAGGCAATGTTGAAATTGAAAATAGTTTGGCATTGGGACCAATGGCAGGTGTAACGGACCTGCCATTTCGTCTGCTTTGCAAAGAGCAGGGATGTGGCATGCTTTACACGGAAATGGTAAGTGCCAAAGCTATTTTGTATAAAAAATAAAAATACAAACATATTATTAAATATTGATAAGGCTGAGCATCCAATAGCTGTTCAGCTTTTTGGCTCTGATCCTGACATTATGGCGGAAATTGGTGCAAAGGTTGCAGAAGGTCCTTGTGATTTTATTGATATTAATATGGGGTGCCCGGTGCCTAAGATTGTTAACAATCATGAAGGTTCTTATTTGCTTACGCAGCCTAAACTTGTGGAAGAGATTCTTACAAAAATGGTTAAGGCAATAAAGAAGCCTGTTACAATAAAGGTTAGAAAGGGCTTTAAAGACGGTGAAATTCAGGCACCTGAGATTGCAAGAATTGCGGAAAGCTGTGGCGTATCAGCAATTGCCGTTCACGGCAGAACAAGACAGCAGTATTACAGCGGAAAAGCCGACTGGGACATAATAAAAGAGGTAAAAAGGCTGTGAAAATTCCTGTAATTGGTAACGGTGATATTTTTTCTGCAAAAGATGCAAAGGCAATGAAAGAATATACCGGATGTGACGGGTTAATGGTTGGAAGAGCCGCAAGAGGAAATCCATGGATTTTTAAACAGATAAAAGAGTATCTTGAAAATGGAATTATTGTGGATGAACCGTCTTCAACAGAAGTACGCGATATGGTTTTGAAACACGCAAGAATGCTTATTGATTACAAAGGTGAATATACAGCAGTTAGGGAAATGCGAAAACACATAGCCTGGTATACACAGGGCTTGCCACATTCTGCAGAGCTTAGACGCAGATGCAATGAGATTGTGGACTGGCAGTCCCTAGAGGAGCTAATTAAATCAAAATTATAAGGTTTTATAGGCTTTTTGTACACTTTTTCGGGGCGCTAGCGTAAATTTTTAGTCGGAAAATAAAACAAAAAAATAAGAGGAACCCCTTACTTTGTGATAAAGTATTAATTACTACAAAAAACTTTAAAAGAAAGGTATCCTCTTATGAAAGAAATTATACAGTATTTTAACGAAGTTTGCATCAATGAATTATTAAAAGTTTCCGAAAATTTATACAGAGATCCAAGCAAGTTTGCTGAATACATTGAAGAACTAAAAGAAACATTAAATAAACTCGGAGTAGAGATTATCAAAGAAACTCTCGAAGAGATGGATATGGCAATAAAAAAACAGTGTAAAAAGAAAGATGAACTGGCATGTTGAGAAGAAAGATTGCGAGAAAGATTTAATTACAACTCTTGGTACTGTATCTTTTATGAAAACACTTTATGTATCAAAAGAAAAGAATGAAGATGGGAAGTTTGAGATGTGCTATCTTCTAGATAAGGTAATGGGATTTGAAGAAAATCAACGGCTTACAGAAGATGCAATGGTAAAAGTATACGAAGAAGCTGTACAGACTTCTTATAGACGTGGAGGTGAGTCTGTAAACGAATCGGACAGTATAAGCAAAACCGCGGTAAAAGATATGCTTCACAAAACAAAATTTCCTGAAATAATACCGGAAGAGCCGGAGAAAAAAAAGTGGATTATCTTTATATTGATGCAGATGAGGACCACTACGCTCTGCAATTCCAAGAGAAAAAAGGCGACCTGAAGTAAGTGAAAATGGAAGAAAAAAAGAATGGAGCAATAACAAAACTCGTATATGTGTATGAGGGAGTTGCGCCTGAAGCACCGGGAAGCAAACGAAATAAGTTGATAAACACAAAATATTTTTGCAGTGGATGTGATGAATCAAACAAAGAATTCTGGGCAAGGATAAGACGCTATGTTTATACAGCATATGATATGGAAGGCATAAAGAAAATTTATATTAATTCAGATGGTGGAGCATGGATTAAAGAGGGAATGAACCAGCTCGGAAGCATAGAGTATGTATTGGATGAATTTCATCTAAGCAAATATGTGTTAAAAATGACATCACATATGTTGGACAGCAAAGAAGATGCAAGAGTCGGAGTATGCAAAATCATAAGAGATGGAACAAAGAAAGAATTCGATGAAATAGTAGAAAGATTAGAAGGATGCGCAAAACAGAGAGTCAGCTCAAAAGAATTCAGGAAGCTGCAAAGCATATCAAAAATAACTGGACAGCGGCCAAAAGACGACTTTGAGAAGAAATGGCGTGTGTGCATGCAGTGCCGAAGGGCATGTAAGTCATGTATTGTCATCGCGAATGAGTACACTTGCTCTGGGTTGGAGCAGACTGGGTGCATCAAAATGGCAAGACTCAGAGAGTGGCATTATAACAAGAACAGTATGCTGGAACTTGTAAGAAGTCAGAAAGCAGAACTGCCTATGGTTGCCGGAGCAGAAGAATTGATTATGAGTGCAAGCGACATAATAAGCAGTGAAATTAACAGGAGAACAAAAGCAGAAACAATCTCAGGAAAATATGAAGAGATAATGAATACAACATTAGGATTAAAAACAAAAAAACAATTAAGTATATACGTAAATCGATGGATATAAATCTTCTTGTTCCTGCTTGATTAAAGTATATCTGACTTGTTGACGCAGTCAAGGATGCTTTGCACCGGAGGCTGTGTCCTTGACTGCGTCAGCAAGTCAGATAAAATACAGCCAAGCAGAACAAAAGATATTTTTGACAATAAATGTCAGTTGGATTATCATAGATAGTGTTCTAGTACTTCGATACAAACATGGGGAATTCTCTATCATGTATTTTCCGACAACAAATTTACGCGACCTTTCGGGGCTTTAACATTGACAATAAATGGTGGTTGGGCTATTATAAAGTGTAAAACTATGAACGAACATGTAGATGGAGGAAGTAAACATGGCAGATGCAAAGAAGAATATATTGACATATGCAGGTCTTCAGGAATTAGAAGCAGAATTAGAAGATTTAAAGGTAAATAAACGTAAAGAAGTAGCACAGAAGATTAAGGAAGCCAGAGAGCAGGGGGACTTATCAGACGCTGAATACGATGCAGCTAAAGATGAACAGAGAGACATTGAAGCAAGAATCGAAGATATTGAAAAGATTCTTAAAAATGTTGAAGTTGTAGCTGAATCTGATATTGATGATACAAAGATTAACGTTGGATGTCATATCATCATTCATGATTTCGAATATGATGAAGACCTTGAGTTCAGCATTGTTGGTTCAACACAGACAAACAGCTTAAGTGGAAAAGATTTCTAACGAATCACCATTAGGTCATGCACTTATTGGACACGAAGTTGGAGATATTGTAGAGGTTGAAATGGGCGATACAGTATCAAAATATAAAGTTCTTGATATTAAGAAAAAGAAATAAATTATATTATACAGTGTCAAAGGTCTTAGCCCACCTGTGCTTGCACAAAGGTGGGAAAATGACCTTGAGACACGCTCCGATATGAGCATAAAAGGGAAGCGTAAGCTTCACGATATGCGAATAATCGGGGAGGATTGCGGGAGTGCGAAGTGCGGAGCCGTATAATAGATATATAGATAATAGATTTATAATTGGTTTAACCAGTTGAATATATACTACTTTAAGGAGTTTAAGAAAATGGCACAGCAGAATAAGAATGAACAGCAGGTTGACGTTAATCAGCTTTTAAAGGTGCGTCGTGAGAAGCTTGCTGATTTACAGGAAAGAGGAAAGGATCCTTTCCAGATTACAAAGTATGATGTAACAAACCATACTACAGAGATTAAGGATAACTTTGAAAAGTTTGAATGTGAACATGATGAAGAAGGAAAGCTTGTTAAAGATCCTGCAAAGCTTGTTTCAATTGCAGGTCGTATTATGCTTAAGCGTGTAATGGGTAAAGCTTCATTCTGTAATGTTCAGGATAAAACAGGAAATATTCAGGTTTATGTTGCAAGAAATGAATTAGGTGATGAACCTTTTGAAGAATACAAGGATTTCAAGAAGATGGATATCGGTGATATCGTTGGTGTTAAGGGATATCCTTTTGTAACAAAGACAGGTGAAAAGAGTATTCACGCTACAGAAGTTACTCTTCTTTCAAAGAGCCTTCAGATTCTTCCTGAAAAGCATCATGGCCTTACAAATACAGACCTTAGATACCGTCAAAGATATATCGACCTTATTATGAATCCTGAAGTTAAGGAAACATTTATTAAGAGATCAAAGATTATCAGTGAAATCAGAAAATACTTAGACGGACAGGGATTTATGGAAGTTGAGACACCTATGCTTGTACACAATGCAGGCGGCAGCAGCACGTCCATTTGAAACACATTTTAATGCTTTAGATGAAGATGTTAAGCTTCGTATTTCATTGAACTTTATCTTAAGAGACTTATCGTTGGTGGTCTTGAAAGAGTTTATGAAATTGGACGAGTATTCCGTAACGAAGGTGTTGATACAAGACACAACCCTGAATTTACACTTATGGAATTATATCAGGCATACACAGACTACCACGGCATGATGGATTTAACAGAAAATCTTTAGAGCCTTTATTTGAAATGGAATTTGTTGATTTTGATACATTCAGCAAGTCAGATTTCCGTGCAGTAAAGGTTAAAGAGTGTGTTGCAGTACCGAAGTCAAAGAAACTGTTACAGTTTACTCTTGATGACGGAACAGGCACAGACAGAACCATTTTAAGCGGTATTCATAGCTTTTTATGAGCCGGAAGAACTGGTTGGAAAGACTCTTATTGCTACGGAAGTTTCTGTTGAGTTTTTTATGAAATATTCCACTTTTTTCAGAGATTCCACCCATATTCTACTTACAAGGGATTTTATTTCAATGATAAAAGAAGTATCTTTATATCATCAAATGAATGGAGGAATACATATGAATCAATTAGTTACAGGAAAATTTATAGCATTAAAGAGAAAACAGAAAAATCTAACACAGGAACAATTAGCAGAGAAGCTTGGCGTATCCAATAAGACTATTTCTAAATGGGAAACTGGCAAATGTATGCCTGACTATTCCATTATAAAAAGTTTGTGTGAAGAACTTGAAGTTACAGTGGCAGAACTGATGGATGGTGAAATATCCGAAGAAAATAGTGTTCGTACCTATGATGATGAGCAGATTTTAGATTTGCTAAGAAGAACGCAGGAGTTAGAAAAGCAAAAAAAATATGTTATATGGAATTATGCTTATTGTAATGGGTATTGCAGTACAGGCTCTTTCATATGCAATTGGTGGTTCGGATTTTAAGGACTTTATTTCTGGCTTACTATTGGGATTGTCAATTGGAGAAATGCTGGTTGGTGTTTATGTTGTTGGAAAATCCTTGGCAGGAAGATAACTTTCAGTTTGCCAACTTGCCCTTTGAGAGAGGAGAAATCCCTTTCTCAAAGGGCTTTTTCTATTTATACGGATATTCGCAAACTACAAGATAAAGCTAAAACTTCATATACTCTAAGCACAAGGAGGTTGAGGTTTGGCTATGAACAACAGTTTAGCAGAAGTACACCCAGAGCTTATTACGGAATGGTCGGAGAAGAATTTACCGCTTACACCTGATGATATTACCTTCGGTTCAAATAAAAAAGTATGGTGGAAAGGTACTTGCGGTCACGAATGGCAGACAAGCGTTAAGGCTCGTTCCAATGGAGAAAAATGCCCGATATGTTCCGGTGCGAGAGTGATTGCAGGTATTAACGATTTGGCGACATTAGAGCCGTTACTGGCAAAGCAGTGGTCAAAAAAGAATAAGATAAAACCGACAGAGGTTTCTATTGGTTCTCATAAGAAAGTGATTTGGAGATGTGAGAAAGGACACGAGTGGGAAGCTGCCGTTAAGAGCAGGACAATAAATAAAACGGGTTGCCCGTATTGCTCTCATAATAAAGTGTTGGCAGGATTTAATGACCTTGCAACGCTTCTGCCGGATATAGCTGCCGAGTGGTCGGACAGAAATTATCCGTTACTTCCAACTCAGGTTACGGTCTTTGCCAATCGTAAGGCGTGGTGGAAGTGTAAGGATTGCGGCAGAGAGTGGAACACCCTTATTTCTACCCGTTCCGGTGGGAGTAAATGCCCGTATTGCAGTGGGTACATATTCTCGAAAGGGTTTAACGATTTGCAGACAACACACCCTGAAATTGCTTCGGAGTGGTCGGAGAAGAACTTGCCTTTGAAACCTGATGAAGTAAATGCAAAGTCGAGGAAAAACGTCTGGTGGAAGTGCAGAAAATGCGGTAATGAGTGGAAATCCGTTGTCAATGCCCGTGTGAAAGGTACGGTATGCCCCGTTTGTGCAGAGAGAGAAGTCCTTGCCGGATATAATGATTTGGCGACAACGGAC
>VOFC01003802.1_pt1 | contig 22164 bp, 45 predicted proteins | sample 5384161 | NCBI WGS metagenome assembly VOFC01 (sample SAMN12384722, study PRJNA508395) | human gut metagenome | isolation source: healthy gut B | host: Homo sapiens | reverse complement strand
TTTAATTTTATCCCGATGGCAGTTTTTGATCCTAATATATCGGTATACTCGTCCAGTTTCCCATATTTTTTATCGTTGTATGTGATATTTCCATCCATATCTGTCGGAAAAAGTCATGATAACATCAGCACCATCTATTTTATCATCCGGCACCACACAAAGGCTTATCTGTATTCCGTCATCTGCGCTGTCCTGCCCCCGCTAAAATATCCACTGCAAGTCCGTCATCCCACATATCCTCAAATGTCAGATAAGCCTCAAGTATCCCCATCTTATCAGTTGATCTTATTCGGGTATAGCCGTAAGCTGTTTTTTCAAAGTTGCTATCCATATTTTCTATCTGCTCTATATCATCCGTTCCAGTTAAATTTCCCGAATATATCTTATACGACGGCAGATTATTCCAATGCTCCATCTGACTGTACGGATACAGACTTTCAAATATCCCAAATATCATAACAAAACAAAGCAGTACCGAAAGCTGTAATATCATGGCTTTCTTTAAAATCATAATTCCCTTTGCACGTTTTCCCACCGGATACATTTTTTCCTGTAAGCGGCTGACGGAGCGCTGCTATATTTATCGCCATTCTTGCTATCATTATTCCTACTGTCCACAAAAGTGCCATAACAAGAAGCTGTTTATGCGGAATATATAATTTTACACCTGCTATATTCTCAGCCAGCGCAAATCTGAGTATAAGCCATGTTCCGACTGCTCGAGCGCCGCTCCGCATATAAGTGATGGTATGCCAAGCACGATATTTTCGTAAAAAGTCATCACGCCAAGCTGCCTTTTTGTGATCCCTATACTTCTAAAAGTGCTGTCTGGCGTATCTGCCTATGCATATAGATAGAATACATACATATTATTGCAAACAACATGACTACAAATATCACTGCTGTGTATATATAATTATATTCAAACATATCTTTGTTCTTAAAAGCCGCATCATTCATCCAATATTCATCTACATAACCATCAGCCTCTAATGTTTGAAGTGATGCCTCATAGTCCTTTTGTTTTGCCGCAATCTTCTCATAATCATAAAGCTCCCCGCCCGCTAAAAACCATATCTTATCAAATGGTTTTAACTCTATCATCTGCCCCGGCGATTCCTTCAGCCGCTCGTCCAGTCCGGCTTTTAATGAATCCATAAGCTTCATTCCGCCATCATCAGACGACAGCAGATGGCAGTGGTTCATATCCGTTATCATCGCTTATATTCCAAAGTTTTGTATACTCTTTTATCACGCCGACAAGCGTGTATGTACATTCCGCCTTGACAGGTTCTTCTGTTTCAGACGGCTCAACTTCCCCTGATACATTAAACGAGATCTTCTGTCCGAGCGTATAATCATATCCAAGTTCACTTAAGACATCTGCCTCCATAGCGACTTCATCATTCCCCTGCGGCATACGTCCAGCGACCATTTCGATTTTTCCTATGTCTTTTACCGCCTCATCCATCGTTCCGATATATTCGTCTCCGCTGTCGGTCTTGAGCTTTGCACATATCGTGATACTCCCATAGTTTTCCGCCCATTCAGGCAAAATTACTTTTCCGTTATAAGCATTTACCGGATCATCCTCTGAAAACTTCACCGCACTGCTCCATGCCCCATATGTATTCATCCTGTACTGCTCATTTGCCTGGTTCATACTTGACGTGATTGAAAGCGTGATAATGCCAAACGCAAACGATACCGTAAAGATAATTACAAACAAAATGCTTATCTTTTTTCTTCCTTTTATGCCATCGATTGTAATCTTAAATAATTCTCTGTTCATAACTGTATTATCCTTTAATGCTAAAAAATACCCTGATCTGTTATCTATAAAAAGTATAACAAACCAAGGTTACAGTTTCATTACAAGTTTTATTACAGTTTTGTAATGTCAGTCACGGACATCCACCGCTTTCGTTCCATACCCTATCCACACAGTGGTTCCTTTTCCAATTTCAGATTCTATCCTTATGCTGTGTCCAAGCTTATCGAGTATCTGTTTGCACAGATAAAGCCCTATCCCTGTTGCTTTTTCTGTGAGCGTCCATTATATCCGGTATATCCATTCTCAAAAATACGCGGCAGATCCTCCGCTTTTATTCCTATTCCGCTGTCAATCACCTTGATAAAACACCAGTTAGGCTCATTTACTATCTGTATGTGGATTGTCCCTTTATTTGTGTATTTTATGGCATTTGATAATATCTGCTCAAGCACAAATTCTGTCCATTTTATATCGGTATATACGTTCAGATCAGTTCCATCATATTGTATCTGTATGTGTTTCCGGATCATAGTTTTGGCATATTTTCTTATAACAGTTCTTATTATCGTGTCAAGTGAAGCACTCTCTATAACATAATCACTGCCGCTCATGTTTATCCGCTGATATTGCAGGACAACGTTTACATACTCTTCAATCTTAAATAATTCATCCTCAAGTTCTGAAATATTATCGCTCAGCCTTAGATAATTTTCATCAGATCCGCTATTATTTTCAATGCTTTTAGTTTCAATGCTATTAGTCTCACATCCACAATCGTTCTCATCCGACATTTCATCCAATATTTCCCTCTGTGCCTGTAAGAGAAGCCTTGCCGCAGAAATCGGGTTTTTATCTGATGAACCCACCGGGCATAATAATCCTTTGTTATCGATTGCTGCTTTTGCATATGATTTACGGCTTCACTTCTGGCAATATCGTGATTTTCAATTATATCGCTGTAAGCAAGTTCTATGTCATCAGCCGGCTCTGGAAGCTCTTTCTGTTCCTCAACCGGATGCTCTAAGATCTTTCCAAGCTTTTTACCTTTTTTGCGTACAGCACAAATCCGATAATAAATACCACGGCAGTTATCATCAGATCAAGAATGATAGAATATCCTATATCTGCACTCTTTACATTTATAAGGAGCATGTATCCCAGTGTGAAGCATAGTTATAAGAAAAAATAAGACAAAGCCATATAAGATTTCTTTTTATATATCCCGATAAAAGTTTCATCCCAGTTTGTATCCTATTCCATTCTTCGTAATTATAAAATCGCTAAGTCCTATAGATGCAAAGCTTCTTTCTGAGCCGGTTGACGTTTACAGATAGTGTATTTTCATCGACATATGTATCACTTTCCCACAGCTTTGTCATGAGAGTATCCCTTGTCACTATTGACGCTTTATTTTCGAACAAGGTCTGTAAAATCTTTAATTCATTTTTAGTAAGTTCCAGACTTTCCCCCTCATATGATAATTCTGCCTCAGATATATTGAGCATTGCTCCCTTGTGCTCCAATACGCTGCTGTTCCCTGCAAAGTCATAGCTGCGCCTTAATATTGCCTGTATTTTTTTACAGTTAAAACCTGCATATCAAACGGCTTTGCTATGAAGTCATCCGCCCCCATTGTAACTGCCATCACAATATTCATATTGTCTGCCGCTGAAGACAAAAATACGACCGGTACATTTGATACTTTCCGTATCTGTGTACACCAGTGGTAGCCATTATAAAACGGCAGACCGATATCCATAAGTACAAGCTGCGGCTCATAATCTGCAAATTCCGCCATTATCCGGTCAAACTTCTGCGCGATCCTTACTTCGTAATCCCATTTTTCCAGATGGTTCTTAACCATTTTTGCTATTGTCTCATCATCTTCTACCAAAAAAATCTTATACATTTGTTTTCCTTTTTCGTAACAATACACATTTTTTATATAATACCATATTCAGTCTGCGGAATAAAAGCATATATGAAAAGAAGACGCACCTTCGTGCGTCCTCCTGATATTCAATCATTCTGTTACAATATATTATTCAGCACTGCTTTCCGATTCTGTAGAACCGGTGCCCTCTGAGTGAAATGTGACTTCATTTTCAGATGTTCTGAATATTGTATCACTGGATCCTACCTGACATACCGTAATTGTATCGCCATCCTCAACATCCACTCTGTCTATAGAAAGCGTGCTTGCTGACAGATATGATGTATTTACTTTTTCGCCGTTTACATATACCTTGCTCCAATTTGTGAAGTTTGATCCGTATACATAAACTCTGTCACCTGTAGACGACTCTGCAGCACTTGTAACTGTGACCTTGTCGATTCCCATTACAAGATCAGATGCAGGATAAAGATCAGCTTCATTATAGCTGTAACGTTTTCCATATAAAAGATCATACTGTAATAAGTCTAAGCCCTCGTCATATGATGCCTCATCTGCTGTACCCATCTGTGTCTGATGATAATTCATGATAGTACCCTCATGAATATCTACTTTGTTAGTTGTATTTGCAAGAAGCTGATAAGCATAGAGATCTGCGTCTTCCTTTGGAAGTCCCATGTTGTTCCATGTAATATATTTTGTCTTGTAGCTATCTCCTGACTTCATATCAGAATCTTTAAGTCCCATAGTTGGAAGATGATCACCAAACATCACAACTATCGTATCCTCATCTCTTTGCTTAAACGATCTATAAGTGAGCTGATGAATCTGTCTGATGCATTGAGCTGATTTACATAATATGTCCATGCATTTGCCATTCCCTCATCATCCACACCTGAAACCGTAAATTCAGGATTTTCGATAACCTGCTCTTTTGGATAGTCACCATGTGTGCTGACTGTGATGATATATGTAAAATCTGACTGATCAGGTGTTGCATCAAATGTTTTTCATTGTCTCATTTACAAGTATATCGTCTGTTGGCCAGCTTCCATTCGGAGTGTACTCAGTGATATTCATAAGCTCCTTGCTTGTAAATGTATCAAATCCCATCTGTGAAAATGCGTTCGCACGGCTGTAGAAGTTTCCTCCATTGTTGTGTACAACATGTGTTGCGTATCCAATATTTGAAAGGTCCGATGCAATACTCTCACAGTCTGTCTGCTTAAGTATAGTCTTGTATGGGTACTCACCAGTACCAAAATACTGCATACTAAGTCCTGTAAGCACCTCAAATTCAGTGTTTGCTGTTCCTGCTCCTACTACCGGAACTGTAAGATATCCGCTTGAGTAGTTCTGCTCAAGTGAATGGAATGTAGGAATAGGGTCTTTATTTACATTGAGGAAATTTATCTCATCCGGATCACAGAAAGACTCAAGAAGTACACATATAATGTTTGGTCCTGTCTTTCCGTCAACAGTAGTTGTCTGTTTCTGTGAGTTTACTTTATCCTCGATTCCTTCGATCGCATCTGCTGAATAGTTTTCAGGTTTTTCATTCCTCTGTCTACGACTGTAGACGAGAATGAGTATACAAATCCATAATCATCATATCCCTGTGCGATATTTGAGTAATAGCTTGCTACAATATTTGTACTTTGTGCTACATTTGTTGTAACAGGAATTGCTACAAATAATAACGTAAGGAATGCCACTGATGTCCCGGCAAAATGAATTTTTCCACTATATCTCGGTCCTTTTATAAACAACGCAATGAGAAACAGGGCAAATGAACCAAGTCCTATAACAACGATTGTTGCCTGCTGTGCCGTAAAATAGTTTGTGTTATCCATCGCCAGAAGTTCCGGAATACACTTTAAGTCTGTATATCCAAAAGGTGTCACTCTGTTTGAGAGTACACATCCGTTAATGATTCCAAGTATCATCCACAATCCCGAAATGATCACTCTTGCGAATGCCCTTCTTCTGAACAGATATACAAGTGCAAGCGAAACAAATACAAGAAATGAATTATACATAAACGCAAGTGTGTGCGTATCGACAAATTTACATGCTGAAATAAAATTTCTTCTTGATATTACTTCCACTGCGAAAACTATTGTCATAGCGATCAATGCGTGGAAAACAAGTGAATATTTATTAAAAAAATCAACTGTACGATAGTATTTTTTTCGGAATGGATCTTATCTTTTTTCACAAAAAAGCTTTTCTTTAATTACATCAAAAAATTTCTTCATCTTTTCCTCCTTTTTTACTACTATGATAATATAGTGGAAATAGCTTTCAAAAACAATAGCAATTTTTTTATAAAAATATCTTTACAAAATTCATTTTTTGAGTTATTTTGCCCTTATATCACCTATTTTACCATAATTTAACAAAAGCCTTCACGCTTCATTTTTAGATTATGAAGCGTAAAGGCTTAATTGTAAATAGGATCAGCAAATACTTAATAAAACATTAAATATTTAAACTGTTATTCTTCTTCCATTATTATCTCAGCAGCATCTAAGATAAGCTGTGATGCTTTCATATGAAGAAGATCCGGCTTAAGCTGCGCTTTCGGAAGCACCTGCTTTACCACATCTACCGGCTGGTTGTATTTCTGTGCCAGAAGTTCATACTGCGCATCCATATCTTCATCAGATACTGTAATATTTTCAACTTTAATGATCTCATCCAGATAGCCTCGAGCTTCGCCTGTTTCTGTGCATATGGCTTTAACTCTTCCCTCATCTGATCCATTGTTTTTCCTGTCATCTGTGCATACTGCTCTACTGATACACCCTGCTGCGCAAGCTGTGCAGCCATCTGCTGGATCTGCATCTCCACTGCAGCGCTTACCGCCTCCGGTGTCACGATGCATGAACAGTTTTCAAGAAGCTGGTCGTGAGATCTGTTCTCTTGACGCATCAGTTTTTTTCATCTGAACCTGATAATCAAGGAATTCTCCTATATGTGCTTTTAGCTCATCTACATTCGATACTCCCGGTATTTCAAGTGAAACAGCAAACTCATCATTTAACTCTGCCGGTTTTTCTGTATAAATATCATGAAGCTTAACCTTAAATACAACCTCTTTTCCTGCAAGATCAGGTGCATGGTACTGCTCCGGAAAAGAAAGGTTGATGTCACGGCTTGTCGCCTATCTGCATTCCGACGATCTGTTCCTCAAATCCCGGAATAAATGCTCCTGATCCGATACCAAGCGGATATTTCTCGGCTTTTCCACCATCAAACGGAACATCATCCTTAAATCCTTCATAATCAATAACTGCGGTATCTCCCATCTCAACCGGGCCTTTTTACTCTCCCTGATAGGGTTTCCTGATAAAAGAGGTGGCAATTTGTGAATTAATATCGTCATCTGTATATGCGATATATGGGATAGTAGCTTTTAAACCTTTGTACTGTCCTAATAAAATGTCCATAATTTGTCCTCTCTATCTTGTATTTTAAATATTTTTCAACACTTCGACTGCCTTATCAAGGTAATTGTTGTCTATTGTATAAAATTCTCCCTTGTCAGCCGTCTGTGCATATGAAGTATCAAGCGGAAGCTTTCCAAGCACTTCTACTCCAAGTTCTTTTGCAGTTTCATCTATGTTACTCTCTCCGAATAACTTTATCTCTCTGCCACAATCCGGGCATTTGAGATAGCTAAAGTTTTCAACAATACCAAGCACCGGCACACGTATAAGTCCTGCCATGTTGTAGGCTTTCTTTACTATCATGTTTACAAGCTCCTGTGGTGATGTGACAATAACAATTCCATCTACAGGAAGTGACTGGAATACTGTAAGCGGAACATCACCTGTTCCAGGCGGCATATCTACAAACATATAATCTATGTCACCCCATACAGTCTCATTCCAGAATTGCTTAACAACTCCGGCAATTACCGGTCCTCTCCAAATAACAGGAGCTTCCTCATCATCCATGAGGAGATTTACTGATATAAGCTTGATCCCTTCTGGTGTCTCAAAAGGAATCATGTTTCCATTCTCGTCACCGACAACCTGCTCATGTGCTCCAAACATTTTTGGAATTGATGGACCTGTGATATCGGCATCAAGGATACCAACTTTATAGCCCTGCTTTGCCATATTAACAGCAAGTGATGAAGTAACAAATGATTTTCCTACTCCACCCTTTCCGCTTACTACTCCTATAACATGCTTGATATTTGAGTATTTATTTTGTTCTACTATAAAAAACTCTGAGGTCCTTTATTTGATGAACAGCCCTCACAGCTTGATTTTGTGCAGCTTCCCGAACTGCTGCAGCTACTATTTTCAGGCATTTTATCTCTCTCCTTTTCGTGTTTGTAATGTTAGTATAACATGATGCAAAATTAAATGCTGGACTTTTTAACAAACAATATAGTTACTGTTTTCCCCTGACAGTGTGACCAGCAACGATTACAGCCGGAAATTATCATATAATATGGATATAGTTATCCCTGTCAACCTCCACTACAGTGAAATATTGCTCTCCCAGTTTATCTTTTGTCTTTTTTCAATCAGTTCTGTAAGCTGTTCCTTTGGCATATCAAACTTGTACGGAACAAGCACTTCAAATATGAGATTTGTATGTGTATCGCCCTTTACAACACGAAAATCGTGTATTGTAATTCTTTTTATCTATATCCACAACAATGTCTATCATATCACATTTCAGCTTCTGTACTTCGTTGTCGTTTATAGCTATTGGATCCATATGGATAGTTGCCACACATTCCAAATCCTTTTCAAGCTTTTCTCTCAAGATTATCTATTATATCATGCATTGCCACCATATCCTTGTCGGCCGGTACCTCTGCATGGAATGATATGATCCTGTGTCCCGGTCCATAGTCATGGACCATTACGTCATGTATTCCGAGGATATTCTCATTAAATCCCTCTGCCTCAGATATCATTTTCTGCAGGAACTCCGGTTCAGGCTTTTCACCCAGAAGAGGATCTATCGCCTCTTTTGCCGCAGATATTCCCGAATAAAATATAAATGCTGATACAAGCACACCACACACGCCGTCCAGCTGGATTCCCTTATAATGTGCCACAAGCGTACTTATGAGAACCACCGATGTGGCAAGACAGTCTGAAAGACTATCCTTGCCTGCTGCATCAAGTGTGGATGAATCTATCTTTTGCCGAAATAGAAATTGTAAACCGCCATTATACATTTGACTGCTATGGAACCCATGAGGATCCATATTATTATAGGTGAAAATTCTATCTGTGATGGATTTAAAATCTTTCCAACAGAATCCCTGAATAGTTCAAATCCCATGATCAGAATGATTGCCGATACCGCTAAGGTTGCTACATATTCTATTCTGGCGTGTCCATAGGGATGCTTTTTCATCTGCCTGTTGTGATGCCATCTTAAATCCAACAAGAGTAATAAGGGATGAACCTGCATCCGATAAATTATTAAACGCATCCGCAGTTATTGATATAGCTCCGCTTATCGTGCCTGCGAAAAGCTTTCCTGCAAAGAGCATGATATTGAATATTATCCCGCTACACCGCATAACATTCCATACATGTTCCGTTTTGTTTTATCCATTTTTCCCCCTGTTTATACACTGACTAATCTATTGTTCCAACTCTGTTAAACGGATAATATCTGAATACAGCCTTTCCTATTATATCATCCTTTGAAACATATGGATCAAGGCCTTTCTCAAGCCATGCCCTGGCATCACTTGAGCCGTTTCTGTTATCCCCCATCATAAGATAACAGTTATCAGGGACTTCAAATTCATATGGTCCTACACTTGCATCCCACTCTTCCGGCTTTAGGTAATCCTCATCCAATGCCTCGCCGTCTATATATACTTTTCCTACCTGTATCGTAGCTCCATCGACCTCTTTTTTCTTCCGGCTCTATAGTAACCTTCTCACCCGGCAGTCCGATTATACGCTTTATATATGGGTCTTTGGAATCTGTCGGCGGCCAGAAGATCACGATATCCCCTCTCTTTGGATCTGAAAACTTATATGCCAGCCTAAAGCCTATCACATCATCCCCCGGCATTATAGTATTTTCCATTGAACCACTCAGGGATATTTGCGTTTATTATGACATAATTCTTTATGAGAAGTGCTGCCGCAAACGCAACTGCAAATGTAAATATCCAGCTGAATAATTCCCTGAGCGGAGAATTTTTCTGTGGTTTCTTATCATTATTTTTATGCATCTCCTGCCCATCTGTATTCATTTCTTTATGCCTTTCTTCATTAAAGTCCATTACTTCCATTATAAGTCTCCCTGCATAATCCTACGGTGAAATCCACCATGATATAAAATCATCTTTTGTAAAATACAAACTTGTAAGTCCATAATCCGCCAGTTCCTTTGGTGAAAGGATCGTCACAACAAGTTCGTTTAATTCATTTGGAAAGTCCTTCTCCAGACACCATACACACTGCGTGCTGAGTGCCTTTAAGGACTTGTATTCCTCGAGATATTCTCCGCCAAAATCAGAGCTTTCGTCCATCTGCTGTTTGGATTTAAGATTCTGCGCTTTATGTTTTCCTTTATCACAGCCATAAGCCTTCTGACCTTTATATGATCCTGTGCCCTGTCAAGCAGCATGACATTTCTGTTTGCAGGATTCAGCACAAGCTCAAGCGGTGATGTCAGCTCATTTGATACCAGACAAAATTCCATATGCTCCTCCGGGATTGCCGGCTGTGTTATGTATCTGCCCCTCTTTGGATTTGTATCTTTTTTCTACGGTCATATCAGCTGAAATATGTGTGTATATCAGCCCCTGGATATCTTCATTCACTACATAGTGCATATCCGTAACATAAGGTGCGATAAACTGCATAAAAGCACGTATATTATGCTCATAAATGACCATATCATATTTCGCCGCAAAATTTGTATAATCAAAAGTATAACCCTTTTTATAATAATAAAAAGACTTTTCGCCATAAAAGCTATATTTATTTTGCGCCCCATAAACCCTTTTTTAAACTGTTCTGACAGGCACTTCCACTTCTTGTTCTTTTAAATACACCCACACCTGTACTGCGCGGCTGACAAGCTCTGTCTCTGCCTTATAAGTTCCTACGATCGGATATCTTCCATCCGACATATACTGCTCAAGTGTCAGCGGCTGGCGCCCAAAATGATTTATTATTATCTGTCCGACTCTCTGGCGCAGCTCAAGCAGTTTATCATCCCTCGCTGCGGTAGATCTTGATAGATTCATATTAAGAAATCTAGTTTTTATATTGAGCTGGTATGTAAAATTCTAAGCCACTCCGGCTGGATCCCGAGTGACTGCGCATCTTCGGTAACTCTTATATTCTGCTGGAATATTTCTGATCTTCCAAAAAAATCCTTATGACCATCATTATATATTGCAATATATCCCTCCAGAAGTTCATCATCTACCTCTATTATAGTAGAGCCTAAAACCTCTGAATGTGGGAATCTCCATGTCAGATGTGGCTGGTTTAGGACGACTTTCCTGTTATCATATAAAATCGTTATAGGGATCGGCTGATACATGGTAAAAATGCTTTATTGTCTGCACAAGAAAATCCATGTCGATAAAAGGATCATAATTCTGCCTGAGTGGAAGTGCCACTCTTGTCCCTGATGTCTTCTTTTTTGACGGAACGTATTCTATCTGTGGATTATCCTCAAACCACTTTGCCATTATAGGGGAACAATCCTGCTGGTTATTTACCATCCATGCTGTATTTATTATATTGTCTTTTTTTGGATTCTATAAGAATTGCCCTGGCTGCCATAAAGCATGAGCATAATCCTATCCCATGCTTTGATATCGGGACATAACTTACCCTCTGATCATAAAAATCCTTGCTCGTATAATAGCTTTTTCCTATCCGTGAAACATAATTTATAAGATCATACTCATTTATCCCGATTCCGTTATCCTCTATCGTAAAAAGTCTAGAATCAGAACGATATGCGATTATTATATGCGGCTCATATGGCTCACGTACTGTTTTTATCTGTTCTGCCTGCTCCATCTCGAGAAACTCTGTTCCCCAGCTCCATTCAAGTGCCTGACGCATATTGCGTGCATCTATCGCATTGATAAGCAGTTCCCTGATAAACGCAGTCCATGTCTCATAAAACTGCTCGCTTGCAAATGACTGCATCATATTTGTATTTTCAATATCTACATGAATTGTTTTCATTCGTTTACCAATACCGCCTGAACTATATAACGTTTGTCTGAGCTTGTCGTACAGGTTGAAAGCGTAAGGATCGCATTTTCTCCTGTAACTGCGACATCATCCCTAAATATCCCTCTGCCTGTGCCTTTTTTAAATACCTTCTCCAGATAATCCGAAAGTCCCTGCTCCGATGTAAAATCATTAGAGTTTAAAATATGCTTTGCATCATTTGTGTATGCCGCAAATATTTTATATACGAGCGTCCTGTCCTTTGTATAAATATAGACATATTGATTATTGTCAAAAAAAACTTTTATCTTCGAAATCATGAAGTGTCCTGAACATCGCTCCTGATTTCATATTATGTCCATATATAACAGTGTTGTAATCTGTAAATTCTTTGCTGTTTAAATCCTCGGTATATATACAACCCGGTTTTCCCCTCGAACCATCAAGATTATGTTCAAGATAATAATCATTATCCCCGCTCCTTTGCAGCACGGGATAATCAATGTTTGTATTCGGGATATAAATCCATGCATATATATCAGGGTTTACCGCCTCAAGCTCCTCCCAGTCCAGATTTTTCTGCGGGATATCGTACTGCTCCTTATGACTGTCAGTTTCTGTATCGCCGGCATTTTCTGATACCTGTGTGCTTTGCTGCTCTGTCTCACTTGCCTGCGTTTTTGTATCAGAAGCATCAGAGTTTACTGATTCCTGTAATTTTTCATATGTCTTTGCCGCACTCTTTTCTACAAAGGGTTGAATGTCCCCACATAACAAGCACAACGATCAATATTATAAGTAAGATTATGCATAATATTTTATAGATATTCTTTTGCTTTTTCGATTTTATCCATATTGGCTTCCTCGTTTTAATATGTGTGTTATTACTTTATTATATAAAATAATAACACGCACATCAACTCAAAAATATTTGGCTGCACCTCCAGTTTCCTGAAGGAGCAGCCAACCACATCTCACATAAGATTCGAATCTGCCCTTATTCCATTAAAGGCTATGCGCTTTTTTGTACATACTGCAATGCTCATTAGGGCAAGCAATGCAATAACCGGTATGGCGGGATGCCAGATCCCGTTTTAGGTGATGTTGCAACACCCGAAGAACCAGCGCTTGTTCTTGTAACAGCTGCACCACCTGCTGCAGCACCATTATTGTCTGATACAGCGGCATTACCAATTGTATTATTGGTTGTGTTGTTTGTTGTATTATAAGTTGTAGAATTTGTAGTATTTCCTACAGAGTTATCTACAGGATTATTGTTTTGTTGTGCTTGTAGAGCCACCATTATTATTTGTATCTCCTGTAGTATTGGTTGTAGTACTGTTTGTATTGCCGGTGTCACCTGTTGTTGTATTTGTTGTGTTGTTTGTTGTTGTGTTGTTTGTTGTATTACCATCATCAGTATCATCCTTTGGATTGATCTGCTGTGTTGGTGTTACAACTGCACCATCATCATACTTAACGATAGCAATTGTTGAGAATGAATATAATGTAACCTTTACATATCCATTTCCAACTACAGTATTACAAACTTCCCAAGTTCCATCTGCTTTCTGATGAAGAGCATATACATTGTCTCCCTTTGATACACCAGAAATATAGAACTTAACTGTAAGACCTGATGAAGCATCTTCAACTGAAGGATGCACATCAGCCATTGCAAGAACGTTATCTACAGTTCCTGCTTTTTGCAGCCTCAGCTTTTGCCTCGTCCATGACCTTTGGATCTGTTGCCTTGACAGAAACAGTTCCGGAACTGATTTCTATCGAAGATATATTCTGCTTATACTTCTCCGCTTCCTGCGCCTTGCTGTCTACGGATGGTGATCCATCTGTCTGTGCAAAAACTGTTGTTCCCATCGTAAGAACCAATAATCCAGCTAAAATGGCTGCGAGTTTCTTTTCATTTGTTCCATACCTCCTTTCCCTAATAAATACATGTGGTTATATCAAACACAATAACTGTGTCTAATATCTGTTTTATTTATCGGCTTCTTTATAAAAATCTGAATGACCATATCATAAAATGCCTGATTATCTATGTTAAATTCTTCGTATTTGTCACCTTTTACTGTTTCTCCCGAACCGTATACACGCGGTCGTCCGAATATCCATATCCCATAAGTGTTGATACAAGCTCAGTAAAATCAATATCTGTAACAAGATAATCTGCTGCCGAATTATATATGTCCATCGCAAGTGCAGAATTTGCCTGATTCTGGCTCTGTGCCTTTGAAATAAAGCCATTCAGGTACTGTTCCTGACGGCGCAGCCTGTCTGTTGCACTCTCGAACTGTGTTATATCCCTGTTCCTTAAATAACAGTATGCCTCATTTCCGTTTAATGTTTTGGTCTGTCCCTTTTTTCAGGTCAACATCCTTTGCCGGAACATTTATATCCTGCAGCACATTTACTTCAACCCCTCCGATCGCATCGTTTATATCACCTATCGCTCCCATATTGATAGACATATAACCGCTTATCGGCAGATTGTAAAACATCTTTGACACTGCATTTACTGTTCTTGAACAGCTTAATTTCTTTCCGTCTCCGAATCCGTGCTGACCGCAGAGCTGGGCTGTCATCTCGCCAAGGTCTTTTCCGTTCTCATCATATATCTCGATCGGTGTCATTGTATTTCTGTTTATAGATATGATCGACATCTGCTGCGTCTCTTTATTTGCTACAAGCAGGAAAATCGCATCAGACTGTCCTCCGCTTACGCTGTCCTTAGCCGTTGACACAGGTTCGTCATTGTCTATTCCCATAAGCAGATATGTCTCGATCGACGTATTGTATACATATTTTTTTTCATTATATGTAATGGTTCCTTCCTGCCACTTCTCTACCGATGAGGACAATCCGTCAGTTTTTTTTTTGTCTCACCTGCCTGCGTATCATCTTTTACAACATAATCCTTTGCTCACTTCCTGTAGCATTCGTCTGAAATTAATAAATATAACCCCAGCTATAACCACAGCAAGTATTCCAAGAAGGAAAAACAAAATATTATTCAGTTTCTGTGTAAATGGTTTTTTCTGTTTCATAATCAGCTGCCTTCTTTACCATAATAACTTCCATAGTAATTTCCATAATATCCCTTTTCATGGTTTGATTTCTTTGCTTTTTACCTTGTTAAGCACAGCTCCCAGAATACGGACACCTGATGCCTCAAGCTGCTTCTTTACACCCTGTATCATCCTTTGCGCTCGCCATTCCCTGTGCAATAACAAGCAGTGCACCATCACAATGCTTTGCTACTACAGCTGCATCAATCGCTGCTCCTATAGGTGCACAGTCAAGCACAATATAGTTAAAGTGTTCTTTTCCGAATTCAAGCAATTCCTCAAAATATTTCTTTTCAAGTATCTCTGTCGGGTTCGAACTGAGGGTCCTGCAAATATCATGAAAAGTCTCGGAACCTCTGTTCCGTACAGTACCTCCTCAAGTTTTTTCTGACCTGACAGATAATGTGAAAGTCCACATATATCATTTCCGGATGCTGTTTTTGCCCTGAGTCTTCCGACCAGAACAGACTTTCTCATATCGGTATCTATAAACAAAACTCTTTTTCCCGATTCTGTAAGCGATCTTGCAAGATCCATTGCGACCGTACTTTTTCCCTCGTTTGAACTGAACTTGTGATAAGTATCGTCTGTATATCGTCACCACAAAATTGTATATTGGTCTTTAAGGCTCTAAGAGATTCTTTCATGGTGTAACTTTGTTCTTTTAATTTTCCAAATCTGACTAATTCCATCTCTTACTTCCCACCTCTTTTCCCGCCTTTTTAGACTTTTTTTGTGAGTTCCTTTTTGGTCTTTTCGCCGTCATCTTCACTTTCTTCAAGCGGCAGTGAGCCAAGTACATTCATGCCGAGTTTTTCTCCCACATCATCTGCATCTATGATCGTATCATTAAACAAATATGATATGACTATAACTGCAATCGCAAGAAAAGCTCCTCCAAGCGCACCTATAACTGTATTTTTTTCCTATACTTGGACTTACCGGACCACCATCTGAATATCCATTCTGGATAACTGTCGGAGGATCCTGATTCATCTTTGCTGCAATATATGCAGATGCTACATTAGCTATCTCATCAGCTATGACCTTTGCCCTTTGGGGATCCTTATCACGTACTGTTATCTTTAAAACACGTGAGTTTGATGGATTATCCAGGGTTATCTTGTTTCAAGAGATGTATATGTTTCGTTTATTCCAAGGTTTTCTATAACCTGATCTAAAACCGGACGCCCCTTTTACTACTACTATGTAATCGTTTGTAAGGCTTGTTCCTGTCTGTATATCTGCAAGGCTTGTTATTGATGTACTCTTTGACAAGACATATAACTCTGATGTTGATTCATACTGTGGTATAATTACAAACTTGCTGACAGCAAACGTGATGCCTGCCGTTATGATCGTTGCAAGCACTATCCATTTCCAGTATATAAGTATCTCAAACAGCAGATCTTTTAAGTCTATTTCAATTTCGTCATTTTGAAAATCGTTTTGTCTTTCCATTTGCTAATTCCTTTTTGTATATGATCTTTGATGGATTTATTTCCATTATCTTATCGGCATAGTCTTTTCCGTATTTTTTTAACACAACATCATAGCATTTTTTCATGTTGCATGCTCTCGTTTTCGTTCCGTGGCTGTCGCTCGCAATAAAGTCTACAAGACCACGTTTAAGGAGAAGTCTTGTATATTTTTTGCGCCCCTTCCATCTATTCCAAGTACTGCGTCTGCGTTTACCTGTATATATGCCCCCATCCCACGGAGTTCTTCGATATTATCCGGGTCATGCACAAGACATCCATATCTTTCTACGTATTGCAATAACCGGAATATATCCTGCAAATATAACCTCTTTTGTCATATTTAACATGAAGGAGAATTCACTCACACTTGAATATTCTGTGAGTATATACTGTGAATCCGCAAGTGTGTGGCACCTTCCACTTTTAAACGATTCGACTATATCCGATGCCACATGATATTCCGTTCCTAGTCTTAAATCTATTCCATACTCATCTGCATATGGCTTTAACTTTTTATAATGTTCCTCGATTTTATCAAGCGGATGTGAAAACATTCCATGACGCAGGTGGGGTGTGAGTATTACCGCTTCTATCCCCTGCTCATGTGCAATCTTCAACATTCCTACGGATTCGTCTATCGTTTTTGCTCCATCATCAATACCGTAGAGCATATGGCAATGTATATCTATCAATTTTAAATTCTCCGTTTTCTTTATTATTAGGCTTATTATACTATATCGGATTTTTTCCTTGCAAATATTAAGATTTTATATATATACTTGACTTTGCGTTTTTAACAGCTAAAATCTTCTTGTAAAAAAATATAAAAAGAAAGGGAATTTATTATGAAAAAGAAATTACTTACACTTTTACTTTCAGCTGCATTAGCATGCTCTGTTTTTGCAGGATGCGGAAGTGATTCCAGCAAAGAATCTGACAAAAAGACTGAGGCTTCTTCTGACAAAAAAGACACAACAGATACTAAAAAGGATGTCTCTGAAGAAGAAGAAACTATTCTCGAATCAGAAGTTGATGAAGCTGACAGCGAGCTTGCTGACATGGATAACGCTGCTGTAACAGGAAAATTTTCTGATATGGAAGCTTATGTCAATGATCCAACAGTTAAAGCTTTTTAGACCAGCTTGTTGATGCTATGCAGGGTTCAGGAATGAACATGGAAATCTTAGGTGAGGGTGATACTCTTACTTATAAGTACACATATTCTACACAGGTTGTAGGCGATACTACTTCTCTTGAAGATGCCAAATCAGCTCTTGAGACAGCAATGGATGCCCAGAAAACAACTATGCAGGGGTGTTGCAGACGGACTTGCTCCATATGTCGAAGTATCTCCTGTAAAAGTTAGAGCTGAGTATTATGACGCAGACGGAACTCTTATTTATAAGGCAGAATTTGTATCAGCAAATTAATTTTACTGTATAATAAACCAAAGACATCATGTCCCGGAAGACATGATGTCTTTTTTATATAGCTTATATAACTTTCATTTTATCTTGCTTCTTTTGTCTGACTGTAATCTTTTATAGATTTTGTTTTATCCGATCTTTTTATGAGATTTACCATTTCGATCGCACCGAGTGCGCAGTCATATCCTTTATTTCCAGCCTTTGTGCCAGCTCTCTCGATCGCCTGCTCGATGTTTTCTGTTGTCACAACTCCAAACATTACCGGTATTTCACTCTCAAGCGATACTGTGGCAATTCCCTTTGATACTTCATTACATACATAATCGTAATGGCTTGTGGCACCTCTTATTACCGCTCCAAGGCAGATCACGGCGTCATATTTACCGCTTTTTGCCATTTTCTTTGCGATAAGAGGAATCTCGAATGCTCCCGGAACCCATGCTACATCAATATCCTGCTCTTTTACATCATGTCTTAAAAAGTCCGTCCATTGCGCCGCCTAAGAGTTTTGATGTGATAAATTCGTTAAACCTTGCTACCACGATTCCTACTTTGATTCCATCCTGTGTCATTTTTCCTTCAAATGTGCTCATTTTTATTCTCCTTTATTATCTTGATTTCTTCCCATATGAATAGGGAAAATTTGTAACTGTCCAATACAGAACAGTTATGAAACTTTTATATATTTTAGTATGAGAGTATATGTCCCATACGGTTTTGCTTTGTTTTCAGATAAAACAGATCGTGCGCAGTCGCATTCATCTGGATCGGAACCCTCTGTGTTATTTCCATTCCAAACTCAGACAGCTGATAAACTTTATCCGGGTTATTTGTGAGAAGTCTAAGGCTCTTTACTCCAAGTTCCCTGAGGATCTGCGCCCCAATGTAGTATTCTCTTTTCGTCTCCGGCAAATCCAAGTGCCAGATTCGCTTCGAGTGTATCCATTCCCTGTTCCTGAAGTTCATAGGCACGAAGTTTATTGATCAGTCCGATTCCTCGTCCTTCCTGTCTCATATATAGAAGTATTCCCCGTCCTTCTTCTTCGATCTGCGTCATTGCTGCTGCAAACTGTTGTCCACAATCGCATCTTAATGAGCCAAATGTGTCACCTGTCAGACATTCCGAATGCACACGGCATAATACATCGTTACCGTCTCCTATCTCACCCTTTACAAGCGCAACATGATGCTCACCATTTAACCTGTTTACAAAACCATAGGCTTTGAAATCGCCATATTTTGTAGGCATATTTACTTTTGTCACCTGATCTACTAGCTCTTCATGTATTTTTCTGTATTCCTGTAATGCTGATATTGTTATAAACTTTATATTCCATTTTTCTGCAAGCTCCATAAGCTCCGGTGTTCTCATCATCGTTCCGTCTTCACGCATTATCTCACAGCAAAGACCACATTCCTTTAGTCCCGCCAGCCGGCAGAGATCTACAGTTGCTTCCGTATGTCCGTTTCTTTCAAGTACACCATTTTTCTTCGAAAGAAGAGGAAACATATGTCCCGGTCTTCTGAAATCTTCAGGTTTTGCATTATCTTCAACACATTTCATTGCAGTGATCGATCTTTCTGCAGCAGATATTCCGGTTGTTGTAGATACATGATCGATTGAAACTGTAAATGCCGTCTCGTGATTATCAGTATTTTCCTGTACCATCTGCGGAAATCTGAGTTTTTTTACATATTTCTCAGACATTGGCATACATATAAGCCCTTTTCCGTGCATAGCCATAAAGTTAATATTCTCTGTTGTCGCAAATTCCGCTGCACAGATAAAAACACCCTCGTTTTCCCTGTCTTCATCGTCTGTTACAAGTATTATCTTTCCATTTCTAAGCTCCTCTAAAGCTTCTTCTACTGTATTAAATTCCATAATCCTCTCTATCTCCTTTTTATATTTGCCGGCATTTACTAATATCCATATTTCGCCAGAAAATCTTTTGTTATCGTACTTTTCTTGGTATTATCTTTTTGGCCTTGCTCCTATCAGCCCGTTAGTTTCTTCATCCTGCACATACAACAGCTTTTCGACGTATTTTCCGATAATATCGTTTTCAAGATTTACTATATCGCCTTCTTTTCTGTCCTTTAATACTGTCTGGCTTACAGTATGTGGGATTGCTGATATGGAGAAATTATTATCTTCTACCTTTGCAACTGTGAGGCTTATCCCGTCAACCGTTATTGAACCTTTTTCAACGACATACCGCATGATATGTGGAGATGCTTCTATTTTGTACCAGATGGCATTGTCATCTTTTTTTCTTTCCTGCTATCGTTCCAGTTCCGTCCACATGTCCTGCAACGATATGTCCTCCGAATCTGCCATCTGCTGCCATTGCACGTTCCAGATTTACTTCTGACCCTTTTACTGCTTCAGCAAGCGATGAGCGGCTAAGTGTTTCATGCATTACATCAGCCTGAAATGCATTATTCATAAGCTTTGTAACCGTAAGACATATTCCATTTACAGCTATGCTGTCTCCTATCTTTGTCCCCTGCAGGACTTTTTTTTTCTGCTGATATCGTCAAAACCGCTGAATTTCTACCGCGGGATATTGATTCTATCTTTCCTATTTCTTCAACTATTCCCGTAAACATTATTTAAAACCTCACTCTCTATAAGCAGATCATCGCCCAGCATCATAACTTTTCCATTTTTAAGCAAAGCCGCATTCTGCGGACAATCTGTTCCACGCCCCTCTATCGGAGTTTTCGCTTCTTTCCCACCGAATAACTTTGGAGCTATGTATGTATATACTTTATTTACTATTCCGCTATCGAGTGCTGACCAGTTAAGGGTTCCTCCGCCCTCAAGCAGAATACTGTCAATATCTCTTTTACCAAGCTCATACATCAGTTCATTAAGGTCTATGTGTCCGTCCTTTTTTCCGATGCATAATGTCTCAACTCCATTTGCCTTTAATTTTTCGATCTTGTCCAAAAAGCCCAGCCTTATTATCTTCGCAGTATACTGCTATTGTAGGAATATCTTTTGCAGTTTTTACTATCTGCGAATCCAATGGTATGCGAAGATCACTGTCACATATTATCCTTACCGGATCTATACCATCCTCAAGCCTGCACGTAAGAAGCGGATCATCCGCAAGCACGGTCCCTATTCCTGCCATTATTGCTTTGTATCTGTGACGCAGCCTATGAACATGTTCCCTCGCTTTTTCACCTGTTATCCACTTTGAAAGCCCTTTATATGTGGCTATCTTTCCATCCATTGTCATGGCGTATTTCATCGCCACAAATGGTCTTTTTATGCTGTATGTAATACATAAATATTTCATTTAATTTATCGCATTCATCTTTTAGTACATTTTCGACAACTTCTATTCCGTGTTCCCTAAGAATCTGTATTCCTTTTCCTGCAACAAGCGGATTAGGATCACCTGATCCGACGATCACACGCTTTATCTTTGCCTCAATTATCGCATTTACACACGGCGGCTGCTTTCCATAATGACAGCATGGCTCAAGCGTGACATACATATCAGCTCCCTCTGCAGACTGCGTACAATGTTTTAATGCATTTCTTTCTGCATGAAGATCTCCATATTTTCATGCCATCCCTCTGCAATGATTTCGCCATCTTTAACAATGACTGCACCTACCATGGGATTAGGTGATACAAACCCTTCACCTTTTTTTTTTTGCAAGCTCAAGTGCCCTTTTCATATAATCTTTGTCATCCATAATTCAGCCTCCCAAAATAGAATTGAATGATCAAAAGCCCCAAACTATAACTGTCCGGGGCTTTTTCTTAATTGAAAATATATAATGTCTTTTAAACAAAAACTCTGGAATGTATCATACACTCCAGAGTAAATATCTGTTATTCATATTGACATATCATGTTATGTAAAACATACCATATATCAAAATACCATTTCTTCTTTCATCCAGACTTTACTGTCGGCTTCGGAGTCTCACCGAATCATGCCTTGCGGCTCGTGGGCTATACCACCGGTAGGGAATCACACCCTGCCCTGAAGATTTATTAAATTATTAACTAAGATCTAGTATAGACATTGCGTTGTTTATTGTCAATATGTTTATACGATCTTCTTTAGATCATTTGTTATCGTAAAAATTTTGTTGAGGATAACATTCATATCTGAAAGAGCATCCATGCTTTCCTGACATATCTGATTACAGTTCTCAGACGAGGCTGCAACCTCCTCACTTGTCGCTGAAAGATTAGTTATGCTATCTGTTATATGGCTGTTAGATGTAAAGTATTTCATCGATCGCACCGGAAAGATTCTCGATTGTTTCAT
>VOFC01000411.1_pt1 | contig 22164 bp, 34 predicted proteins | sample 5384161 | NCBI WGS metagenome assembly VOFC01 (sample SAMN12384722, study PRJNA508395) | human gut metagenome | isolation source: healthy gut B | host: Homo sapiens | reverse complement strand
AACAGGTTTTCATGGAAAACAGTCGGCATAAGCATAAATCATTCCTCCAATCCCGGCGTTCGGGTCGGGGCAAAAAGTCCATTCAGAAGGGCTTTCCGGGGAGCCTAGCGGCTCTCCTTTTGCCCTTCCTCCTGAGCACGCCACTGTTATAGCACCGTTAATTAGCAGTGTCAATAGAAGAGTGCTAAAATTCATAAAAGAATAATACTTTCATAAAATCCCATGCAATCTTTTCGAAATTCAGCCGCATCATCGCATTTTATATCATCTTGGCAATCATGAAGCACAACAGTTCATATCCTTCCCGGATGTCCTCCGGCAGACGTTTCAAAGTCTCGTCCCGCAGTTCCTGCGGCATCCCGTAAAAAGCTTCGGCAATGCCGCCGGTGATGCAGGCAAGGGTGTCGCTGTCGCCGCCCAGAGAAACTGCATTGCGAAGTGCATCCTCAAAACTGACAGTGGTCGTCAATGTACTCCTCCACCGAGACGAACAGCTTCCGGCTCACGGCCAGCGAGTCCCGGTCGTAAAGCACCAAATATACGGTCAGGTCGTGCTCCATGACGTACTGTGTGATGGTGTCCACCGCAATGCGGAAGGCCTGTTCTTTGGGGTAGCCATAGTTTCCGCTGGACAGCAGCGGAAAGGCCACGCTCTCGCAGTGGTACTCTGCGGCCAATTCCAATGCGGAGTGGTATGCACCGGCTAATTGTTCAGCTTCGCCGAACCCGCCGCCGTGCCACGCCGGGCAGACTGCATGGAAAACGTACTTTGCCGACAGCCCGAATGCCGGGGTACACACGGCTCTACCCAAATCGCAACGGCCGATGGCTTCGCAGGAAGCGGTCAGCTCCTGCTCCCCCCTGCCGCCTGATAGATGGCGCGGCTGGTGCCGCTGCCCTGCAAAAGGTTCCGGTTGGCCGGGTTGACGATGGCATCCGCCGCCACCTTGGTGATGTCGTTGCGGATCATCAGAAACGGCATGGTGGTCCCTCCCTCGCATGGTTTTCTTCATCCTATCACATCCGGCGGGGTGGTGCAAGGGGTGCTCTTGTTTCCTGTCCGCGCAGCTATTATAATAGGTACAGAAAGAGGGTGAGCTTCCTGCACGACATCTGGAATCCATGGCACGGCTGCGTCAAGTGCGGCGAGGGCTGCCAGAACTGCTACATGTATTTTCTCGACCGGATGCGGAACCAGAACGGAGCCGAGATCTACAAAACGAAAAGCGGCTTTTCCTATCCGCTCCAGAAAGACCGCACCGGACACTACAAAATCCAGAGTGGCGAGCAGATTCGGGTCTGCATGACGTCGGATTTCTTCTTGGAAGAAGCCGACCCGTGGCGGGTTGAGGCGTGGGACATCATGCGCCAGCGCAGCGATGTGGTGTTTTTTCTGCTCACCAAACGGCCGCAGCGGGTACGGGAGTGCCTGCCGCCGGACTGGGGCAGCGGTTGGGACAACATCTTTTTCAACGTCACCTGTGAAAATCAGCGCCGCGCCGATGAGCGCATCCCCATCCTGTTTGACCTGCCCTTCAAGCACAAGGGCATCATGTGCGCGCCCTTCATCGGGCCAGTAAGCATCCGTCAGTACCTTTCCGCCGGGCAGATCGAGCAGGTCATCTGCGGCGGCGAAAACTATGATGGTGCCCGCCCCTGCAATTTTGATTGGGTCAAATCGCTCCGGCAGGAATGCGTGGATGCCAACGTGACCTTCTGCTTTATCGAGACCGGCACTGTGTTCATCAAGGACGGCAGGCGCTACCACCTGCCCAGCAAGCAGCTGCAAAGCCGAATGGCTTATAAATCCGGTATGAACTTTCAGGGCAGGCCCATTCATTTTGACCTCGTAGACGACTGGGGCTACCCCATCCCGCAGGAAGATCTCTATGTGCCTCCATTTCCGCGCAAACTGCGAGACCTGCGGCAGCAAGTTGATCTGCAACGGCTGCAGCGATTGCGGAAAATGCTTATAAAATAAAGGAGTTCTATGAAGAACCAGAAGAAAAAATCGTTTCCCTGCAGAGTTTTTCTCTGGCTGCTGGCCATTTTGCTGGCCGTCTGCATTGCATTCGGCGTTTACGTCAACGATTACTACCACGCCGACCCCGCCGCCGAGGATGCGCTGGTATCGGATGACGTGGTGAGCGTCACCGAGCAGAACGGCAACTGGGTCTTTGCGCCGGAATCTCCCACCGCCGGGCTGATCTTCTATCCGGGCGGCAAGGTGGAAAACACCGCCTATGCTCCCCTCCTGCACGACCTTGCCGAGGACGGCATTCTGTGCGTGCTGGTAAAGATGCCCTGCAATCTGGCCGTGCTGGACATGGAACGCGGCGGACAGCATCCCGGAACGCTTTTCCGAAGTCACAGACTGGTACATCAGTGGGCACTCGCTGGGCGGGGCCATAGCGGCAAGCTATGCGGCCAAGCACACCGATGAACTGGACGGTCTGGTGCTGCTGGCGGCCTACTCTACTGCCGACCTGACCGACAGCGGCCTGCGAGTCTATGCCGCTTACGGCAGCGAGGACGGCGTACTGAACCGCGAAAAGTACGAAGCCGACCGCATAAATCTTCCGCAGGACACTACCGAAACTGTCATTGACGGCGGCTGTCATGCCGGATTCGGCAGCTACGGTGCCCAGAAGGGCGACGGCGCGCCCACCATCTCCGCCGAGGAACAGCAACGGCAGACAGCGGACGCACTGGCGGCGTGGATGAATCTTCAATAAAAAGCAAACTATCCCGGCCATTTTCCTGCATATCACAGGAGAATGGCCGGGACTATTTTTTTATTCCGCGAACCAGCACTCAATACAAATGAAATTTATGGCTGATCTGATGTGCAATTTCGTCCGGCAGCGGACGGAACCCGATGCAGGTCAGAGTCATGCCCTCGCCGTTTTCATCAAACTCTTCCGGTTCCAGCTCGGTGTGGCAGGCATCCCGAACGAGGAAAAAATCACGGTTTTCCACAAGGCCCAATTCCTCGGCAATGGTCTTTGCTTTCAGCAGTTGATTGCGGTTCTTTGCCCCGCAGATAGTTTTGGTAAAAGAGCCATCGAACCATTCTTCATAGGTTGCTTTCTCCAACATGATTTCTTCCCGATAGCCGGTAATTTCTCCGTTTTTCTCAATGGGTTCCACGCCCTGTCCCATGCCGATGGGGTCGGTGAGGAATGCCAGCGAAGCGTGGCAGCACTGCGCCGCCAGCTTACCGGGAGACATCTGCAGATCTTTTCGTGCAATGATGAGTTGACGCATTTTTTCTCCTTCTTACGACAGCTTGATCTTCAAATCTGCCAACAGATTCACCGCTTCCGGCAGGGAAAACTTTGCATCCTTCAGGCGGCTGCCCAGAATGTCCACCTTATAGCCTGTAGCATCCCGGAAATCCGCCTTGCGCAGGTCACACTGGTAGAATTCCGTTTCGTGAAGTTCCACTCCCTTGAAATTCGCCAACTGCATCTCGCATTTGGCAAACATAGAGCCAACGATCTCGTTTCCGTCTGAAAAGTTGAAGCGGTTTAAGTTCATTTCGGTGAAGGTGTTATATTTCAGACTGCACTCTTTCAGCGTGTGGATGGATAGTCCGGGAAGGCACCGTTGGACATCAGCGGTGCCCACTCAATTTCATTCAGGCGGCAGTCCTCAAAAATCCAGCGACTGCACCGAAGAATGGGTACTGCGCAGACCTGTGATCTCACACCGCACGAATTTGCACTCGTTCAGCGTGGTATGATCCAGTTCGCACTTGGTAAAGGAGCAATCCACAAACACGCAGTCGGTAAAGTCGCAGTCCTCAAAAGCCTCCTCGGTGAACGACAGCTCAGCAAACCGTTCACCCTCACAATAACGCTCTGTCATAAAATTCTCCTGTCAGCGCAGTTCTTCCAACAAGGCCGTGCAGCCTTCCAGCACATCCTGCCAGGTAGCTTCAAAGTCCCCGGTATACCACGGGTCGGCCACATCGCCGGGGCGACGGGTATGATCCATCAGCAGAGACACCTTATGCTCCGGGTCACCACCTACGAAGCGCGCCATATTGCGCAGGTTGTTGTGATCCATGGCGATCAGATAATCGTAGGTTTCGTAATCCCGCTGGGTCATCTGTCGGGCGATTTTACCCTCGCAGGAGATGCCGTGCTCGGCCAGCTTCCGCCGGGCGGGCGGATAGACCGGGTTGCCGATCTCCTCGGTGCTGGTGGCGGCAGATGCGATTTCAAATCGATCAGAAAGCCCGGCTTTGGCTACAAGGTCTTTCATTACAAATTCGGCCATTGGGCTGCGGCAAATGTTCCCGTGGCAGATGAAAAGCACTTTCGTCATGTCAAAATATTTCCTTATATCGTATCATTTTGAATTTTGCACACATGCGTGCAAAATTCAGTTCTGCTTCAGGAACTCCCGCAGCACATCCTCTGGGCAGGGTGTATGGTTCGGGTACTTTTCCCGCAGCGGTGCGGCGGCACCATCCATAATGTAGGGCACACCCACAATGTCCAGCATCGACACATCGTTATAATTGTCGCCAAAAGCCATCACATCGGCAAGGTCGATGTCCAGAGTTTTGCAGATGCTGCGCACACCGATGCCCTTGTTGGCAAAGGTGGTGTCGATCCAGTACGGCCCTGCCACAGCGCAGTTCGCCTCTTTCCATCGTGGGACAAACCGTTCCGTGTAAGATTCTACGCCTTCGTGCAGATACACCGATACTTTTGTGATCTCCTCCGGCACCTCGGAAGGGTCATGGATGATTTGATAATTGTTCCCGATGAACTGAATACGCTTGAGCATTCCCAGACCCCGCTCCATCAGGTATGCAGTATTCTGGCCGGAAAGCATCACTTCGCCCTGCCCGTCGCTGCGGGTCCACAGGTCGTTGGCGATTTCTCCGGCCAATGCACGCGGCATCGGGTTCTTGGCGATGCACTGTTCGTCCTTTATAGATCACGCCGCCGTTCTCACAAAGAAACACACAGCAGTCTGCCACCGGTGCAAAGAGCTTGCGCAGGCTGGTATACTGCCGACCGGATGCCGGGCAAAACAGAATGCCGCGCCGATGCAGCTCCCGTATCTGGTCAAAGATCTCGTCTTCCAGTTCCTTTTTTCCGTATTGCAGCAGCGTACCGTCAATATCGCTGCAAATCAGTCTGATTGACATTTTCCGTCCTCATTTTTCAAGATAATTTTAGGCAATTCCCCGGCATCCAGAACACGGACGCCTTCGTCCATCAGCATCTTGCGCAAAAACACCCTGTCCGGGAATCTTTGTCCCGGAAAACGTTCCGTCGTAGATTTCCTTCACGCCGCAGCTGGGGCTGCGGGATTGCAGGATGGCAAGCTCCACCCCATTTTCTTTTTGCGATGGCAAGGGCCTTGGCTGCGCCCCCGCCCGGAACTCCCGGTCCACATTGATGCCCTCTTTGTTCGTGACAACGCCCTGCACGATTTCCGCCGGGCACCGCGGTGTGGGCAGGCCGCCCAGCACCTCCGGGCAGACCGGAACCACCTGATGCCCCCGCGCAAAATCACAGACCGCCTGATTGTAATTGTTTCCGCCGCTGTATTTGCAGTTTTCGCCCAGCAGGCAGGCGCTGACCAGAATCTTCATTGTTGCGCGCTCCGTTTTTCAGATACTGAATCTTTTCCCTATTCTACCACGCTTTTGGGCCTTGAAAAAGAGGATTCTGCTTTTTCCTATCCCCATACCGGGAGGTCCGCCGTAATCTTTTCTAATTCCTGTGCAAGAAACGTCAGTCTTTCCCTCAGATGGTTGTTATGCGGTGCATCTCCGTTCAGCAGATAGTCCGTTCTGACATTCAGGCAGGACGAAAGATCCTGCAGCAACTCAATCGAGCAGCAGCGGCTTCCCGTTTCAACTTTTGCAAGATGGTTCGCACTAATGTTCAGCATTATACTCAGCTGTTCCTGCGTAATTCCTTGCTTTTTCCGCAAATCGCGGATTCAAATTCGACTTTATTTCACAAAAGCGAATTTGCTCATAAATTACCACAGAGTATTTTTTCCGTCAAGTCCTTTTTTGCGGCGGAACGTGACAAATTCGCACAACAAACTCACAAGAATGAATATCTGCACTCGAATTACATATATTTCACTATAAACTCGTTTCAAAAACATCAATATGTCTTAGTTTGCAGCGCAAATATATCAAATTTTCTACGTTTTTCACAGGTCTCATTTTCACGATTCCACGCAAAAAATTAAACGCTGTCAGCGTTTAACAAACGCATATAGTGTGCCTGCTCATTTTATCCATCCCATTTATACACAGTTCCGAACCAAAAGAACCGCATAAAGTTCTCATCAAAAAACAGGGAGTGACATCAAATCACTCCCCGTTTGCATTGATTGTATCAGAGTTTCGTCATCCAGAGCCCATGCAGGTTGCAGTATGCGTAAACGGCCACCGGCTTTTCACTTCCCAGTTCAAACCCAACTTTGGGTGCCTGCCCCGGATTCAGATAGCGGATCTGCCCGCCGTTTTCGGTCTCCACAAAAATCCACTGAATATAGTGAACATCCGCCATGGGGTACTCCACCGCGCCCACTGTGACCGTGAGACAACTACCGGAAAGCTCTGCCACCGGCAAATGCTTCTCGCCGCTGGCTTCCACCGTGTTGGGAACCAGTCTTTCATTTTCTCCCCGCAGCAGACCAGCGGAACGCCTGCGTTATGGATGGTAGTGACGAGGTTGCCACAGTGATTGCAGATGTAAAACTTTGCCTTCATATCGAAATCCTCCATTGGAATGTTATCGGTGTGTTTCTTGTATCTATATGATAACATTTCCTATTTACGATTTCTGTAACTGAATCACGCAAAGCGTTTTTGGGCTCACTTGCAATAAATCTCAATGGCTTTCTGCGCAAATTCTGCGGCACCGGCACCGCCGGCAGCATTGATGTTTTCCGTAAATGCTCCGCCTGCCTCATACATCTGCCCCAGCTGATTCAGGATCACCTTGGAACAGTTATAGTAGTGCTCTGTGATAAACTCCTGCAGCTTCTTCACCTGTGCCTGCACTTCAGAGTCCGCCGGGTCTTTGCTCTGCATCCCGCCGAATGCCATGTCCATCAGTTGACTGCTCATGTCCTTGACCTCTTTCTCGGTCTTATGGGCAGTTTTTTCCTCAAACTCTTTGTATTCCGGCGTTTCGCCCCATTCCTTTTTGGCCTGCTCGGTATACTTCTTGATCTTCTGCGTATCAAATGCGGTAAAGTCCATAACCATTCCTCCTGTGGATCGAATTTTCTGCGCAAGGCCGATCAGATCTTCAAGATGCTGCTTTTTCAATGTCAGAAGTGTGATCTGCTGTTCCAGTGCTTTCTGCCGGTCAAAAGCCGGATTCTCCACGATTTTCTGGATGTCCTTCAGCGGAAATTCCAGTTCCCGGAACAATAAGATCTGCTGCAAACGTTCCAGCGCGGCATCGTCATACAGCCGATAGCCCGCTTCGGTACGGCCCGCCGCGCGCAGCAGACCGATTTTATCGTAATATTGCAGGGTCCGGATGCTCACTCCGGTCCGCTTGCTCACTTCGTTCACTGTCATCATCTTGCTGTCCTCCCTTGCGACAGCCACAGTATACGCTATGACGCTGCGTCAGGGTCAAGAGGTTTTCTGAAAAATTTTTCAGCCTTCCCTCTGCTCCACGATTTCCAAGCTGTCACGCCCCACACGGCAGAGCAGAAACAGCACCCGCACACCTGCGGCCTTTGCTTCGGCCAGTGCCGTACCAAACTCCGGCTGTGTGCTGACATTTGGCCGCACCTCGGTGATGCCTTCCATCTGAATCACGAAGGCCACTGCGCACTGATACCCTGCCTGCTGTGCCTGCGCCAGCTCGTGCAGGTGCTTCACGCCGCGCTCGGTAGGTGCATCCGGGAAATAGCCGATACCGTCCACTTCCAGTGTGCAGCCCTTGACTTCCATCAGATACTTTTGCTCGCCCTTTTCCATATAAAAGTCGATGCGGGACTTGCCATAGGTGAATTCCGGCTTGATATAGTCGTAGCCCTGTTTTGCAAGCCACTCTCCTACTACCTTGTTAGGTGACTGACTGTCCATGTTGACCCAACCGAGCCCCTGCTTATGTACCGCCACAAGGTCGTATTTCGTTTTGCGTTTCGGGTTATCTGACACTTCCAGCCGAACCGCCGTACCGGGCAGTAGCAGTTCCTTGCACCGCCCGGTGTTCTTGACATGGACGGTTTCCACTGCTCCATTCACTCCCACATGGGCAATAAAGCGGTTGGGACGGTCAACAAAAATGCCATCTGCGATTTCTCTGTATTTCAATCTTTACTCCATTTTCAGTACAGGATTCGGGAGCCATGCCCATCCTGTTTACCAAGATACAGTTCCACGACCATCCTGCCGCTTTCACTGTTGCAGAGTTCTTCCTTGCAGTAGCCGCAGAGCTTTCCTTCCGCTTCCGATACATAGCGGTGCAGCGATTCCTGCAGGTCTTTCGGGATGCTGCTCCATGGAATGACATAGCTCATGCCCGTATCCCCCACATCCACGATGCAGGCCCGTTCACTGTCCTCATCGGACAAAATCAGCCAAAACACATCCGCAAACGGTGCCCCTGATACTCTGCCTTTTTTGCCGTCTGCGCTCTGTCCGAAGCTCATCCAGCGCTTGATTCAGGTCATTCTCAGGCAGTGTGGATTTATACAGCAGGATATGCAGTTTCTGCTCCGCCGCTCACTGTCATTCTGACCGTTGGCCGAGAGTTCTACATCTGCATGGATGGCGCAAATCTGTTTTTGCATTGCAGCACGCAGGTTTTCCAGTTTCTGCTGCCGTTCTGCTTCCAATTGCTGTGCAGACTTTTGATGTACTTCTTTGGCTTCTCTGATTGTTGCGCAGCATGCTCCTGCTTGAGCTCTGGCTTAGGCTTTGACCATTCGCTGTGCTTTTCTGCGTCAGCCTCCGAAACGTTTTGCCCTAGTACACTCGGCACCGACACGCTTTTGGCACCGCTTTGTGCTACCGATGCTTTCTGTGCCGCAGAAGGACGCTCCGTTCTCCTTGGTTTTACCGACCGCGTTGCACCTGTGCCCGTGTTTTTCGCTTCCGGCTTTGACTTTTTCTCCGCAGGAGCAGTATTTTTACACATTTTCCGGTCGAACCCGTGCGTCTGCCAGAAATCGCCGCCGGTGCGCTGATAATAGGACGTCTTCCGCTCGTTTCCGGCTGCTGCGCACACCTTCACAGATCCACGAAAAAATCAGGTAGCGCTCCAGTGTGTTCCAAAAGCTGCTGCGCCGATGACGGGGCTTATGCCGCCCGCGGGACGCATACACAATCACTGACAAGCATCCGAAGAACAGAAATCCTGCCGCAAAACCGATCCCTGTAAACAGCTTTTTGAAAAAGCCCATCTCTCACACCTCTTCCGGTTACAGCCTTGCCTGATACACCCGCTCCGTCCGGGCATCGAAGCAGCAGAAAATCACCTGCATGGCGTAATCCGCGTGATCATCTTCCAGCCACTGTGCCACTGTTTTGACTGCAATCTCCGTGGCATCTTCCAGCGGGTAGCCATACACGCCGGTCGAAATTGCCGGGAACGCAATGCTGTGGACGTCATGCTCTTTGGCAAGGTTCAGCGAATTGCGGTAGCAGTCCGCCAGCTGCGCGGCATCCTCTGCTGTGCCGGAATAAATCGGGCCTACCGTATGAATGATATACCTTGCTTTCAACCGGTAGCCCTTAGTGATTTTTGCTTCGCCGGTGCGGCAGCCGTGCAGGGTACGACACTCCGCCAACAGTTCCGGCCCTGCTGCCCGGTGGATGGCACCATCCACACCGCCGCCACCCAGCAGACTCCGAGTGGCCGCATTCACGATGCCGTCACAGTCCAGTTTGGTAATATCACCCTGCACCACTTGAATCTGATTTTTTACTTTTTCAGAAATCATTGTAAACACCTCACTTTTTGAGCAGCTCCAGCGCCTTGTCCATGGGCACACAATCGGCATAGCGGTCCGGCCAGAGGAATTCATTGTAATAGTGGTAGCTCTGCTCCCCTGTCATGTACTCGTTGTCCTGCGTGGAATTTGCATAGGCAGGAACGATCATGTGCAGGCCATGCTCAAAGCCCGCCTCCACCGTTGCATTGATGCAGAAGTCCGTCATGATGCCGCAGACCATCACATCTTTTTCGCCCTTTTCGTCAGATATTCCAGCAGACCGCTTTCTTTTTTGAACGCGCTGCATACGGTTTTGACGAACCGTTTTTCAGTCAGCAGCGGTGCAAACCCGGAATAGACCTCAAATTCATCGTCTCCGATGGAAAAGCCAGTACCGGGTCCATCGTCATGCTGGACATAGACGACCTCGATTCCCTGTTCGCGGGCAGTCCGGATTAGTTCCCTGATGTTGCTGACAAACTTTTCAAACGCATACAGGCGTTCATCCACGATACCTTTCTGTGTATCCACAACCAGTAAAACCATGTGTAAGCCCTCCTGTTTTTCTTTGATTTCATGCTACCATAGACCGCCGTTTTCTACAAGCAGATTCGAAAAATCCCCACAGGGAAAACCTGTGTTTCACCTGCAGGGATTGATTCAGCCATCCAAGATGATCAGGATCAGCACCACGACCACTGCAATGGCGATCAGGCAGCCGCATCCGCTGCCGTCCCCGCCGCCACCGCCATTGTTGTTGTGGTTTCCGCCACCACCACCGCCGCCGGACGAACCGCCGAAGTTGCGGTTGAACGCCGTCATGTACTGGGCATAGCCCGTATCGCCTTTGCCGAAGTAGCCATAATCACCGTCGAATATATCCGCACTCACTACGGAGCCGCCGCGGAACATGCCGTTGTCTTTGAGGACGAGGGCTTTTCCGGCGGAAACCTGAACCGCCCGGACTTCAAAAAGATGATGACTGCGGCCAAGGACCGGAAATTCAAGGCCATTGTGGTCTACCGTCTGGACCGCATCAGCCGCAACATCAGCGACTTTTCCAGCCTGATTGAAGAACTGGGACGGCTGGGCATCGACTTTGTGTCCATCCGGGAAAGTTTTGACACGTCCAGCCCCATGGGCCGCGCGATGATGTACATCGCATCGGTGTTCAGTCAGCTGGAACGTGAGACCATCGCAGAGCGCATCCGGGATAACATGCACGAGCTGGCAAAGACCGGACGCTGGCTGGGCGGCACGACCCCCACGGGCTATGCTTCCGAGAGCGTCAAGAGCATCACGGTGGACGGCAAGACCAAAAAGGCCTGCAAGCTCAAGCTGCTGCCGGACGAGGCAGAGATCATCTACAAAATTTCGACCTCTACGAGCAGTACGATTCCCTGACCATGACCGAGACCGAGCTGCTGCGGCAGGGCATCAAAACAAAAACCGGGCGTTCGTTCACCCGGTTTTCCATCAAGTCTATTTTGCAGAATCCTGTCTACCTGATTGCAGACAAGGACGCCTATCAGTATTTTGTGGACAATGAGGCAGAACTGTTCGCCCCGGAGTCCGATTTCGACGGTGTGCGCGGCGTGCTGGCCTACAACCGCAGCGACCAGGAAAAAGGCCGTGCTACGGTCTACAATCCCATCAGCGAATGGATCGTTTCGGTGGGCGAGCACCCCGGCATCATTTCCTCGAACCGGTGGATTCGGGTGCAGGAGTCGCTGGAACGGAACAAATCCAAGTCCTACCACGCATCCCGCGGCAACGAAGCTCTGCTCACCGGTCTGCTGTGGTGCTCCTGCGGCAGCCGGATGTACCCGAAGGTCACCGGGCGCAAAACTGCCGACGGGCAGGTTGTCTTTCCCTATATGTGCAAACTGAAGGAGCGCAGCCGGAGAGACTTATGTAATGTCCGGAATGCCAACGGCAATTTGCTGGATGCTGCCATCGCGAACAGGTCAAGCACCTTGCCGACCATTCCAGCGACTTTATGAAGCAGTTGGAAAAGGCAAAGTCCGCCCACGCAGGCAACCGTTCCGAGTTTGAGACCAAGCTTTCCACCCTGCGCAAAGAGCAGGCCGAGACGCAGCGGAAGATCAATGCACTGATCGATTCACTGGCTGACTTCGGCGACAGCACCGCTGCTGTCCACCTGAAAAAGCGCATCGAGGAGCTGAATGCACAGGATGCCACCCTGAGTTCCCGCATCCGGGAATTGGAGAACCTCACCGACAACGGTGTTCTGGGCGGCATCGAGTTTGACGTGATGCGGCAGCTGCTGACCGTGTTCCACGACAACATCGACGACATGACCGTGACGCAGAAGCGCGCTGCCATCCGCACGGTGGTGCGCAAGGTGGTGTGGGACGGTGGCGCATGTGGCGTTCTTCGGTTCACCGGAGGATGAAATCGACGGTTCCCCTACCCCGGAGGATGAAATCGACTGGACCACGTTTCCCGGAAAGAGCGACAAAGGAGATGGTTCCGTCTCCGTCCGGCGTTCGCTCGGGTGAGGATAGCAAACGAACTGGGATGCAGTTCCGGAAGGCAAAACAGGCGCACTGACGCTGCAGGAAACGTGGAAGCTGCAGGACGGCTTCTGCATGGAGGCCGCACGTGCTGCGAGCGGCAGGACGAGGCCCGGCGGCTGCGGCAGCTGATCGAGGGGCTGCCCGCCCGGGAGCGGCAAATCTGACTGCTGCGGTACGGACTGGCCGGGCAGCCGCCACTGACCCAGCTGGAAACGGCGCAGCTGCTGCAGATCAGCCGGAGCTACGTATCCCGCCTGGAGACCCATGCGCTGGAACTGCTGCGGCAGGCGTGGGGCAAAAAACAGCGCTAGGTGAATTTTTTTCAGCGCTGTAAAATTTTCAACTGCAATTCGTCCAGTTGTTCAAAAGTATACAGGCGGTTCAAGGCGCCTCCACCAGTTCCTTTTTGGAAAGGCGCGGCGGCAGGCCCAGCGCGTTCAAGCAGCCTGGCCTTGCGCTCGGCGCTGCCGGGCTTGCCGGAAAGCCCCACTCGTACAGATCGGTGTAGGTGATCTGCCGCCCTGCCGGGCGGGCCGGCGCGGCATCGGCCCCCTCATCGCCCAAGGCGTCCAGCAGCGCCTGCAGCACGATGGCATCGTCCACGCCCTCCACCCCCAGCAGACCCTCCTTGCCGGGCTGCGCCTTGCGCTTTTCCTTGCCGTGGATGGCGGGCACATAGGCCTGCACCACGTTCTGCGCGCCCACCATATTGGTGATGTAATTGCGGATGCGGAAACCTGCCGCGTCCGAATCCGTGAGCAAGGATCAGGCCGTTTTTCTGCGCCAGCGCCCGGAACAGCTGCTGGCGCTGTTTGTCTTTATAAATGCCAAAACCATCCGTCAGCAGGATCATGGCATCGGTCAGGTGCGCCAGACGGACGGCATCGTATTTGCCCTCCACGATCAGCACCCGGTCGGTATGAATCATCTTCGCTTTGCATCATCTTCCGCTCCCCGCCAGTGCCAGACGGCACAGGGCTGTTTCCAGCAGTGTCTGCGCCGCCACAGGCTGGCTTTTCAGGCTCTGGTCCAGCTCCAACAGCACCTGCAAGCAGGCCTCCAGCTGGGGCAGGGTGTAGTGGGCGGCAGTTTCTGCCGAGCGCTTCAGCCGGTAGTCACTGCCCTTATAGCCAAAATCCTTGTGCACCGCACTGTAATTTTTCCGCTTTGCCGCCCCAAGCTTTACCCGGTACAGATCCACATAGCTGCCGATCATGGCGGCTGTAATGGCAATGGGCTCCTGCTGCAGCCGCAGCAGGGTCTGCAGCTTTTTGCAGGCTCCGGTGGCGTTTTTGGCGGTGATCATGCGGATCATCTCGAACACGTCTGCATCGAGGCTCACCGTGCCCATCTCTGCCACCATGGAGGCGCTCACGGTCTGGTAGCCGGACAGGGCACAGAGCTTGTCCACTTCGTTTTCCAGCAGAAAGGGGTCCTCGCCGCAGCGCTCCAGCAATGCGGTGGCTGCGCCGTCCGGCAAGGTTGTGCCCTGCGCCTTTGCGCGCTCCATCATCAGATTTTTCAGTTCAAAGGGGCGGGGCTTTGCCAGTTCCTCTGCGTAGCCGATGGCTTTGCACTGGGCCTGCAGCTTTTGCGCCTGCTTGCCCAGCTTGAGCTTGCTGCGCTCCAGCGGGAACACACTGCCCAGCACTGCCACGGCGTTTTCCAAGCTGGAAAGGGTGCTGCACAGCTCATCCAGAGTCCTTGCTGCCGTAGGCGGCGGGGTCTATTTCCGGCAGCACCACCACGCGCCGGGTACCGAAAAAGGAGATGGTACCCGCCGCCATGATGAGCTGCTCCAGCTCCGGGGCAGCGCCGTCCAGATGGTGGCGTCCTCGTCGCTGTCTGCCGACAGCACCCGCACCGCCGCCGCCACTGCCTGCCGCACCAGATACCGCTCGCTGGAATAAAAATAGTAGACCGGGCAGCCCTTGTCGGCCAGCTGCCGGAGTTTTGCTTCCGTGGCCATGCAAATGCCCCTTTCCTGTTATAAATTGCTCCTTGTATTGTACCACACTCGGCCCGGATTGCAAAGCATCACTCAAGCCTTTCGCCGCCGGTGCGGCGCAGGCTGAGGGAGGCGGTGTACTGCGTTTCCGGCGGCATCCAGCTGTAACTGCGCAGCGCCAGCAGTTTTGGTACTGTACCGTCTCCGGCTTTTTCGGCGTAGCGATCAGCCACTCCGTTTGCAGCGGCTGCGCCAGCTCTGCCCTGCCGCTTAAAGTTACAAACTGCCGGTTGCCGATGCTCAGCCGCACAAGACACCCTTCCCGGGTGCGCAGCAGTTCCACCGCCGCCGGGGTGCAGCGCAGCTTGCGTGCTGTGTTGACCGGCAGACGCTCTGCCCGGATGCCCTGCTGTGCGGGCAGGGTGCAGGCGGTTTTTGCATTCATGCGCAGGTCTGTCACCAGTTCCACGGTGCGCACGCCCCGCCGCGCCAGCTGGTTTTCCACCGCACGCTGGGCGGCGCTGCCGCCCCGGAACAGCACCACTGCCCGGTCGTTCTGGGTAACCACTACCGCAGGTGCCTGTGCACTGCCCACAAGGTCAATGTGCACCACGTCCCGGCTGAGGGCATTCCCCAGCCCGATGCCCACCGCCGCTGCCAGCAGGATGCCCGGCACAGCCACCCGCAGACGCACCCGCCAACGGAAAGCCAGCACCCCAAGCCCGCACAGCAGCAGACAGACCAGCGCCGCGTAGGCGGTATCAAAGTAGATGGACGCCCCGGGCTTTGTGCAGAGCCAGACCGCCCAGCCGTTCAATAGGCCGGTGAGCAGGTCTGCCGCCCGGGAGAGCGCCCCCGTGCACCGGTGCCAGCCACGGCACCAGCCCCGCAAAAGCCACTGCCAGCCCCAGCAAAAGCAGCGGCTGCACCATCCACAGCACCGCAATGCTGGAGACCATCGCCCACACGCTGACGCTCAGCCCCCGCAGCACCAGCACCGGGAAGGTAGCCGCCGAGGCGCAGGCGGCAATGCAGGCGCTCTCTGCAAGACCCTGCAAACGCTCCGGCAGCCTATTAAACCACGGACGCCTGACCGGCTTTTTGCAGATTCTCCCCGGCTTTGATCCAAAAGCGTCTGTCGTGGGCATCCCGCATCCGGCGGATGCAGGCAACTCCCGCCACCGTGCCCACCACTGCCGCAAAGGAGAGTTCAAAGCCGATATCCCACACCGCATAGCTGTTGACGGCGGTCATCAGGATGCCTGCCGCCGCCAGCGAGGTAAGGGCGTCCGGCGGCCCCCACACCCACACGCCCAAGGCGCTGACCCACACCGCCACGGCGGCGCGGCGCACCGAGGGCGTAAAGCCGGTCACACCCATCAGCACCAGCGCCAGCAGACTTTTTCCAGACCGTGCGCCGTCTGCGGCGGCGGTAGCTCTGCTCCCAGCGATAGGGCAGCAGCACGCTCAGGATATCCCCGCACAGGATGGAAACGTGCATTCCGCTGACCACCAGCACATGGGAAAGTCCTGCGCCCCGGTAGGCGCTGCGCAGCTGCGCCGAAAGCCCGCTGCGGTCGCCCACCGTCATGGCAGCCAGCACGCCGCCGGTGTCCCGGTGCATCTCCCGGCGCAGACTCTCGCTCAGTTTTTGCTGCAAGCGGTGGGTGCGGGCACGGAAACTGCCGCTCTCGCCCAGCACGGTAAGCTGCGGCTTTTCCGGTACAGGCTCTGCCTGCAGCGCGATGCCGTCCGCGTACTGTGCTGCCCGTTCTTCCATGTCCGGTTGTTGCAGCGCGAACCAGCCCTGTACCCGCTGCCCTGCCGTGCAGGCGGGCAGCTCCGCACAGGCTATGCAGAAGCTCGCCGGGCTGCCGTTCACACTTTCCACCCACAGGGTCGCGTCCACTGTGTCCGAAAAATAGGTGCTGTCCGCGCGCTCCACCTCAGCGGTCAGCAGCACGGTGCGCCCGGCGTAATTTGCCCGGGTACGCTCCAGCCGGGCGCTGGTAGTATGCACCGCGCAAAGCCCTGCCAGTGCACCCAACAGCAGGCAGACCGCCAGCTTGCGGCTGCGGCGCGGGATGCAGAGCAGCAGCAAAAAAGGCAACAAAAATGCCGCAAACGGCATAAAAACTCCGTTTGCGGCAAAAAAGTCCACAGGAAACTAAGGCCCATCATTCCGGCGCAGAACGCGCAGAGCGGGCGGCGCATCCCGGCTTAGTGGAAGAACAGGGGCAGCGGCTCAAGGAAGATGATATCCTTGCGCTCGGAAGCATCGCCCTCGGCCAGAACAGCGGCCTGACCCACGATGGTGCACTGGGTCTTTTTCAGCCAGCGCGTCCAGTGCCTTCAGAGAGAGCCGCCGGTGGAGATGACATCGTCCACCACCAGCACACGCTTGCCGTTCATCTTTTCCAGCTCCTTGCGGTCGATGACCAGCTTCTGCTTACCGGCAGTGGTAATGGACTGATCCTCCACCACCACAGGGTCCGGCATATACAGCTTGACACCCTTGCGGGCGCAGATGTAGGGCTTGCCGCTCTGACGGCTCATCTCGTGTGCCAGCGGGATGCCCTTGGCCTCGGCGGTGAGCAGGATATCAAAATCCGGGCACTTCTTCAGCAGCTCCGCAGCGGCGGCCACGGTCAGCTCGGCATCACCCAGCATGATGAAAGCGGCAATGTCCATGTGGTCGTTCACCTTGCAGATGGTCAGCTCACGGGTCAAGCCTGCAATGTGCAGGGTATAAGTTTCAGCCATAATCAAAATCTCCCTTTCGTATTGGAATCAGACAGGCAGTTTTTCGCCGCCCAGAACATGGAAATGCAGATGCTTCACGGTCTGGCCTGCGTCCTCGCCCACGTTGGAGATGATGCGGTAGCCGTTTTCCAGCCCCTGCTCCTTGGCCAGCTTTGCGATGACGGTGAAGATGTGACCCAGCAGAGCACCATCCTCCTCGGTCAGCGCAGCGGCAGAGGAGATGTGCTTGCGGGGGGGACCACAAGGAAATGCACCTTTGCCTGCGGGTTGATGTCGTAGAATGCCACCACCTGGTCATCCTCGTACAGCTTTTTAGAGGGGATCTTGCCCTCTGCGATCATGCAAAACAGACAATCTTCCATGGGGAACACTCCTTCCTGCTTCTATAAAGCCCGCCGCCCCGGCGCGCATCCGGCACCGGGCGGGGACATGGATCCTTTTAGCCCAGAGCCTTCTTGACGATGGCGCTCACAGCAGCCAGTGCTTCATCGATCTTGGTCTCGTCCTTCAGACCTGCCATTGCAAAGTCCGGCTTGCCGCCGCCCTTGCCGCCTGCGATAGCGGACAGCTCCTTGACCAGCACACCGGCTTTGAGACCCTTTTCCTGTGCCAGCTTATTCACGGTAACGGCCATGGTGATCTTATCCTCGGCCTTGCCCACCAGAACAGCCACCACGGGGTTCACGGCCTTGTCGCGGATGCTGTCGCACATACCGCGCAGGGTGTCGCCGGTGGTACCGGTAAAGTAGGCAGAAGCGATCTTCACGCCGTCTGCTTCCTCGGCATTGTCGAACAGACTGTCCACCTTGGAGGCGGCGATCTTTGCCTTCATCTCCTCCAGCTCGCGGCTCATGGCCTTGTTCTCGGCCATCACAGCCTCGGCACGGGCGGGCAGAGAAGCCACGTTGTTGGCCTTGAGGGTGTTCGCCACATCATGCAGCATAGCTTCCTGCAGGTTTGCACGGATCAGCAGGTTGCGACCGGTGACAGCCTCGATACGGCGGATGCCGGCAGCCACAGAGGACTCGCTGACGATCTTGAAGCCGCCGATCTGGGCGGTGTTCTTGACATGGGTGCCGCCGCAGAACTCGGTAGACCAGCCCTCGATGTCCACCACGCGGACCACCTTGCCGTACTTTTCGCCAAACAGAGCCATTGCACCCAGCTTCTTGGCTTCCTCCACCGGCATCTCCTGCACGGTGACGTTCATGGAGTCGAAGATCTTATCATTGACGATCTTCTGCACCCGTGCCAGCTCCTCGGGGGTCACGGCGCTGAAGTGGGTAAAGTCGAAGTGGGTGATGGAGGCATCCTGATAGGAGCCTGCCTGATGCACATGGTCACCCAGAACCTCACGCAGGGCAGCCTGCAGCAGGTGGGTAGCGGTGTGGTTGCGGGCAATGGCCATGCGGTAGCCCTTGTCCACCTGTGCGGTCAGCACATCGCCCACCTTCACAATGCCGCTTTCCAGCACGCAGGTGTGGACGTAGTAGCCCTTGGGGGGTCTTTTTTCACGTCCAGCACACGCAGGCTGCACTCGGCACCGTTCAGCACGCCGTGGTCGGCAGCCTGACCGCCCATCTCTGCGTAGAAGGGGGTCTTATCCAGCACCACCAGCACGCCGTCCTTTGCCTCCTCGTCGGTGGCAATGGCATCGGTCAGGGTCTCTTCATCGCTCAGCGCCACAACAGTGCCCTTGTCGGTCAGGGTGTCGTAGCCGGTAAAGACGGTGGGCTCGGCCTCCAGTGCGCCGAACAGATCCTCGCTCCAGCCGGAGATGTTCTTCTTCAGGCGCTCGGCGCGGGCGCGCTCCTTCTGCTTCTTCATCTCTGCGTGGAAGCCGTTCTCGTCGATCTCCAGACCCTGCTCGGCGGCGATCTCCTTGGTCAGATCCAGCGGGAAGCCGAAGGTATCGTTCAGCTTGAACATGTCCATGCCGCTCAGCAGCTTCTGGTGTGCCTTCTCCAGACGATCGATCATGTTGTTCAGGATGTTCATGCCGGCATCGATGGTGCGGGCAAAGTTTGCTTCCTCGGTGCCGATGACCTTCTTGATATAGGCGTCATGCTCGCGCAGTTCGGGGTAAGCGGACTCGCTGGACTGGATGACGGTCTCCACCAGATCCACGAGGAAGGGGTGGTCGATGCCCAGCATCCGGCCGTGGCGGGCAGCGCGGCGCAGCAGACGGCGCAGCACATAGCCGCGGCCCTCGTTGGAGGGCAGGATGCCGTCAGACACCATAAAGGTGCAGCTGCGGATATGGTCGGTGATGACGCGGATGGAGATATCGGTCTTGGGGTCCTGCTTGTAGGTCTTGCCTGCAATGTGCTCCACATGATGCAGCACGCTCTGCACGGTATCCACCTCGAACAGGTTGCCCACGTTCTGCATCACGCAGGCCAGACGCTCCAAGCCCATGCCGGTATCAATGTTGGGGCGTGCCAGACGCTCGTAGTGGCCCTTGCCGTCGGCGTCGAACTGGCTGAACACGAGGTTCCAGATCTCCATATAACGGTCGCAGTCGCAGCCCACGCCGCAGGTCGGCTTGCCGCAGCCGTACTCGGGGCCACGGTCAAAGTAGATCTCGGGCAGGGGCCGCACGGGCCGGAGCCGTGCTCCCAGAAGTTGTCCTCCTTGCCCAGACGCACCATGTGGTCCGGGGCAATGCCAACCTTCTTGGTCCAGATATCGTAGGCCTCGTCGTCCTCCTCGTACACAGAGATGTGCAGACGATCCTTGGGAATCGCCATCCACTCATCGCTGGTCAGGAACTCCCATGCCCAAGGGATGACCTCGTCCTTGAAGTAATCCTGGAAGGAGAAGTTACCCAGCATCTCAAAGAAGGTGCCGTGGCGGGCAGTGATGCCCACGCGCTCGATATCCGGGGTGCGGATGCATTTCTGGCAGGTGGTCACGCGATGACGGGGCGGCTCCTCCTGTGCCAGAAACCACTTCTTCATGGGGGCCATGCCGCTGTTGATCAGCAGCAGGCTGGGGTCGTTCTTGGGTACCAGGGGAAGCTGTCCAGACGCAGATGACCCTTGCTTTCAAAGAAGCTCAGGTACTTTTCGCGCAGTTCATTCAAACCGGTCCATTGCATAGATTTTTCTCTCCTCAATCGTCTTTGGCGCTTATGCGCCGTTTTTATGCTGTTATGGCAGAGGGGCGGCACGGAGAAAAAAAAAAACAGCCCTCATCCCAAAAGGGACGAAGGCTGCTTGTGCATCAAACTCCGTGGTACCACCCAAATTGCAAAGGATAACGTGTCCCCTGCCGCTTTCGGCGCATTAACGCTGCGCAGCGTCCGGTTTACATTCGCCGGAAGCTCCGGGGTGGCGCGAAATGATCCCGACCGGAGCACCTTACAGCCGTGGGCGCTCTCTCTGGACGGTGGTGTGTGCATTTCTGACCCCATCATTGCCATCTGTCATAATTTTACATTCCGCAAAGCAGCGCAGTGCCCCTTTGCGTACAGCTAAATTATAGCATACGCAAAACGTTTGTCAACGTTTTTTCCGAAAAAAGGTGGTTTGCCCCCAGCCTGCGCGGAAATCTGCTTCTTTGCGCCGCGCCGTGCTTGACGTGCGGTCCGGCTTTCGGTACAATAAAGAGTGATATCAAGTCCATTCTGAGCATAAAAGGAAGGAATATTCCGTGAAAATTTTAAAAAGTAAAGTGTCTTGCCCCCACCCGGCTGGACAATTATCTGACCCAACAGTACCCCGCCCTGACCCCCGGCCGTCTGAACAAGGCGCTGCGGGAGAACAAGATCAAGCTGAACGGCAAAAAACAGCCGCTTTCCACCCGCGTGATGGCAGGCGACGAGATCAAGCTGTTCATTCTGGATGACGTTCTGGACGCCGACCGCCGGGTGGAAGGCCCTGCATGGAAGAATGCCCGCACCCCGGCACAGGTGGTGTACGACTGCCCGCAGATCCTGATCGTGAATAAGCCCGCCGGCGTTGCGGTGGACGGCCCGGAGGATGATACCCTGCTGAACCGTGCGCTGCTGTACCTGAACAAGCAGGGCGAGTACAAGGAGAACGACCTGTACACCCCGCCTTGTGCCACCGGCTGGACACCGGCACCAGCGGCCTTGTGATCATTGCCAAGACCCCGGAGGCTGAGGAGCTGTTCCTTTCTGCCATCAAGAACCGTGAGTGCAAAAGACCTACCTCTGCGTCACCTTTGGCCGTCCCATGCCGCCGGACGCCACCTTGGGCGGCTACCTGCTGAAGGACGCCGAGCGCGGCATCGTGAAGATCGTGGAGGACAAGCAGCCCGGTGCCAAGGAGGTGGAGACCCGGTACGAGACCATCGCCGTCTCCGGCCGTCTGGCCCTGCTGAAGGTGCAGCTGATCACCGGGCGGACCCACCAGATCCGCGCCCACATGGCCAGCATCGGCTGCCCCATCCTGGGCGACAGCAAGTACGGCAACAACAGCGCCAACCGGGAGCTGAAGCTCAAAGTATCAGGCCCTGTGCGCTTATGAGCTGACCATGCCCCGCTTCACCCAGCCTGGTGGCACCGTGCTGGAACACGGCGTACTGGGCCGTCACATTGCCTGCAGCATCCTTCACGCTGTAGATCTGGTAGACCTGACCGTTGGCTGCGGTGTAATCTGCCTTGGCATACGATGCACCCGGCGCGGTGACCGACTCCTCCACCGCAGCTTCATCGCTGCCATCCCAGCGGGTGCTTGCCGCAAAGGTCAGCGACACGGCACCGTCCGTGCGGTACTGGTTGTACATGGTATTGGTGATCTTCTGGGACGGCTTGAACGAAACCACCACATTGTCCGTCCCGCCGCCCTGCGGAAGGGCATCAAAGGTGCTGCTGGACACAAACTTCATGCCCAGCTGACTTTCAGCATCCGCACGGCTGTTCATGCCGATCTCCACCACGCTATTGCTGGTGCGGCGGGCCGTGGTCTTGACCTGCGCCTTCACGTCTGCGCCGATCTT
>VOFC01006943.1_pt1 | contig 22200 bp, 40 predicted proteins | sample 5384161 | NCBI WGS metagenome assembly VOFC01 (sample SAMN12384722, study PRJNA508395) | human gut metagenome | isolation source: healthy gut B | host: Homo sapiens | reverse complement strand
CGATGAACAAGATTGAATCGTAGTTTATATAGTCGTTAAGGGAAAATTTTCTTCTTGGCGGCTATTTTTTTATAAAACGTAATAAAGTAAAGGGATTGTGGCATTTTTCACAAACATTTAACTTTTCCGTACTATTTTTTGTCAAAACATCTGTCTTGTCACCTGTAAACTGCGGTGTTATAATTTACGCTGATCATAACTTATGAAAAATAAAACCCACAGAAAAGTAAAGTTTGAAAAAACAGAGAGGTGCAGATATGACGATCAAAGAAGAGATAGAGCAGTTAAAGAAAGAAAAAGATGCGGTGATCCTGGCTCATTATTATGTAAGACCTGAGATCCAGGAGATAGCAGATTACATAGGAGATTCCTTTTATCTGAGCAAGGTGGCAGTAGGCCTGAAAGAAAAGACGATTGTATTTTGCGGAGTTTCCTTTATGGGTGAGAGTGCCAAGATCCTGAACCCGGAAAAGACGGTTCTGATGCCAGATATGGCAGCAGATTGCCCGATGGCACATATGGCATCCCCTGAAACGATCGAGAAAGTGCGTGCGGAGTATGATGATCTTGCGGTAGTCTGTTATATTAATTCAACTGCAGAATTGAAACGTCATTCTGATGTATGCGTTACTTCTGCAAATGCAGTAAAGATCGTAAAGAACCTTCCGAATAAAAATATTTTCTTTATCCCGGATCGCAACCTGGCACATTATATTGCAGGACTTGTACCGGAAAAGCATTTTATTTATAATGAAGGATTCTGCATCGTACATGAGTATATGGAAGTAGAAGAAATTCAGGATGCGAAGAAAGCACACCCGGATGCAGAAGTGCTGGCACACCCGGAATGTCCGCAGGCAGTTCTGGAACTGGCAGATTATATCGGAAGTACAACCGGAATCATCAATTATGCGGGGAGAGACGGATGCACAGGAGATGATCATCTGTACGGAGAGTGGTGTCCTGTATGAACTGGAGAAACGGTATAGTGAAAAAGAAATTCTATTTTACAGAAACGCTTCCTGTATGCAGAAATATGAAAAAAAGTGACGTTGGAAAAGATTCTTCATGTCTTAAAGACGGGGAAAATGAAGTTTTTGTGGATGATGCACTTCGGGAAGAATCCAAAAACCTTTGGAGAGAATGTTAGAACTGGCAAAATAAGAGCCGGAAGAATGGAGTTTGTTATGAAAATGAAAGCAGATGCAGTGATCGTAGGAACAGGTGTGGGAGGACTTTTCAGTGCGTTGAATCTTCCCAGAGATAAAAAGATCATCATGATCACAAAGTCAGATTTAGAGAGCAGTGATTCATTTCTTGCACAGGGTGGAATCTGTATGCTTCATGATGAGGATGATTACGACAGTTATTTTGAAGATACAATGAAAGCGGGACATTATGAGAACAGGAAAGAATCAGTAGATATTATGATCCGCAGTTCCAGAGAGATCATTCAGGATCTGATCGGATATGGTGTTGAATTTCAGAAAAGAGTCAGATGTTCCGGAAGGTAATTCTGCTGAAGAAGGAAATCAGGAAAAAGGAAGAGAGCCGGAAACAGATAAGCCGTTGGAAGAAATCTATGCATTTACAAGAGAAGGGGCCCATTCCAGACCGAGAATCCTTTTCCATGAGGATGTTACAGGAAAAGAAATTACAAGTAAGCTGCTTGCACAGGTGAAGAAGCTTGCGAATGTGGAAATTTACGAATATACTACAATGACAGACATTATTGTGGAAGATGGAGTCTGCAGGGAATTTACGCAAAGGATCAGAACGGTCAGGAACTGGAGATTTATGCAGATAATACGATCTGGGCAAGCGGTGGAATTGGAGGAAGATATCAGCATTCTACCAATTTCCCACATCTGACAGGGGATGCACTGGATATTTCTGAAAAGCATGGAATCCGTCTGGAGCATCTGGATTATGTGCAGATCCACCCGACAACACTGTATTCCACAAAGCCGGGAAGACGTTTCCTGATTTCGGAATCCGTCCGGGGAGAGGGTGCGATCCTTTTAGATAAGAATAAAAGAACGATTTGTAAATGAACTTCTTCCGCGTGATGTGGTAACAGAAGAGATCCGGAGACAGATGAAGAAAGACGGAACAGATCATGTATGGCTTTCCATGGAACGGATCGATAAAGATACAATACTGAAGCATTTCCCGAATATTTACCATCATTGTCTGGAAGAAGGATATGATGTGACGAAGGAATGTATCCCGTTGTTCCTGCACAGCATTATTTTATGGGAGGAGTATGGGTTGATTCTGACAGTAAGACTTCGATGGATCATCTTTTTTGCTGTGGGAGAGACAAGCTGTAACGGAGTGCATGGAGCAAACCGTCTGGCAAGCAATTCGCTGTTGGAGAGTCTGGTGTTTGCGAAGCGTGCGGCAAAGAAAATTGGAGGAGAACAGGTATGAATACAATTACAATGACACTTCAGGCAGATCATCTGATCCTGGAGGCTTTAAAAGAAGATATTTCCAGTGAGGACGTTAGTACGAATGCGGTGATGAAGGAGTATGTCAAAGGAGAAGTAGAACTGATCTGCAAGCAGGACGGTATTATTGCAGGACTGGATGTATATCGCAGGGTCTTTGAATTGCTGGATGATAAGACGAAGACAGAATTTTACTGTAAAGACGGCGATGAAGTTAAAAATGGTCAGTTGATGGGCAAGGTGACCGGTGATATCCGGGTTCTCCTTTCAGGAGAGCAACTATTTGCAGAGAATGAGCGGAATTGCAACCTATACACACTCCGTAGCAGCTCTGCTGGAAGGAAGTAAGACGAAACTTCTTGATACAAGAAAGACAACACCGAACATGAGGATTTTTGAAAAATATGCAGTCCGTGTCGGTGGCGGTTACAAACCATCGGTATAATCTTTCAGACGGAGTACTTCTGAAGGACAATCCATCGGTGCAGCAGGCAGTGTTACGGCAGCGGTCAAAATGGCAAAGAATATGCACCGTTTGTCCGAAAGATTGAGATCGAGGTTGAAAATCTGGCAATGGTAAAAGAGGCAGCAGAGGCAGGAGCAGACATCATTATGCTGGATAATATGTCAACGGAAGATATGAGCGAGGCAATCCGGATCATTGACGGAAGAGCAGAGACAGAGTGTTCAGGAAATGTGACAAAGGAAAATATCGGCAGACTGACAGCACTTGGAGTTGATTATATTTCCAGTGGAGCATTGACATTCTGCACCGATACTTGACATTTCCATGAAAAACCTTCATGCTATAAATTAAGAAGAGAAACCACAGTAGTAGAAAGGAAGAGGTATGATGACAGGATCAGAACGAAGAACTGCCATTATAAATCAGATAAAGAACAGCACCGTCCCTGTATCCGGGAAAGCACTGGCAGCACAGTATGCAGTGAGCCGTCAGGTGATCGTACAGGATATTGCACTGATCCGTGCTGCAGGACATGAGATCATTTCCACTAACAGGGGCTATCTTCTCAATGAGGATGCATCCGTACAGCGGACATTTAAGGTAAAAAGCATACGGATGCCCAGGTAGAAGAAGAATTATATTCTATTGTGGATCTTGGAGGAAGTGTAAAAAATGTCATGGTAAACCACAGGGTCTATGGACATATGGAAGCGGAGCTGAATATTACTTCCAGGCGTAAGGCAGCGGAATTTTTTTAGATGATATCAAGACGGGAAAAATCCAGTCCGTTAAAGAATATTACCTCAGATTATCATTACCATGTAGTGGAGGCTGACAGTGAGGAAACCCCTGGATATGATCGAGGCTGCACTCCGGGAGAAAGGATTTCTTCTGGAACAGGAAGAATGGGAAAAAAAAAGCAGTATTACGTATAACGAAAAAGAGAGGTCAGACATCAGGAACCGGTGTCTGACCTCTTGACATCTTCGGGAATATTCTGCAAAATAAGAATTGATAAAGTGAAAGAAAAAGAGATTTTCCGTCGTATCATACGACAGGATGGAGTTATATATATGGAAGAAATAAAAAAAGCTTCTGAAGGAAGTTTTAAATAGAGAATTTATACGTGCGGTCATCAGCAGTCCAAAGGAAAAAAGAAGGAACTGCGGTGCTGCTGGAGTGTGGAACAGAACCGGTTCAGGGGATTTTGAAGATAAAAGTACGTCCGCTGGAAAAAAAGAGGGGAATTGATGTTCCAATTAGAAGCGTTTACGAAGACGCAGGCATTTCATCGAAATTTAAATCCCGAAGCGGCGGGTGAGATCCTGGCTGTAGTGATGGAGCGTTTTGGACAGATGCAACTGGAAACGGTGAGTCAGGACTGGCAGTGCTGATCAGTAAAAAGGGAAAGGTGACGATCCGCAGAAAGCAGAAAAAGATCAGAGCAAAGGCGGCAGACCTGTCCCATAACCGCAAAAAGCGGTATATTCTGGAAGAAGGAGTGAAAGTTCCGTTTCTGCAGGATCTTGGAGTTATGACGCAGGACGGGAAAATCGTGCATACAAGATTTGATAAGTTCCGGCAGATCAACCGATTCCTGGAATTTATCGAAGATATCCTGCCGCAGCTTGACAGGGGAAGAGAGTTGACGATCCTGGATTTTGGCTGTGGGAAGTCGTATCTTACTTTTTGCGATGTATTATTATCTGCATGAATTGAAAAAATATGACATACGCATTATAGGACTGGATCTGAAGAGTGAGGTGATCCGGCACTGCAATGAGCTGGCAGAGAAGTACGGATATGAAAAGCTTCAGTTTTTAGAGGGAGATATTGCAGATTATGAAGGTGTATCCTGTGTGGATATGGTGGTGACGTTGCATGCCTGCAATACGGCAACGGATTATGCACTGGCGAAGGCAGTTGGCTGGAATGCAAAAGTGATCCTTTCCGTTCCATGCTGCCAGCATGAGATCAATGAGCAGTTTGAAGCGGGGGAGACCCCGGAGGTACTTGCTACGGTGATGGAGTATGGTCTGTTAAGAGAGCGGTTCGCAGCACTGGTGACAGATGGACTGAGGGCAAAGTATCTGGAAAGCGAGGGATATGAAACCCAGGTACTGGAATTTATTGATATGGAGCATACACCGAAGAATATTCTGCTGCAGTCAGGAGGGGAAGACTGATGGGGCAATAGAAGCGGAGAGCAGAAAGAAGCTGGAAGAGTGTGAAGCATTTCTGAATATCCAGCCGACACTGGGCAGGCTTCTTTCAGAAAAAAAGAGCAGGCATCGGTGACGGGATTTTAGAAAGGATCATAGAAAAGGATCATAGAAAAGGATAAGCACTGGCGACGGGATTTCAGGGAGAATAAATAATGATAAAAAAGAATAATAAAGGGAATCGTGCTGGCGGTATTTTTTGCCGGAGCATTGTTGATAAGTAATTATGTGATGAACCGTGGGACGGACGATAAGATTATGACAATGGGCGAGCCGACGCTCCCGGTAGTTTCTTTTTACCGTGAGTGGTCAGGAGATCAATCTTCTGTCCGGGTATGTAGACCAGATGGATGTCACTGCCATGCGTGATACGATCACTCCGCTGGAGAGCAATGGAACGCTTCAGGCTGAGATCGCAGAGAATGGAAATAAGATCAGTAAGATCAGCTATAAAGTTTATTCACTGGATGGAGCAGATACTTACGCAGAAGGAAAAGTCAAAGAAGAGGATGGGAAAGTTACGCTGGAACTGGGGACTGCCCTGGATCAGTCAGCACAGGAGGCGGTGCTGAAGCTGACTCTGACACTGGGAAGTGGTGAAGCACAGAAAAAAGGTGAATTATTTCACCCGGATCGAGAAGCCGGATGAGATTACTGCGTGGAAATGTCTTACATTTGCAAAAAGATTTTCATGCAAAGGCATTGGACCAGAGTGATGAAGATACACTGAGTATGTATCTTGAGCCGGGAGAAAGAGAGTGATAATACGACTTACCAGACCGTCAATATCCACTCAGATATTACTCATATCCAGTGGGGAGACCTGAACCCGGAGATCGTGGGCGATGTGCAGTGGAGTCTGAAAAGAAAGCAACAGTGTTTATACATCCATTCTTGCAAAATATCAGGTGCGTTGTCAGGATGATAAAGAGGAAACGGCACGGTATAATGTGAAAGAATTTTTCAGGATCCGGTCGGTGGGAGATACGATCTACCTGCTGGATTATAACCGGGATCTTCAGGAAGTGTTCAGCAGCAGTAGAAGTGTGATGGATCAAAAGGGTATCCTGCTTGGAATCGTGCCAGAAGATGTGCCTTATGAGACAAATAAAAAAGGATTCGATCCTTGCCTTTGTGCAGAACCGTACTCTGTGGATGTATAATAAGAAAAATGAGGAGCTGACGAAAGTTTTCAGCTTTGCGGAGGAAGATACACAGGATGTGAGGAGCCTGAATGATCAGCATGCGGTACGGATCATCAGTATGGACGATCATGGGAATATTGCCTTTGCGGTTTATGGATATATGAACCGGGGAGAGCATGAAGGAGAAGTTGGTGTCGGTATTTATTATTTTAATGTGGACAGCAATCTGATTCAGGAGAAAGGCTTTATTCCGAGTACAAAAAATCTTTTGCCATTGCAGAAGATGAACTGGGAAAGATGGTTTATTATAATCATGCACAGGAGCTGCTGTATGTGCTTGCAGATCAGGTCCTCTACAGGATCGATCTTGATAAGAACCAGCAGGAAGTGCTTGCAAAAGGTCTGGAAGCCGGAAAGTATGCAGTTTCTGACGGACATCAGCTTGCTTATCAGACAGACGGAGAGAAAGATGCGGCAAAGGAGATCCGGGTGATGGATCTTTCCAGCGGGGATGAATATAGTGTGAAAGCGGCAAAGAATGAAGCCGTTCGCCCGCTGGGATTCCTGAATGGAGATTTTATTTATGGAATTTTGCGGACTTCCGATGCCGGAAAGACGGCATCCGGTGAGAAGACAACTCCGATGTATCAGCTTGAGATCCATGATTCGAAAAATAAAAAATAGCAGAGTATTCCTTTGAAGATCAGGGGATCTATATTTCTGATATTTTGATCGAGGGAAATATGGTAACACTGAACCGTCTTGCGAAAGCAGGAGAGATCTATAATGTTACTTCACAGGAATATATTACAAATAATGTAGAAAAGAAAGATATGAAGATTTCTCTTACCTCATACAGTTCGGAGAAGCTGGGAAAGCAGTACCGGTTTACTTTTTGCAGAGGGAATCGAAAAGACGGAGGTGAAGCTGCTCCAGCCGGATCAGCAGGTAGCTGAAAATGCACTGACGATCGTTTTGAAAGGAAAAAGATGATCGTGTGAAATATTATGTGTATGGTATGGGTGAACTGGTCGGAATCTACGATAAAGCCGGCTATGCGATCCAGAAGGCGGAGAAGATTTCCGGTGTTGTGATCTCGTCGGAACAGGCTTATGTATGGGAAAAAAAGGAAACCGGGATCTGGTGTATTCTATTGAAAATGTTGTAGTGACAAAGGAGAGCGGAGAAAGTTCACTGGAAGCATGTGAACGGTATATGAAATCGTATGAGGTGGAGAAGACAGATCTTACGGGCTGTACGCTGGATCAGGTATTGTATGTGATCAATAAAGGCTGTCCAGTGATCGCTCTGACAAGTGCAGATCATGCGATCCTGATGACCGGATATTCTAAGACAGATATCACGTATTCTGACCCGGATACAGGGGCATCGCAGACTGTGACTATGGATGAGATGAATGCTATGGTGGCGGGAAGTGGAAATACCTTTATCGGGTATATTAAGTAATAGAAGAGAAGTGATGAAAGAGAAGAGAATCTGCAGGCGGCGGGTTCTCTTTTTATATATAGTGGTTTTCCCTGCATACTACAGAAAAAATACAGGCGGTGGAATTTCTGTTCCATCACCCGTATTTTAAAAATCCATGTAAGCAGCGAACCAAAAGAGGCGTCTGTACAAGACTCTGGCGACTGCAACAATAACTTTATGCTTCAGCTGCTTCGTCTGCGTTGGTATCTTCAGCTTCAAGGTCAGAAGCTTTTACATGAACTTCCGTGATCGTTACAACCGTAGCATCAACATCGGTCATAAGATCAACATCTTTGTCTTTGGCGATCGGAAGATCAGCCACACGGATGGTATCACCAACCTTGAGATCTCCGACATCTACTTCAACTTTCTCTACCAGTGCAGCAGGAAGAGCCTTGAAAGAAATCTCCTGTAACATCTGCTGTGGTACACCGGCAGCAAGTTTATCAAGGTTGACAAGATGGATCTCAGCAACAGAATGAACTTTCTCATTGCTTACAAGTGCCTGGAAATCAATCTCATCAACATAACCCTTTAATGGATTATAATCAACTTCTTTGATCAGTGCATCATAAGTCTGACCATCAACTTCGAGCATTACCTGTCCACCTTTGTTCTCAACTTTCAGAAGTTTTTCAACATCTGCTTTTTCCATTTTAAAGTGGAATGCTCTCTTTCATTTCACGGCCGAAAATACAACCGGTAACAAATCCTTCGCGTCTAAGTTTTTGGCTTTGATTGACATGTCTCTTTTTTTCAGCTTTTAAAGTATTCATTTATCTTTTCCTCCAAATTCTGAATCCGCTTAGCAGCCTTCAACTTTCTGTACAAGTAGGTATTGTTAAGTGCTTTTTCTTTGCTACAGTTACACTATAGCACCGGATGTCAAGGGAAGGGAAAAACAGAAGAATCAGACAGGTTGAAAAATTAAGATTTTTCTCTGAAAAATACCTTGAAAAATAAAAAATTAAGATTTTCGACAAAAGAATTGAAAAGATTCTTGTGAAAATGATCAAAAAGAGTGCAAATTCTCATGGAAATAGGAAAAAATCGCTGAAAATACAGCACGTTGTATAAAGAAAGCGGTGTATCATGAAAGAAAGCAGTATATTATGAAAACGAACAGGATTTGCTGAAAAAATAGAAAATAACACCGAATATGGTGTATAATAAAGATAGTATGCAAAAAGAAAATCAGGAGGAAGATGCGTGGGCAGATATTTAAATTCCAATGCAGATGGATTTGGTAAGATTGTTAATTCTGAAATTTATGTGGACAAAACGGGTATGCTGAGCTATACGAATCAGGTACTGAATACAATGCAGGGATATCTTTGCGTTAGCCGTCCGAGAAGATTTGGAAAATCGACAGCGGCAAATATGCTTACAGCATATTATAGCTGTGGGTGTGATTCCAAAGCACTTTTTTCGGGATTCAAAATTGCAAAAGACAAAGATTTTGAAAAATATTTGAATCATTATAATACGATTTCTCTTAATATGCAGGAATTTCTGAGCAGAAGCAGGGATGTATACGAGTTGCTGGAGCGGATGAAAAAAACTGGTGCTTCGCGATATGAAAAGAGAGTACCCGGATGTGGATTATTTTGATGAAAATGATCTGATCGAGGCAATGCAGGATGTATATGAAGAGACAAGACGACCGTTTGTTGTCATTATTGATGAATGGGACTGCATTTTTCGGGAGTATAAAGAAGACAAAGAAGCACAGGCGATTTATCTTGATTTTCTGAGAGATATGTTGAAAGATAAGCCGTGTATCCATCTTGCATATATGACGGGGATTCTTCCTATAAAAAAAATATGGGACTCATTCAGCTTTGAATATGTTTGATGAATTTTCAATGATTGATCCCGGACCGATGGCAGAGTATGTTGGATTTACGGAAGAAGAAGTTGCTTCATTGTGCGAAGAATATAAGATGGACGGAGAGGAAGTAAAATGCTGGTATGACGGGTATTCTTTTGATAAAGTTCCGGCTGTTTACAGTCCAAGATCGGTTGTCAGTTGTATGAGATTTGGTAAAATCGGAAATTACTGGAATCAGACGGAGACGTTTGAAGCGTTGAAGATTTATATTGATATGAATTTTGATGGATTGCGGGAAGATGTACTGAGCATGATGGCAGGAGAATCAGTTCCTGTAAATACTGGTAGTTTTATCAATGATATGGCTACATTCAGGACGGAAGATGATGTGCTGACCCTGCTGATCCACCTTGGTTACCTGGCATATGATTATGAAAATAAGACCGTAAGAATCCCTAATAACGAAATACGGGGAGAATATATGTGAGCAGTGTAGCTGTATCAGAATGGGGAGAAGTGTCGACTGCGTTGAAAAATTCTGCAGATACATTAAATGCAATCTGGCAGAAACGACCTTTGCAGGTAGCAGAGGGAATCAGGCAGGCACATTTTGAAACAGCACATATACAATACAATGACGAAAATGCATTAAGTTATACAATTTCACTGGCATTATATGCAGCAAGAAATTTTTATACCGTACACCGGGAACTGGCAGGCGGAAAAGGATTTGCTGATCTTGTATTTGTACCAAGAAAGAAATTTCAGGAAAAACCAGCGTTGATTGTAGAACTAAAGTGGGATAAAAGTGCCAGGGGAGCGATTGAGCAGATCCGGCAGAAAGAATATTTTGAGAGTTTAAAAGAATATCAGGGAAATATACTTTTTGGTAGGGATTAATTATAATATCAGAACCAAAGACCATGAATGTGTGATAGAGGAATTAAAGAAAGACAAATGAGAATGACAGAAGACTGTTGGGATATTCTGAGAAATATTCCGGCAGTTTTTTTAGGGTATGGATTTGGGATTTGAAAACCAGAATCCATACCCTTATTTTCTTTGAAACAAAGAAAAGCGGTAAAATACAACCATAGAAAAAAACAAATGATTTCGGCCGAAAAAGGAAAAAAAGTAAATGTAACATTAAGAACAAAATTCAGACGAGGAGAAATGAACTATGAAAATGAAAGCAATCGCAAGATTTGGTAAAGAATTTGGAAGCTACAAATTGGTAGAAGTACCGTATCCAACATGCGGACCGGAGGATATCATCCTTGAGATCAAAGCGGCTGCAATCTGTGGAACAGATATGAAGCACTGGAATTATGAACAGCCCCTTTGAAAAGGCGTTTTGGTGACTCTGTCACCGGAACGTCTTTTTCTATATCTTATGATGTCGGGGTCAAAAGCCCCCGACTTTGATACCTACGGATTGCTCCATTGCTACGCACTCCTACAATCCTGCAATATTCGCATATCGTGGGATTATCATCCCACTTTATGCTCATATCGGGGCGGGTCCTAAGGTCTTTCACCCATCTATGAGCAAGCTCATGTGGGATTAGACCTTTTGACCCTGGCATCATAAAAGAAATGCAAAGAAAAATTATTTTGTAAGCAATTCTGCTTTTTTGCAGAAGCTTCTCTACTTTTCTTAAAGAATTCAGGTCGATCTCCCTGAGAGAATAGGCAAAATCGATCAATTCAGAGGATATTTCCGCATCAGAAGATGTACCAAGCAGCCAGTAATCCAGCGAGAGATGAAAGGTCTGTGCAAGCTGAACACAAATTTCTATAGAAGGAAGTTGTTCTCCTCGTTCAATTTTGGTATAGTAGGAGTAAGAGATTCCTGATTTCTCGGCGGCGAGTTCCTGAGTATAACCCAGTTGGAGTCTACGCTCTTTCAGTGTTCTTCCTATGCTTTTTACTATTAAGTAAGTCCATTCTTTTTGCTCCTCCTCCTGATATATCTTTTATGATAATTCATAAATAAGGATAGTTCCACACACACCGACCATGAACGAAACCGCCACAAATAAGGAGTGCAACGCACCCGGATAAAGAGAGGTAGATAATGAAGAAAAATGAAAAAATCCATGAATGATCGTAGTATGAAGAAAAGAACGGTATGGCTGATCCTGGGAGGGATCGCAGTGATAGTATGTGTTTTGTGGTGGGCATATATACAGTTCTGGTCAAATGCATCAGAGAAAGAAGATGTTTCTGCAAAGAGAGAAGCAGACTGGTCATTCAAAAGCCCAAAGTGCCTGAGACAAAGCTGACAGATCAGGAAGAATGTGCTTTGTGGCAGCAGAAAAGAAAGTATGACGGGGATGTTCAGCGGAAAAGATGCGATTGGTATCATCAGTGTGAATGACTGGTACATTATGGATCTGAAGATCAAAAGTGGAAATGAGAAAGGAAATATGCCGGAAGATACAGAAGGAAAAAGAATACGACAAGGACAACGGTTGGGAAAAATGGAAGAGTTCTGGAGCGTAGTTCAGAAAGTCTCCGGGGTATTTCGGAAATCGTAGTAGATTATGGAGAGGACAGAGTACTTTCCATGGAAAAGGCATCGCAGATTTTGTGTCAGTCCTGTCTGGAAAAGCTGTCTGGAAGCGATGGAGGTAAAATGTGAGGAGGGAAAAGAACCGGAGCCTGTTGACCTGGTACTGATAGATTTTGAGACGATGGAACTGTATTGTGTTCAGGAACAGTATACAAAAAGGAGTATCAGAGATTACACCTTGTGGATGGCACATACGGAGGATACGCTGGAGATCAATGCAGTTTATACACCGGTTCGCACAGAGGCAGGAAAAAATGCGGGTATAAAAGAAAATGCCGTACCCTCATCTGCAACAGATGATAGTGCGGCATCTCTGAAATAGATGTCGGGGTCAAAAGCCCCCGACTATGATACCTACGGTTGTTACGCACTACGTGCTCCCACAATCCTACCCAAGATTCACATATCGTGGTGCTTACGCCCCACTTTTATGCTCATATTGTGACCCTGGTATCTGAAATAGGATTAAGCAAAAAAGTTCTGTGGCGGCACGGATCAGATATTCTGTATCTTTGACACCGGTGGTCTCGTAAGGCGAATGTGCATGGCAAATTGCGGCAGTCCGATATCGACAGTGTTCAGTGCAACCTGCGTGTTGGAAATATTGCCAAGTGTGGATCCGCCTGCCATATCGGAACGGTTGGTAAAAGTCTGAACCGGGACACTAGCGGTATGGCAGATATCCTTGAACATGGCTGCAGAAACGGCATCAGTACAATATTTCTGATTGGCATTGTATTTAATGACAATTCCCTCATTCAGGTAAGGTCGGTTCGTTGGATCGGCCTTTTCTGTATAATTAGGATGAACTGCGTGAGCATTGTCAGCAGAGACCATGAGACTGTTGGCAAGATGCACAAGAAAATCCTCTTCATTATATCCAAGGTTTCTGTGGATTCTTGTCAGTGTATCTTTTAGAAAGGTAGAAGCTGCACCCTGCTTTGTTCCACTTCCGACTTCTTCGTTATCAAAAACGCAGTGAAGAGCCAGATAATCTTCCTTTGCTCCGGAAAGAAAGCCTTTCAGGGAGGCAAAGGCACACTGAGATCGTCGAGCCGGGGGAGCAGAAAGAAATTCCCGGGATGCACCCCAGATACAAGGTTCCTGTCGGTTATATAAGAAGAGGTCATGACCAAGGATTTCATCTTCAGTTACATTGGCTGCCTCTGCGATGGTCTGAAAAAAGGTATTCTTTGCTGTAAGATCACCGTAAAGAGGGAGCATATCTTTCTGAGCATTGTATTTATGCCCGTTATTTGCATCACGATCCATGTGGATGGCAAGATTAGGGATCATGAGAAGAGCCCTGTCAATATTGACCAGCTTTGACAGAAAGCAGGCAGAAGGCTTTCCGTCTGTGGAAGGATCTTTTACGATCACCCTTCCTGCAACGGAAAGTGGACGGTCAAACCAGGGGGCAAAGAGCATTCCACCGTAGCGTTCTACATTCAGCCGGATATAATGCCCCTCGGATTCCATTTCAGGATTTTCCTTGATCTTAAAGGACGGGGAGTCACTGTGGCTTGCCATGATCCGCATTCCCTGAAAAGGATGCTCCGGTATGGTAAATGCGATCAGGGAGGAATCATTGCGGGTCACATAGTAAGAACCGCCCTGCTTAAGATTCCAGTGCATTCCCTCTTCCAGTCTGATAAAGCCGGACTCTGTAAGCCGGGCAGCCATGGCACTGACTGCATGAAAAGCAGTAGGGCTTTCCTTGATAAATTCGATTAATTCTTCCGGGATTCTATGGTTCATAGCTCAACAACTCCTTTACAAATTTTATAAGTATGTGCGTAGCACGGAGCAATCCGTAGGCATCAAAGTCGGGGGGCTTTTGCCCCGACATCATAATTTTATAAGAGCATAATCATCACTTCATAAGAATCAGTATAGCACGAATGACAGCGGGCAGCACAACGGTTTTTTGAATGGAAGATCATTTTATGTGATGCTTATGAGCGGGACAGGGCAAAGTTAAAGAAACCGGTATGTGAGCATGCACCGGTGGATGTGATGCCGGAGGTTATGGAGTATGGATCAGCGGAGGAAGTGCTGGAGGTATATGAGGAGACTGCACAGGCGGATCCATCTTCCTGAAATTGAGTATATTGAAAGCCGTAATACGGTTGGTTCTCTATCTTCATCTGTAAAAGGCAAGGCTTCTCCCTTAGAGAGCAAGGCGGCAACGGAAAGCATTAACTTGCTTTTCCCGTCGCCCGGATCGCCCTGCAACAGCGTAACCCTGCCGAAAGGAATATACGGATACCACAGCCATTTCACTTTATACTGTTAAATACTATAAATTCATCCCACAATTCATCATAATTATCAAACTCATAATATCTGTCCGCAACTTTAAAATATTTACCAGGACTAATTGTCAGTGTTTCATCTGTCACAAGATAAATAGTATAATAAGAAACAGCTCCACTTGATACTGCTTTGCTTTCGTCTACTTCGTCACCAAGTTTTACTTGATTCAACAAATTTATAAACTCGATAACTTCATCATCTGAAAAAGAATACGAATAATTACCGTCTTTCCCGCCTGTAGTTCCTGTATGTTCAATTTTTTCGATTTCCGGCACATCAATACTCTCCAAGCCCACACTCGCATCTTGTTTTCCACATCCGAACAATGTACTTGTCAGAAAAAAATGAACGTGAGCAAAACTATCCCATTTGTTTTCATTTACACTCTCCTCCATTTACAGTTCCGCTTGGTAACTTCAAATTCCCCGGTTCGACAAACTGGGATTTATAGTTACATTCCATACATATTGGCATTTTTTACCATTATTTTATCACCCTTATCTAATTGTTCCTTATAAATTCCTCGCAAACCAATTCCAATATGTTCTGTTTTGTAGCCACTACCATTTGGTCTTCGTTCTTTTGTGTGCACATCAATTGAAGTAATTGCAGTTTCCAAAATCTCTCCATTTGCTTTATTGATATAAGCCTTATCTCCGGTTCTACATATACCAGTTTCAACATTCCCTGTAACCACTGTGCCTACACCTATAATCGTAAAAATCTCATCTACCGTTAAAGTAAAATTCTCTTTCAAGCAAGACGGGACATCTATTCTACTCATATATTCTTTTTCTCGTTCCTTTTTACTTTTACCAAACAATCCCATAAAATTTACCTCCACAACTTCAAAGTTTTCGTTCCTCAAAAATGCCTTTATTATATTTAATTTGTCCATACAACATAAAGCATAATCCGACAATAACTGCTGGCAGTATAATAAATCCCATAATTTCTTCACTCCAAAATGAAACTATAAACCTCAACACAAGCGATATTCCTATAATCAGTGTTCCTGTTCCAACGGCTTTTCCATACTTTGGTATATCTTCTTCTTTTACTTTTCGCCTATTGTAAGAATGAATTGTACTGATATTGCCTTTGATATTTACAATTCCTATAACAGATATGAACACTCCTAAAATCAACAACATAATGTTCTCCATAATTACCTCCTAAAAATAGAACAGTTCTTCAAATTTCTTGTCTAAAGCAATACATAAAATCAATGCCAACTTTGCTGTTGGGTTGAACTGTCCAGTTTCAATAGAACTAATGGTATTTCTTGAAACTCCTACCATTTCTGCAAGCTGAGCTTGAGAAAGATTTGCCGCTGTACGAACTTCCTTTAAGTGATTTTTCAGATGTAATTGTTCTTTCATACGCTCACCTCTAAAATTCGGCGAACAAATCCAACAAATTCCAAAACGGAAAGAATGAAAAACATAATGGTCAATAGCAAATCGCTCTTTCGTTTCATTTTGATAAAACGAACGAACCATTGTGTAGCAAAAATACTGAAACATATAACCCAAGGACTGTAAATCATAGTATGGGCAAGCATAGAAGATAGCAAAGAAAGCAGACAACACACCAAAGCCCCCACTCTACTTGCGTGACTTCCTGCCAGATATAGCACTTCCATTTCCGCCAAGTCTTTATTTTGATGTTCTTTTCTACTTGCGTTTAAGATTTCATCTTTTTTCATAAAAGCACCTCCGTTCCAAGTTTTCTTTGCACACCTTAATTATACTAATACCAAGTTTTCTTGTCAATAGTGTTCACACAAAAGTTACAAAAGACAACATCAAAGGATCAGAAAATCTTGACTTGAAAAATATATTTTGTTATAATACAGATGTTGCAGGTGCAACATCTGTAAGCGCAATAGCCAAGCGGTAAGGCGTGGGTCTGCAACACCCTGATGCACCGGTTCAAATCCGGTCTGCGCCTCTTAAAAGAAGATTCCCGGAAACGGTTTGTTTCCGGGAATTTTTGCGTTGCCAGATATACGGGAAAAATCAGGAGATTTTTTAGTAATATTTTAGTCACCGCATAAACGCTGAGTGATCTCAGTAACGTTCAAAAGAAGAACGATCCGGTAAAATCTGTTCACAGGCTCTTTGAATCTCTTCCTTTACTTTCAGATAAGGTATTTCCTGATTGCTGTCATTCATACAGACAACAGGACTTTTCTGATGGATAATGGTATCAGTCAAAGTAGGATTCGTCTCTGCCAGATTAAAGTACCGGCAAAGTTTTCTTACATTTTTCGGGATAAAATTTCCCGCTTAATTTCTGATATTCCCGGATAACGTACTGACTGACGTCTTCTCTGTGACGGAAAGGATGAGAGCATACCTGATCCAGATACTCTCCCTCCAGATTCCAAAGAGTTTCATAAGTACTCTTTTTTTTTTAACGGAGATGGTCCATGTACGGTATAAAATCCTGTAAACCGTGGAAACATGATTTCCAAAAAATTATAGAAAAAGTACATCGCAGGATAAATTCAATGTGAAAATAAGCCCCAGGCTGCTTTTTTCATATTCTGCCGCTTGTCAAAATATTTAGCCAGAAGCATGGCATTGTTCAGGTAGATATATGGCATAGTTGTGTCGTCCACATTAGTTACATCGGGCTGCAGTGCAAGCATATCAACGGGTTTTCCATTTTTGAAAAAATCCGTCGGCTTCACTGGTTTTAACAGGAGCATATCATCATTGAAATAGATAAAATTTTCCGATAAGCCTTCAATACGATGGAAATTCCATTCGATGGGATGACTGCTAAAGGTAGGCAGGTATTTCGCCGGAATAAAGTCTTCATGGTTTACAATATGTAATTTCGGATTACTGGAATCCAGCCATTCAGGCAGATGTCCAAAGGTCACAAAATGGATTTTACGAACCCATGGAGCAAAGTTTTCAATGCTTCGGAACCAGTAATGCATCAGATCCCAGTCCCGGTAGCGTTCTTCCCGGTCATCACTTTTGACGGATAATCCCTGCTGTCTCATACGTTCCTTTTTTTCTTTTCGCGCCATACAGGGTCAGAGCCGTCTACCCAGGCCAATACAATATCAATTTCTTCAGTCTTCATGATTTATCCCTTCTTACAATAGAGTGTTCCAAATAAAATTAAAAATATTTCAAAATGCCGGAAAATAAGAAATGTCTTTGCTTTTTGAAAAAGTCCGGCTTCTTTCAGCCTATAAAAACGTTTATAATGATCGATCCGGAACTCCGTTCTGGCAGACTGTAAAATCCGGTATTTTTCTTTTTAAAGAAAGAGTACAGGTAGGGAGACACAGGTTATAGACCAGAGAGGCATACCCATCTACATATTTTTGAGACAGAATCTCTTCCATCTCCCGCGAGGTCAGTTCCAGAGATTCCAGAAAATGACGAGTCTCCATGAAATTGTTCCGGTAGCATTCGACCAGTTTCGGCTGCCAGCGGTATGCGGCAGAGCCGGCACGGACATTATAGTGGTAATCACAATTTGCAGAAAAGTAATAAGTCTGGGCTTTTGAAAGTGCCTGCATAACGAATACCACATCCTCTGCATAGGGAAGATCTGGATTGAACCGGAGATCTGCAATCAATTCTCTGGTAAAAATATAGCTGAATACATTGACGTTCAGATTTCCTTTTTGTGCCAGGATGTAGTCTTTCATCTGATTTTTAGAAAGAATTCCTTCAAAGGACGGAATCCCCTTGAGAGAAGAGGAAACTTTTCCGCTTTTCCAGACATCCTTTTAAATCCATGATACAGTACATCCGTCTGTCCGGTCTCTATTGCTTTTATACATTCAGCCAGCAGGGATGGCTCAAGCAAGTCATCAGCATCTGCAAAAGTAATATAATGGCCTGCGGCAAGAGCCAATCCGGCATTTCGTGCAGTGGAGACTCCCTGATTTTTCTGATGGATCACCTGAATCCTTGGATCGACAGTCTTGTATTGTTCGCAGATCTTATTACTGGAATCGGTTGATCCGTCATCAACTAAAAAAATAATTTCAAGGTTAAGATAAGTCTGATGAATAATAGAATCCAAACATGCCGGTAAATAAGGTGCAACGTTGTATATTGGTACGATAATACTGATTTTTTCCATTATAACCTTTCAGCAGTAAGTACTGCGGGGAGCAAAATATTCAGAGTAATAATAAAAATTACAGAGAAAGAATGCATTCTCCTCTACATAATCGATCACAAACGTAAAGGCATCAAAGTCGGGGGGTTTGACCCCGATATCATTTTATTATACCATATTTGACCATCAAATTGAAAGATTTGTCCGTATTTGCACACGAAAGGAACTTCGGATCTGTATGAAGGAATCGTAAGTCTGGATGACGGAGTCTTTTTGTATCGGAGAAAAATTGAATTTCATGGAGAAGTTATTGAAACTGTTCGGACTGTAAAGGGATGAATACAAATTGAGCAGATGACAGCCTGCTCAATATCGTGCAACAGAAAAAGGAGAATCTGCTCACAAGGGTTTCGTGAGAGATTCTCCTTTTCCATTTCTATTTCTAAATCCAGTAATTTATTTCTAAATTAATTCCATTTTTTCTTGTAGATCAGGTAGAGCGGAAGTCCGACGCACAACATACCACCGATCATATTTCCCAAAGTAACCGGGATAAAATTCTGCAGGCTGTGCAGAGGTGTCAGTGTAGCAATCTGTTCTACGGTCAGTCCGTAAGCGTCCTTTGCTTTTGCCACATAATCCGGGTTCATGGCAGCCATGATACCGGCAGGAATATAGAACATATTTGCAACACAGTGCTCGAAACCGCCGACTACGAAGGCCATGATCGGGAAGAAGATCGCCCATACCTTTCCGGCAATATCACGTGCAGAAGTCGCCATCAGTACTGCAAGGCAGACAAGAATGTTACACAAAATACCGGAGGTGATGCCCTGTACCGGTGAGATCGCGATCTTGCTGACAGCAACTTTGATCGTATAAGCACCGAGAAGACCACCGGAGTAATTTAAGTTTCCGCTGAAAACGATCAGTACGTCCACGCAGAGGGCACCGATCAAATTGCTGAAAAATACGATGAAAAGGTCACGGAACAGTCCGGCCCAGGTTACCCGTTTGTCAAATACGTCCATAATGATCAGACAGTTTCCGGTAAAAAGTTCTCCACCTAAGAATACGATCAGCATCAATCCGACCGGAAAGATCACACCTGCCAATGCTCTTGCCACTCCGACATTTTCTACTGCGTGTGCCGCTGTGCTGCTTGTAGCACCGCCCAGTGCGATAAAAACCCCTGCCATAATACCGAGAAGGATCATTTTCCCGACAGGGAGTTTTGTTTTGTTCTCACATGCTTTGATACTCAGATCTACTACTTCAGCCGGAGTATTAAAATGGTTTTCCATATGTAAATTCCTCATTCCTGTGTATTCTGTTAAATAATTAACGCAATTATTTTATACTAGAAGAGTATGGATTTCAAGTGTAAGGGGAGATGTTTTTTATAGATACAATGAAAAGGTTTTTGTATTTTTTTTATGTTATACGTTTAGATTTTGTAAAATTTTGACAGGTTCTATTGAAAAATTACGTTTTTTGGCATAAAATATATAATGTGTAGTGATAAGTTCGTTTTGAGGGGAAGTATAATTTGATGTGAAAGGAGAGATGAAACGCAAGTTTTGAAGTTTTTGAAGTGAATTTGTTGAGCATGCTTTCCATTCAGACCATTGGTCTGAAGTAACTTTTACTGGCTATACAGGGCCATCTTTAACCTGTAAATTTGAATATGGAGGTTTTTCTTATGAAGAAGATGAAGAAGATGAAAAAAGCAATTCCTTTCGCTGTTCGTGTTGTTGTGTATGATAATTTCCATGTTTCCAACAACTGCATTGGCAGCAAATATTGATGTTAGTGGCAAGGTAACAGTTGACAGAGTGTATGAGGAACCAACGTGTGCTGATAATCTTTACTACGGTGAAGTTAATGTCAACGGTAGTGCAACAGAAAAGTAAAACCAGGTTGACGCATACGGTGTTACCACTTATCCAGTGGCAGTATGGCAATAATACCTATCAGATCATTCCTTCAGCCTATAAATATTACGTTTGCAATATTAACGATCCCAACAATATCCTTGAGGGGATTGAAGGTAGTGAAGGATCAAGCACGCTTTCGGGCTGGCCGGGAACGTATAAATGTTATCAGACGGTGGTGACAACCGATGGTGTGACGAACGGAACAGCTACGTTTGATATTGATCTGGCCTATCAGTTCAGTAGATTAAATTCGTCCATAGGCTGGAACTATACCAGTAATTGGGGGGGGCGTACTCTGCATTTTACTATCACTCAGACCGTGGATGAAAGTACTACTTATACTGTTACTTACACAGATGGAGTTGAGGACGAAGAAGTCTTCGCAGATGATGTACACAAAATCTTTCGTCAGGAGTGGCTACCCCGGCATTCAGTGGCGGAACACCGACAAGAACAGGCTATGTCTTCAAAGGCTGGAATCCGGAAGTCGCCGCAACAGTAACAGGAAATGCGACCTATGTAGCAACGTGGGAGAAGATAAAAATAATAATGGCATTGACGACAACGAAGAAACGAAATATACGGTTACGTATAAGGACGGAGTAGACGGAGAAGTCTTCGCAGATGATGTACATGGAAATCTTCTGTCAGGAGTGGCTACCCCGGCATTCAGTGGCGGAACACCGACAAGAACAGGTTATGTATTTAAAGGCTGGAATCCGGCTGTTGCTGCAACAGTAACAGGAAATGCGACCTATGTAGCAACGTGGGGAGAAGATAAAAATAATAATGGCATTGACGATAACGAAGAAACGAAATATACGGTTACGTATACAGACGGAGTAGACGGAGAAGAAGTCTTTTTGCAGATCAGGTATACGGAAATCTTTTGCCGGGAGTCGATACACCTGCTTTCAAGGGAACACCGACAAGAGAAGGATATGTCTTCAAAGGCTGGAATCCGGCTGTTGCTGCAACAGTAACAGGAAATGCGACCTATGTAGCAAGATGGGGAGAAGATAAAAATAATAATGGTATCGCAGACGATGAGGAGACCAAATACACCGTCAGATATACGGACGGAGTAGACGGAAAAGAAGTCTTTGCGGATCAGGTATACGGAAATCTTCTGTCAGGAGTGGCTACCCTGCATTTGAGGGAACGCCGACAAGAGAAGGATATGTCTTCAAAGGCTGGAATCCGGAAGTTGTTGCCACAACAGTAACAGGAAATGTGACCTATGTAGCAACGTGGGGAGAAGATAAAAATAATAATGGTATCGCAGACGATGAGGAGACCAAATACACCGTCAGATATACGGACGGAGTAGACGGAGAAGAAGTCTTTGCAGATCAGGTATACGGAAATCTTCTGTCAGGAGTGGCTACACCTGCATTTGAGGGAACGCCGACAAGAGAAGGATATGTCTTCAAAGGCTGGAATCCGGCTGTTGCTGCAACAGTAACAGGAAATGCGATCTATGTAGCAAGATGGGGAGAAGATAAAAATAATAATGGTATCGCAGACGATGAGGAGACCAAATACACCGTCAGATATACGGACGGGAGTGAATGATGGAGTAATCTTTGCAGATCAGGTATACGGAAATCTTTTGTCGGGAGTCGATACACCTGCATTCAAGGGCACACCAAAAAGAGAAGGATATGTC
>VOFC01000324.1_pt1 | contig 22218 bp, 26 predicted proteins | sample 5384161 | NCBI WGS metagenome assembly VOFC01 (sample SAMN12384722, study PRJNA508395) | human gut metagenome | isolation source: healthy gut B | host: Homo sapiens | reverse complement strand
GAAAATGCGTCTTCCCATGTCTGATCTGCATCGGCATCTGTATCCCAGATATTCCATGCATAGGATGCATTTGCAAAAATAGCTACTTTTACTTGGCTCTGACTGCTGCATCGGGTTCAGCATGATTCCCTGAATCTTAGACGCATCAACACCACCATGAAGGAATGTGCTGTTACCACCCATGATCAGATGCTTATGTGAGTTATCTGAACAAGGCCAGTTGATCCACATGAAAGGACCTCTTCCTACATTATTTGTAAATGTAGTAGTAAAATTATTTGTAACCTCACCCCAGACACGTCCACCGGTCATAACGATCTGTACATTTTTCCGGTACACTCTTCCAGGGTCTGAAGTTCACTGGAACTTCCATTTCCCATATAATCATACGGAACGAACGGAAGTGTCATCTTCATATCAGGGTATTCCTGCTTCACCTCTGCCAGCCAGGTACTCATATCGTTCAGAAGTCTTACTTCATTTGCTGCTCCCGGATTTACAAAGTCATCCGCAAGAATCGCAATCTGACGTACTCCTGCATCAATTACCTGCTTAAACTTTGCTTTCAATTTTGCAAGATCTTCATTATAGTGTGCATCTGTATCAAAGCGGAAGTTATTTCCACTCGGAAATGGATGCAGGGCATACACAAATCTGCACTTGAAGCATTTCCAGCTTCTGCAAGTGGTCTGATCTTACTCTCTAACTCTTCATCTGTATAGAGTTCATCCCAGTTTGCTCTGTGTTTCGGATCATCCTTTGGTGCATAGAAATAAGCATTTAACTTATAGTATCCCCCCATGTCATCAGATTCACACGATCCTCTGTAGACCATGGATTTCCATAATATCCTTCAATAAATCCACGGCTTACAACATCTGCATAATCTTCAATCGTAAAATTTCTGATCGACAGGCTCTCTGTCTGTGCAAGTACATGATACAGTGTCGTCAGTCCATAAAAACTTGCATCTGTATCTTTTCCCAATACAGCAATCGTATTGTTGTCACTTTTCAGGAAATAGGAATCGGTATGATCAAATAATGAAGTATCTACAGCATATTCATCTACGATCTGATCATCTACTGTTCCGTCCGATCCGTAAACTCCTACATAAATGTTCGTTGCACCACTCTTTTCTGCATCTGATTCTGTCACATTCAGACCTTTCAGTTCTGCAGTCTCTTCAAGTCGTGCTTTTGTTGCATCGTCAATATCCTCATCATAAATGACATTGACATTCTTTTTCAGGATGTAGCTTCCATCCTGATACGTCATTTCCTGAGGATTCGGATAAAGCTTATATGTAACTTCTTCCGCTTCCTCAGCCTTTGCCGGTATTGCAGTCATCGGCAGAACCATTGCCACCGCCAGCACTGCTGCAAGTACCTTTTGGACTCTTCTTCCTTTCATGCTTTTTCCTCCCTTGCAAAATTTAATTTTATTTAACTATCAAATAAAATCACGCAAGTATACAAATCTATTATAACATTACAAGATTTTTTTTCCTTGTCATTACCGTTACTATTCTTCCTTATTTTTGTCTAATATGGAACTAAAAATCACCGGATTTTCAGATACTTCTCTTTAAAAATCCGGTGGTTTTCTCCATCTTGAAACTATTCTTTTAATATTCAAATACAGCAACGCCATAAGCAGGAGCGGATATGCAAAAGAATATTTCTGACCGTCGCACTCTTTCTTCACCGGCTTATAGATCTCGGTTCTCTTTTCTCCAGAACCTCCATACTCTTTCTCGTCGCTGTTCAGTACCAGCTTACACTGCCTCTTCGTCGGCACTCCAACCCGGTAATCTTCTCTTGCTACCGGAGTAAAGTTGCACACAAATAAAAGATTCTTTTTCTTTCCCTTTGAATGTCTGACAAAACTGAAGATACTTCTGAAAATATCATCTTTATTGATCCATTCAAACCGGCCGGATCATTATCCAGCTCATACAGTGCAGGATGCTTCTTATATAAATGCAGAAGATCTCTGTACCAGTTCTGGATCTGCTGATGTGGTTCTTCTGAAAGAAGGAACCAGTCCAGTTCTCTCTCCTCGCTCCACTCACGCAGTTGTGCAAACTCCTGTCCCATAAAAAGAAGTTCTTTTGCCCGATGTCCTGTCATAAATGCATATGCTGCCTTGAGATTGGCATATTTGTCAAAGCCTTCTCCCGGCATCTTATTCAGCATGGAGCATTTCAGATGAACGACTTCATCATGCGAAAGAACAAGGATATAGTTCTCCGAATATGCATACTCCATGGAAAATGTCATCATATGATGTGCATTTTTCCTGAAATATGGATCCAGCTTCATGTATTCGGTAAAGTCATGCATCCATCCCATGTTCCACTTCAGGCTGAATCCCAGTCCGTCATCCTCCGGGTTTCCTGTAACCTTTGGCCATGCAGTGGATTCTTCTGCGATCATCATCGTCCCCGGATTTCTTCCAAGTACAACAGAATTAAGATGCTTGAAAAACTCAATCGCCTCAAGATTCTGATTTCCACCATACTTGTTTGGGACCCACTGTCCGTCCTGCTTTCCATAGTCAAGATAAAGCATGGATGCCACTGCATCGACACGCAGTCCGTCCACATGGAAATGCTCGATCCAGAACAATGCATTTGCAATCAGGAAATTCCGTACCTGCGGCTTTTCATAATCAAAGATCTTCGTTCCCCAGTCAGGATGCTCTCCCTTTCTCGGATCTGCATACTCAAAAGTCGGTGTTCCGTCAAAATCAGCCAGTCCGTGAGCATCCTTCGGGAAATGTGCCGGAACCCAGTCAAGAATCACACCAATCCTATTCCGGTGCAGATAATTGATCATATAAGCAAAATCTTCCGGTGTTCCATATCTGGAAGTCGGTGCAAAATAACCAGTTACCTGATATCCCCATGATCCATCATATGGATACTCTGCAATTCCCATAAGTTCTACATGCGTATACCCCATCTTTTTTACATATTTTGTAATCGCTTCTGCAAATTCACGATAAGTATAAAATCCCTCATCTTCCCTTCCCGGATGCCTCATCCAGGAACCCATATGCACTTCATAGATGGATAACGGATTTTCTTTATTATCCCATTTTTTTCTGCTTTCCATCCAACGGTCATCCGTCCATTTTAAATGAGAAATGTCCGTAATCCTGGAAGCAGTTCCCGGCCGAAGTTCTGCATAATTGGCAAATGGATCTGCCTTATAGATCAGCTCTCCGCTCTGTGTCTCAATACAGTATTTGTACATCTGTCCGTCTTTCGCTTCCGGTACAAAAACTGTATAGATTCCTAATGGCTCCTGCCGCTCCATCCTGTCCGCTGCAGCATCCCATCCATTAAACTCTCCGATCACTGAAACACTCTTTTGCATGTGGAGCCCATACTGCGAAATAAACACCCTTTTTACCTGCTGTCACTTCGTGCACCAAGCTTCTTATAAATCTCATAATGATTCCCCTGCCCGAAAAGGTAGTGATCCAGTTCTCCTATCTCATAAGGCTGCAGTTTTTTCACTGCCTTCTTCTTTGTAACCATAAATCCACCTCACTGCTCGAATTCTTTCATTGCTTGGGATTTTGCTCCCAACATCATAGCATCATTATACTTGATGTACCTGAAAAAAAAAAGAGAAAACATATTTTTGCACAAAAATAGACAGCCTTTCCCAAGACTGTCTATTAATTCTGACTAAATTTTGTCGTTAAATGTTGAAATCTCGTTCGGAAAGAATAATTCTGTCCGACGAATCTGTATTTCTTCCGAATACTCTCTTCACCAGCTTCTTGGCTGAAGCTTTCTGTGAATGTGCGATTGCCTTATCCATTACTTCTTTTTACTTCCGCAACAGTTACTGAATGATCTTCTCTCTGAAGAGAATCAATGCAACTGTAAAGAGCAAGAATACCCATTTCATCAATCTTGTAACCATTCTCCTGGGCATAAGTCTGACCAAATGTTACAAGCTCATCATTAATGAAGATCGGCACTTCCAGACGGAAGTAAACTTTCTCCTGAACTCACGGTTGGAGGAAAGCAGACGATCTAACGGCTTTCTCTGTTCCTCAAGCACGATCAGAAGTTCTCCTGTATCACGCTCCATTGCCCTGTTCAGCTTGGCGACTGTCTTTTCATTCATCTTTCCTGCTTTTTCAATGATCAAAGCACCACCGTATAATTTATCGAAAATATCTCCGATCTTTTTTTCTTATTCAGGGACTCTCCTGTCACGATTGCTACCTTACCCTGACGGATCTCTCTCTGCTTCTGAATTGCTTTAACTACATCTACTGCAAGAACAGTCTTGCCATTTCCTTTATCTCCAATAATCAGGAGATTTCCTGTCTTCGACGTTCCCTTCCGGTTTGTACAGTTCTTATCCTGCTCCAGAACATCTACTAACTGTTCGCTCATGCCACGCACAGGAACAAAATAAGAGAATAATTTCTTCTGTTCTTCTGTCAGGCCGGCTCTTGTACCGATTCCGCTCTGAGTTTCCAGATCATATCTTCCATGTACTACAAATCCTGTATCCATGGATAATGCATCTGAAATTTCATCCAGTGGCAACGGAGAAGTCTTACCTGTAGCGATCAGCTTTGCAGTTTCCTTTTCTGCTCAACGGTGTCGTAGCCGACATGATATCAATTCCATCATCTTCGTCCGGAATCTCCCGATCATCCGGCTCTTCACTGTGCTTCGGATCTACCTTGAATTCATCTTCAAAATCAGGTGCATCTTCCTCGTCCGGTTCTTCGTCCGGTTCTTCTTCGTCTTCATAGTAGAATTCCTCATCATCTGCTAACTCATCATCATCCGATTCTTCATAATAAGCTTCATCGTCATCTTCATATTCGTCATCATAGATTTCATCTTCATACTCATCTTCTTCTGAATCGTCGTCTTCGTAAGATTCATACATCTTCTTCTGAATCGTCATCTTCGTAAGATTCATACTCATCCTCTTCTGAATCGTCATCTTCGTAAGATTCATACTCATCTTCTTCTGAATCGTCGTCTTCATAGGACTCGTACTCATCCTCTTCATCCTCTGACTCTAAGAAGTCTTCATCTTCAAATAAATCTTCGTCTTCCTCCGGCAGATCATCTAAACGGAGAGATTCTGTCACTTCTCCCATATTTTCATGCGGTTCTTCCGGTGCTTTTTCTATCTCTTTTTCTTCTGGCAAAGACTCCTCTGCCGGAACTGCACCTTCAATTTCATCAATCAGCCGCTGAATATCAGGAGACAGGATTGGAGTATCTTCCGTAACCTCGTCTTCCGGCTCTTCTTCGTATATTTCCTCAGCATCCGCCTCAACGACATCTTCTGCTGATTCTTCAATCGGCTCTTCCTCGGCATCTTCTAATATATCTTCTGCTTCGTCTTCGTCCGGTTCTTCCTCGTACGTCTCTTCTACCGACTCATCATATACTTCTTCCTCGGCATCCTCAAGCAACGCCTCTGCTTCTTCCGAATCCCAGTCAGATAAAATCTCTTCCAAACCCAGCTTCTCTGCATCCGCTTCTTCAAAGGATTCTGTATCATCTTCCCAATCCTCAGCAGGTGAATCCTCCAGGAAGTCTTCCGCTTCTTCCATATCGAAGATCTCTTCTTCCGGTTCAGCCGGTTCTGCATCAGCAATTTTTGCAGTTCTTCTTCTATTGTCCCTGTCTGTGTTTCTTCAATCGGCTCTGCCTCTTCGACTTCTTCCGCCTCTTCTTCAACCGGTTCTGCCTCTTCGACTTCTTCCGCCTCTTCTTCAACCGGCTCTGCCTCTTTGACTTTTTCCGCCTCTTCTTCAACCGGCTCTGCTTCTTCGACTTCTTCCGCCTCTTCTTCAACCGGCTCTGCCTCTTCAACTTCTTCCGGCAGCTCTTCTGCCACCAGATCTTCAAGATCCAGCTCTTCTGCGTCATCTTCCGTAATATCTGTTGTGATTTCTACAGGGATCCGCTCTGTCTTATCTGCCGCTTCTTCTGATACTTCTCCAGGAATAAGTTCCTTCATTCCGATTGGCACATCACCTGTATGCTTTTCCTGTGAAATCTGATTTACCATATCAAGATCCACGACCGACTCAATATCACCGATCGCACTCTCAAGATCAGAAATATCCGGCTCTTCATCCTCTGCCGCATATACTTCCGGCTTGCGATGCAGTAACTGCTCCAATGCCTCATCCAGCCGCATTGTATCACCGATCTTTTTCTTTTCCGGCTTACGGACTGGTTTCTCTGAACTTTCTTCTTTTTCCTGTATCCTGCTGTCCAATACTCTCAGGAATATCCTCAACCGGCTCTTCTGAAACAGCCTCTGAATGCTCCGTTGCTGCTTCATCCAAATGATCTTCCGGCTCTTCATTTTCTGCAACATACGTCTCAAGATCCGGAATCTCTTCCGTCTCACCGCCATTTTTTTCAAATCTGCGATTATACTTTTCCTGCTGCGAAGGTGTCAGTGGCTTATACTGCATCTTCAATTCCATTGCTTTATATACATATTTGCCTTCACTGAACCACAGGATCAGATCATCACATTCTTCCAGACATTCTGCCGTCATACCTGCTTCCTGATAAAGCTTTGCAAGTTCAAACGCCCATTCTTCAATATATTCTGCCTTCTTAAACTCTTCCAGTGCTTCAATCTGCTGCTCTAACGGAGCCCGCTGTGCCCGTAAGATCTGGTATCTCAGAATATGTCTGTTCGATCTTTTGGTGCTAACTGCACAAACTCTTCATAAAAATCTATTGCTTCATCTACATTCCCCGTCTTCAGTGCAAGAGAACTCAGACGATACAATACCTTCCGGCTTCCTTCTGCCCGATGATAAGCAATCTGCAAAATATCATAGCTTTTCTGATATTCACCGGTCTTTTCATAAATATCACTTACATTCGCAAGCATCATGGCATTGCGAACCCTTCTCCAGTCAATGGAGTCAGCAATCTCCTTTGCTTCCCCGTATTCTTCATTTTGCATAAGCTCTATCATTCGCTCTGACAGTTGCTTATATTCATATTTGTCCACCGCATTCACCTCATTATATTAATGTTTATTCGGTAACTCAAGATCTCTTCATGTCAATTTAACATAAGGCGATACTATTTCATTAGTGTACCATACCATCTTCCCAATGTCAAAAAAAAATGCACCTCCAACTACCCTTTGAAGATGCATTTTTTTATAATATTTAATTTTCTCATTATTTTTATTTTATATTCTGGATCGAAGGTAAATCCTGATACGATTCCTGTAAGACCATTTTTCTTTTACAGCTACTGTTCCATGTTCCTTTACACATCGTTCAGTTCTGTATGTGGTAACTTTATTCAATATATCTGCAACTGCTTTATCTTTTTATTATGAATCTGGTCTTGTATTCTCTCCGTTCCATTTATTTTCATTCTTAATTTTTACCAGATCTGCGAATTAACTTTTGCTCAGGTCTCTTTCTTCACAGGAACCTGCAATCGCCGTACCACTGACATATTGATGAAATTCTGAAACTATACTGTCCATTGGTCCAACCTCCTGTTATCCGTTATTTTTAATCTAATCAGGCATCCGCTTCTTGTACCTTCTTAGTTAAATATCTTTTTTTTGATGGTTTTATCTTAACACCCGGGCTTCTATTTGTCAATATATTTATCCGTTTTTTCGTATTTTTTATTTATTTTTGTTTTTATATATAATTGTTTGAATTTTCAGTTAATTCGTTCTTGCATATCTACGCCTTAATCCTCTGCTGTCAGCTTTTCTTTTTACTTTCAAAATTCTTCTGACCGATTCATCAATTCTTTCTTCTGTTAAAGTTCCATTCTGAACAGCCTCTAAAATTCCCTGATATTCCTCCTGAAAATTTTCCGGCATCAAAAGCATATCCCCACCAGCCTCTATAACTTTAACCGAGACCTCTGCCGAAGAATAATGCTGTGAAATTGCCCCCATATTCAATGCATCCGTAATTACAATTCCATCAAATCCCATTTTTTCTCTTAATACATCCGTAATCATAATTTTAGACAGGGAAGAAGGCGTATTGTCTCCTGTCACATTCGGTACTGAAATATGCCCTGCCATAATAATGGCAATATGATTTTCAATGGCATTCTGAAAAGGAACCAGTTCCTGCTGCTCCAGTTCTTCCAACGACTTGTCTGTATAAGCATATCCCTCATGTGTATCTCCGGCTGTTGCCCCATGCCCCGGGAAATGCTTGATTACTCCATACACATTTTCCTCATGCAGCCCATCCAGTACTTTTTTGCGACAACGCAGCAACTTTTGCACTGTCATTTCCGAATGATCTTTTTTTAACAACTGTATTTTCCGGGTTAGTAAGAACATCCCCTACCGGTGCATAATCCAGATTGAAACCTAATTCTGCCAGATAATTGCCAATCGTCTGTCCTATTTCGTAAGCTCTTTCCTCATCTGTAACTTCGCACATATCTTCAACAACAGAAACATTCGAGATTCCGCTGCCTGCAACTCTTGCTACAGTTCCACCTTCTTCATCTACACTCAGAAAAATCGGATTCCACTCTGCTCTGTACTGTACGACTGCGTAGTGTGAAGCATATCTGATAATTGTTGTCTGTCCTCGATATTCCCTGCAAAATAAATCATGCCACCAACCGGATACTGTTCCAGGCATCTTTTTGTCGTGTCTCCCGCTGCCGTTACCTTTCCCATTCCGGTCAATGCTTCCGGCGTAATGATAAATAACTGAGCCACTTTTTCTTCCAATGTCATCCCGGAAATTTTTTCTTCTACCCAGTCAGGCTTCTTCTGTTCCTTTTTATCGGTTGTAGTCTGCTCCACTTTTTCCGTCTTCCCAGCGTATTTTCCGGTTGGGGAAGATTCTTTCATATTCACAAATTTAATACACAATATTAATAGAAGGCTGCAGCCAGCAGAAAACTTCCGCCGACCACAGCAATAATTTTTTTACTCTTCATATTTAATTCCTGAAATTAACAAATTTCCGCACCTGCAGGCATCTCTTTCTCCGGTGTCATCAGTGCAAAATTTCCATCTGCATCTTCAGCACAGAGCAACATTCCCTCTGAAAGAACTCCGGCAAGCTTCGCAGGTTTCAGGTTGACGAGAACCATAACCTTCTTTCCTACCATCTCTTCCGGCGTATAATATGCCTTAATTCCTGATACGATCTGCTTTACCTGACTTCCGATCTTTACCTGGGAGCATAAAAGTTTTTTCGACTTTTTGACTGCTTCGCAGGCGATGATCTCTCCCTACCTGGAACTGCATTGCACCAAACTGCTCGAATGTGATCTCTTCTTTTGGCTCAAGATCAATGACTGCTTCTTCTTTCTTTTCTTCTTTTTCGGATGAAGTTCCTCTACTTTTTTCAGAACTTCTTCCAGATCCATTCTCTGGAACAGAATTTCCGGTTTTTCTGTCACATGACCATTTCCAAGCTGCTCAAGGATCTTTTTGCTTGTAGATGGCATATATGGCTCAAGAAGTCTTGCACCCTCTGAAATACCCTGGATCAGATTCCATAATACAGTAGACAGACGATCTTTCTTTGACTCATCTTTTCCAAGTACCCATGGTGTAGTCTCATCAATATATTTGTTGCAGCGTTTAAACAGATTGAAGATTTCTGTGATCGCATCTGCCACACGCAGATCTTTCATCTTTTCATCTACTGCCTTTGCAGTATTCTCTACGACTGCCTTCAGGTCAGCATCCACTTCTTCTGCCACGCCTGTATCTGTCACTGTTCCGCCAAAATACTTATTTGTCATGGAAATCGTACGGTTTACAAGGTTTCCAAGCGTATTGGCAAGATCCGAGTTCAGTCGCTCTACCATCAGCTCCCAGGTAATAACGCCGTCGTTCTCAAACGGCATCTCATGGAGTACAAAGTAACGCACCGCATCCACTCCAAAGAAATCAACCAGCTCATCCGCATAAAAGCACATTTCCTTTAGACTTGCTCATCTTTCCGTCTCCCTGAAGCAGCCACGGATGTCCAAATACCTGCTTTGGAAGTGGAAGATCCAGTGCCATCAGGAAGATCGGCCAGTAGATCGTATGGAAACGGATGATATCTTTTCCGATCAGGTGAAGGTCTGCAGGCCAGAGTTTGTTAAACTGCTCAGTACTATTTCCCTCTGCATCATATCCGATTCCTGTAATATAGTTTGTCAGAGCATCCAGCCATACATACACAACATGCTTTGGATCAAAATCAACCGGGATTCCCCACTTAAATGATGTTCTTGATACACACAGATCCTGCAGTCCCGGAAGCAGGAAGTTATTCATCATTTCATTCTTACGTGATACCGGCTGGATAAACTCCGGATGCGTATTGATATGCTCGATCAGACGATCCGCATATTTGCTCATTTTAAAGAAATACGCCTCTTCCTTTGCCGGCTGCACCGGGCGTCCACAGTCCGGACATTTTCCGTCTACGACCTGGGACTCTGTAAAGAATGACTCACATGGAGTACAATACATTCCCTCATAGTGTCCTTTATAAATATCTCCTTTATCATAAAGCTTCTTAAAGATCTTCTGTACCTGCTTCTCATGATAATCATCTGTCGTACGGATGAACTTATCATAAGAAGTACCCATCAGATCCCAGATTCTCTTGATCTCTCTGATACCTTATCAACAAATTCCTTTGGTGTAATTCCTGCTTCTTCTGCCTTCAGCTCGATCTTCTGTCCATGCTCGTCTGTTCCGGTCTGGAAAAAGACATCATATCCCTGACTTCTCTTATAACGTGCGATCGCATCTGCCAGTACGATCTCATAAAGTATTACCAATATGCGGCTTGCCGGATGTATGAGGCGATCGCTGTTGTAATATAATATTTTGGTTTTCTGACATAATTGTCTGCCTCCTTTTAAAAAAAAATACCGTCTTCCTGAAGACTTTCATCCTCAAGAAGACGGTTCTGTTTCACCGCGTTACCACTTCTCTTCGTTCCCACTTCACAGTGAAAACCTCCGTGAGTGACCTACATCCCTCTGCTGCCACTCCTACGCTGTAAAGGGCGAACCCTTTGCAGACTTACCTGAAAGCTCATCTGCACTGCTCAGGAGCCATCTTCCCCTGCCTCCTGTTCATCCCCTCTCAGCCAACAGAACTTTCTTAAGTTCTCCCGGGGATCTCTCTGTAAAACGGTAATCAGGCTACTCTCTCCATCCTTGCTTTTCTACGCTATTCTGCTTTTCGCAATCCTTAGAAAGCGTAGCACACCGCCTCAAAAATGTCAATTCAATCTTTTTGCTTTCTCTTCTTTCTACTGCTTTTTCACTCTCGGGAACCGGATATTTACCCGGAACAAATCTCCATCCAGATACAGGTTGAAAGTTCCGCCCTGCATCGTTGTCAGGCTCTGTGCGATCGACAGTCCAAGTCCGCTTCCTTCAGAACTTCTTGAAAGATCTCCACGGATAAACCGTTCGGTCAGTTCATCTGCCGAAATGTTCAACTGATGTTCAGAAACATTTTTCAAAGACAGATCCACCGTATCTTCTTCCAGCTTCCAGATCCGCGTATACCCTTGTTCCCGGCATGGCATACTTGGCTGCATTTCCGAAAATATTCTCCAGAACTCTCCACATTCTTCGCCCGTCTACATGAACAACCGCAGGTTCTGCCGGCAGATTGACGATCATTTTCAGATTCCTTGCCTCAAACTTCTCAGCCATCTCACCTTCCGTCTGCTGGATCATCTCCACAAGATCTACATCCATATACTCCAGAGAAATATTCCCACTGCTTACCTTGGATGCCTCAACAACGTCTTCCGTCAGTGTCTTCAGCCTCTGTGCTTTCGCCTCCAGTATATCCAGATAGCCCTGGATCTTTGGATCTGCAATATCCGACTGCTTCCAGGATCGCTACATAATTAATGATCGAAGTCAACGGTGTCTTGATATCATGTGATACATTCGTGATCAGATCCGTCTTAAGACGCTCATTTTTCATTGCCTCTTCTACGGCCATATGGAATCCGTTGGCAATTCCATTGATCATCTCTGCCAGCTTTAAGTTCTCACCTCTTAAGCCTTGCAGCGGGATCTGATATTCCATATTTCCCAATGCAATTTCTTCAATACCTTTTTCAGTTTCTCCTTGAGTAATAAACCGTTCAGGACAACATAAAATACACCCACGTCTGCCAGTAACACCAGAAGCATTGTAACCCCATTCCTGAACAGCACTGCAATTCCCTGTACAAGGAAAAATCCACATAACAGAAGCACTGTCTTTGTCGTCTTCTTCCGGTTATCATATATTTTATAGATGAACCGCACAATCACTCTCAACAGACTGTTCTTCCACAGGTTTCGTCCCTTGATCCGCTTGATCAGACTCACGTATCCCATAAAGAAGCAGCCCAGTGTAAATACTCCATAAAAATAAATTTCTGCCAGCTCTGCAATACTCAATGACGGAAGATATAAACTTGCTGACATATATGCTGAAGAAACATCCATTCCACGAGCATAATAATACTCAAAATAAGTACCTCCATCCTTCAGATAAGTCGGAATATCATTGATCATCGTATAGATATTTCCATTCCAAAAATGAATCCCGATATAAGAACCAACGATCCATATCAGTACGATCAGCACCGCTGCAATCTCTGTCTTCCAATGATCAAAACCGTTCAGGTGCAGTTCTTCATCTTCCGCAGTTCTTCCTGCCTCCAGTGTCAGCCAGATTGTTGCCCCAAGGAACAGGATAATGCTCAGAACCAACAGCCATGTTGTTCCTTTAAAAATACGGGATATTATTATCATAAGCTACCTTATTCTGATAAAACTGATCCTGGATCGTATAAGTTGTATCCACCGCAACCGCAAATACGCTGTTCCATTTCTTTTCACTGCTGTAACTGCGGAGTTTTTCCCATTTATCCGATTTCGATACATTCATATTACTGTTAAAATCTTTTAGCTTTGGATAAATGACCATATATTTAACATCTTTCTCCGAGATCAGATTCTGGACATTTTTCTCCAGCTCTGCATAGTTCTCGTAAGAAGTCTTATTCGTCACTACCTTTTTTCGTGTCATTATTCGCATAAATGTAAGTAAAGGTTGTATTGCCTTCCTCTAAATGTTCAAATCCCATCTGATAATTCTGATAATCTGAGTAAATATTCCCCAAAGTATACGCAAGATCATCATAAATGACGGACAGTTTGCCATTCAGACGCGGACTGTTATTCACTACCTGCAAAAGGTTTTTCTGCTCCCTGCGGTGCATATTTTCGATTAATGCACTTCCAAAATTCCAGCAGCCTGTGTACAGGATATTTCCTTCCATGTCCACAATATCAAAATTATAAAAAAGCCTGAAGATGTATACTTACCGTTCTGAAGTTCCTGCAGAAATCCGTCAACATCACTCCCATCCTGCATGATAATATCAAATACTCCCCGACTCTACCCGTGTCATGAAATCACTCGTATAGTAATACTCATATGTCCCTTCAGGCTTCTGACATACGATCACACTGTTCTTCGCATAATTATCGCTCTCTGCACTGTCAAAATCTTCTCCCCAGTTGATCAGTTCCTCCAGTGAATACGCAATACCCGAAACATTTTCTCCGTTGGCAGTATCATTCTTGCTGTACTCCATTACGTCGATCTCTTTGTTCCGGTTCATCATCCCATCTGTCTCAAAAAGATTTTCCAGCCGGATCTGCGTAAGGACATCATCCATGTAATTTTCAACCATGTAATTAAATTCCTGCGATTCCTCAAATGGCTGTTGGCTCATCGTCCATAAGGACGGCAGATCTGTGCTTCCTGCAAGATTCATAAGAGACAACAGATTCGTTATCAGCATTGCACCGCTGAGAATCGCCACAATAAGAACGATCGCCTTTACACCTGTCTTTCTGTACCACTTATTCATATTTCGTCCTTTCAGCCTTTATCAATTTTATAGCCTACGCCCCATACTACTTTCAGATATCTTGGATCTTTCGGATTGATCTCGATTTTTTCACGAATATGGCGGATATGGACCGCAACTGTATTATCCGCACCAATCGCCTCTTCATTCCAAATCGACTCATAAATCTGATTAATAGAAAAACCCGTCCCTGATTTTTCAGTAATAACAAGAGAATATTATATTCAATCGGCGTAAGCTTCACTAACTCTCCGTCCACCGTCACTTCTTTCAGATCATCATTGATCCTGAGTCCGCCAACTTCATACACTTTTTTCCTTTTGTTCCTGGGATGTTCCACCAAGCTCATTATAGCGACGCAGTTGAGACTTGACCCTTGCTACCAGTTCTAACGGATTGAACGGCTTTGTGACATAATCATCCGCCCCGATATTCAGTCCGAGTATCTTATCTGAATCTTCTGACTTTGCAGAAAGAATAATGATCGGTACACTGTTCGTCTCCCTGATCTTCAGAGTTGCCCTGATTCCATCCAGCTTTGGCATCATCACATCAAGGATCAGAAGATTTACTTTCTCTTTCTCCAGAATATTCAATGCCTCAACTCCATCATATGCCTTCAGGATATGATATCCCTCCTGGGACAGATAAATATCTATTGCCTCTACAATTTCTTTATCATCATCACAAACTAATATATTATACATTTCAATCACCTCCCTTTTAGTATACATGATATCGGTCATTTTTTAAAACCAGAGTGTCAAAATCTTAGAATTTTATTAAAAAGAAAAGTCCGCTGGATTTTCATCCAACAGACTCTTCTCTCTTAAACTTTCATATGGAAAACCGCTTATCTTCTTTTTCCTTCTGAAGACAACCGTTCCGGCTGCCAGCGAACCACCAACATGAATACAAATACTGCCATATTTGTGCTGTCGCCTGTCTTGGCTGCTGCATTTTTGCTTCTTATTTGTTGTTCCGGCATTATGATTCTGATCCTTAGTCGGATTATTTACACCGGCATTTCCGTTATTGCCATTATTACCGTTGTCTCCGGCATTTCCGTTATTGCCATTATTACCGTTGTCTCCGGTATTTCCGTTATCGCCGCCGTTACCATTATTTTCACTCTTTGTTGTTACACTCAGTTCTGCGGCTGCATACTCTGTTGCATTCTCATCATCGCCTACGGCAACAACTTCGATCTGATAAGTCTTACCGGCTTCAAGACCTTCTATCGTATATCCTGTAGCATCTGCCGGGATATACGTCACGTATTCTTTTCCATTTACATAGATCTTGTAACCTGCCAGTCCTGCTGTGCTTGCCGGTCCATCCCATTTCACTTCAACGGAATTTTTCGTAATTTCACCTGTCACTACATTCTCCGGTGCTGAAGGTTTGTCCGGCTGATCCGGCTCTTCTATTTTCTCGAATCTTGCAGTCAGTGTAATATTCTTCGTGATGGCTGTATCGAAATCGAACGCCGTATCACTTCCTTCTTCATACCAGCCAAGGAACTTATAACCCTCTTTTTCCGGATCGGCTGGCTTCGCAGCCTTTTCTCCTTCTTTGACGGTCTGTTCTTTTCCGTCGATCGTAACCGTATAGGTCTTATCTTCTGGCTGATCCGGCTCGCTTCCTTTTTTCAAATTTTGCGATCAGGGTCAGGTTCTCTTCCGGAGTTACTGTATAAACGGCTTCATCACTTACCTTTGTTCCAAGGACATCATACCATCCGGTAAATGTAGCACCTTTCTTTGCTGTTGCAGTAAAGGTAACTTCTTCTCCCTGTTCGATCTTTTCTTTAGAAACAGTCGCTGTACCTTCTCCTTCTACATAAGTACTCATACGGGTTGTGTCTTTGTAAGATCCTGCGTTCCTGTAAGCACTCTGAATTCTGCTGCACTACCGAAACCATTCTGTCCTTCTGATACAACCAGCTTGATCTTGGATGTCTGAACCGGTGTAAAGTTTACCGTTTTTCTGTACCTGTGCTTTCCCACGTTCCATTCTCTACAAGAGCTGTCCAGTTTTCATCCGCATCCTCATAATACAGAGAATATTTCAGGATATATCCGTTATTTCCCGTCGGTCTCGGCAGATAATAGAATCCGTTCACATCATAGGACTGTCCCATATCAATCGTGATCGTTGCCGGCAGTGCTTTCTTACTCGGAGAGTACTGCGTATGCCAGATCGTTGACCGATCATTGTCAAATGCTGCACTGATTGGTCCGTCACTGTTCTGATTATCTGATGTCACTGTAAATCCGGATGGATCAATCGGTGAAGATTCCCCATCTGACATCGTAGAAGAAAGATTTACATTATCAATGATGGCATGTACCGCATTTGTATCAGAACCAATCCTTGTCAGTGGCAGAGAAAGTGTAGAGCTTGTAATACCGGTCTTCTTCACATCGCCTTCATATGTAAAACTTCCGGTTGCTTTATACTCTTTTCCATCTGCAATCAGGACAGTACTTCCGTTCTTTGTACGGATCTTTAATGTCATCTTCTGATTAACAGGAAGTTTATATCCAAAGGAATAGTCATATCCTTCTCTTGTAAATCCAAGTGTTCCATCTTCCATAATGCGGATATTATGAGTACTGTAGGCTTCATGATCTTCGTCCTTCTCAGCTTCAAAGAGAATCTGTCCCGGTTCTGCCGGCTGAGTCAGTGTGATATCAAAGCTCAGTTCTTTCTCAGGTCCAACTTTATCCAATGGAGTAGAGATATAGCTTTCTCCGCCCTTCAGAACAAGTTCTCCATCCTTCACTTCCGCATTCTTTCCGTTCTCTGCATCATATTCATTTGCACTCTTATCTGAAAGTCCATCCTCAAAATCATAGGAAAGAATCTCATCTGTCTCACTGTCTACTTTATCATATGCATTGACTCCTGGAGCTTCACCCACATTCTCGCTCGTCTGCTGTGCTGTTGTAAAAAGAAACTTCTCCTGATTTGCCCCACAATGCAGCCGCATAATACGGTGCAGCATCATCGAAGCGATCATAGATCTCCATCTCAGTCAGTCCGTTCGCTCTCTGATCAACCATATCGTTCCAGATCGCATAAGCTCCTCCCAGTGTCTGTTCAGAACCTGACGGAACACCCATACGTGTAGCCGGATCATAATTATACATGGACTTGCGACTCAGATAATCAGCGTAATATCCTGCTGCCGGTACGATATATACACTTCCGTCATTCATATCGATCAGATCATAACCCTGCTGATACATGGATTTCGGATTTGCCCATCCATCGTTCCAGATGTTCATCTGAACACCTTCGCTTCTTACGGATGTGCTTCCGCTTCTTGCTGTAAGACTTCCCCACAGACGAACGGTATTTCCATTATCCTGGATATAAGCCAGAAGATCATCTGTAAACTTACGGAACTGCTCTGTATACTGTCCATCATACTCATCTGTTCCGATATTAACTATCGTATCCCGGTCAAATACCGGGTCATCACCCTTAATATACTCATCCCAGATGCTCTCAACAAATGCCAGTGACTCATCATACTTCGTATTCAAATTGAAATGGTCATTCTGACGTCCGGTCGTTCCGAATCTGAGATCCGGTCTTACCTTTGTAAATGACAGAGAATGTGCAGGAGTATCAAATTCCGGGATAATATCCAGTCCTAACTTCCGGTAATTCTGGATCATGGACTTCATCTCAGCCTTGGTATAATACATATCGTCACTGGTCAGGTCTGCCTGATTCAATCCACCTGCTTTGACATCAGACTCCATACGGAATCCCTCATAAGCTGACATTGCACCCTCGGAAGTCGAATAATTTTCAAGGAAAATATAGTTATCGTTCAGATGAAGCTGCAGGTCATTCATCTTATACCACAGCATCGTCTTTGCAACTTCCTGAAGTGTCTCGCTTTCAAACGGTCTTCTTCCTACATCCAGCATAAAGCCTCTGACTTCATACTTTGGATAATCCCTGCATTCGCCCTTCGGAATGGTCGTACCATTCTGCTTCAGGATCTGAAGGATCGTTCTTGTAGACCAGTAAGCTCCTGCTTTCTGCTCTGCCTTCACTTCCACTTTATCCGTTACATTCATGGAATATCCTTCTTCTTTCAGTCCATTTCCGGCTGCTTCAAGCGTAAAGAAGAAATCTCCCGCTGATGCCTGATCCGCATAAACGATCTTGATGGACTTTCCTGTGATCTCTTTATAATCATTCTTAAATTCTTCAGCCATTGCAGATAATTCTGCCTTATCCTTGGCTGCTACAACGATACGGCTGGAATCACTGATCTCAAAGGAACCGCCCTTTGCACCTTTCCATTCTGCCAGCTCCGGCATTACATTCGGCTTTGCATTATCTCCGTCTTCTGCCGTATACTTTCCGGTTACAGTCATGGTATATTCTTTTGAATCTACTGCCGTACTGTCGTCACCGGCTTTCTTTACATTGAAGTTCATCTTCACAGTCTTTGTAACAAGCGGCTGATAAACTGTCAGATCCCTGTCTACGATCTGCTCATAATCTGCACCGACAAAACTGATCTCATATCCTTCAGGAACTTCCGGCATTGCCAGGTTTCCTGATGCCCCGTCAATACTGGAAGGAACTTCCAGGCTGTCCGCAATCTCTTTCGGAGTTCTCTCCACCTCGGTTGTTCCAAGATCTGTCTCATAAGTCCCAAACTCATAGACAGAAACCGTCGGCCAGCTTACAGAAGCACTTCCCTCCGGTGCTCCCGCCTGATCAAAGGACTCAATATATAATCTCAGATATCTTGTTGTTACTGCCTCATCAAATACGATCGTCTCTCTGTAATCTGAAGGACTTGTCGTAAATGCTTTTACTGTCTCCCCAGTTTTCTCCGTCGGCAGACTTCTCGATCCGGTATGCAGTTGCATTCTTTCTCTCCCAATGGATCTTTGCTGTTCTGATGGTCTTCTCACGGCCATAATCCAGCTTCAGCCAGTGTGATCCTGTTGCCGCCGGGCTTGCCCAACGGGTCGTATCATCACCGTCAACTGCCTTGGAAGCATCTGTTCCGGCTGTCTCACTTCCATCTGCTGTTACAGTTGCAGCGGTACTTAAATTCTCTGCTTCTCCAAGGATCTTAAACTCATACAGGGATACAGACTGCCAGCTTCCAGGATTTACTGTATAACCATTGACTGTCAGCTTTACATACTGAGCTGTTACAGCTTCATCCAACTGGATATCACTCGTAACCGACGTAATATTTTCTCCGTCATTTTTTTACATAAACATCCCGGTATTCTCCATCTTCTGTATCACATACAGAAATCTTAAAGTTAGTAATATTCGTTCTTTCCCATTCGATCACAAAATGATCAAACGTCTTCCGTGTACCGAGATTCACCGTCAGCGTCCTTGCTGCCTGACTTGAACTCTGATTCGTTGCCCATCTGGACTGATCTGCTTTTTGCAGCATCTCTGTTGACGATTCCGTCGATCGCCTTATCTGCTCCCCAGTAATTCGTCTCCTGATCACTGACGGTTGCCGTTGCACTTAATGCATAATTGATCTCATTATTTGCCGCAGCACTTACTGTGGCCGGCGGAATGATTGTAACACCACTCAAAACCATGGCAGCAGATAAAATGCACGCATTCATACGCTTTACTGTCTTTAATTTCATTCTTCCTCTTTCCCCTTCCTTTTAGATAGGATATTGTATGGTTTTGCCTTAAAAAGTAACAATCCATTTACATAGTTTGTGTTAATTATCTCATTCATTCAGAAACTTTGCAAGGAGTTTTTATTTGATTTGCACAAATTTGTGGTTGTTGGGGTGATACGCTTGTAGATTAGAAAGCTTCTTTTGTGAAGAAGCGGACGCGGAAAGCAGGGATATTCCTTCGCGGTGCAGGCCCGCTTTACCTCAGCCCGTTGACCGTTTGTAACTCGAAAGTGGAAATCTTCGTGCAATGGCACTCGATTTACTTTCTCTAACAAACGCTGCAAAGTGTCTTCGGAATGCTCCTGCTAATGCACCTGCTCAGGAACACCCTGCTTTCCGCTGACCATCTCGATAAGAAGTTTTTTAGCTCCACAGCGTAGTCACTCAACAATACAAATTTAAAAAGAATAGAAAAAGCCGGATGGCTATTGACTAATCATTCATCTTAGTTGATGGCCATCCGGCTCTTTATTTCTTAGATGCCAGGGTCAAAGGTCTAAGCCCACATGAGCTTGCTCATTGGGTGAAAGACCTTAGGATCCGCCCGATATGAGCATAAAAGTGGGATGATAATCCCACGATATGCGAATATTGGGTAGGATTGTGGGAGTGCGTAGCACGGAGCAATCCGTAGGCATCAAAGTCGGGGGCTTTTGCCCCCGACATCTTTCTTATTGAAATTTCGTATTTGTTGAAAGAAAATATCCTGATGCGAGGAAAGTTTTCTGACTTGAAATGCCTAATATCCACACTTGCTGTTGCGTGAGCAGTGCATTGACAGGGAGCGTTCCGAAGACACTTTGCCCAACTTGTTAAGGAACGTAAACAGGAGTGCCTCTGCACGAGTGTTTCCACGTTCCTGTTACAAGTTGTCAACGGGCTGAGGTAAAGCGGGTCCTGCACTGCGATGCAACAACAAGTGCGGATATGAACGCCCTTCTGTCAGAAACACTTCCTGCTGCCGAATCATTTTCACTCTCAACAACTACAAATTTTATACTTATTTCATACAAACTTTAAACTCTTTTAATTGATTTTTTTCTTACACTATCTTATACTCATCTCACATCAAAATCTCAGACAGATCCAATTCCCATTTTCTACGTCTGATGTCCAGTATGGAGAGCATTTCATATTTCAAGACCATTTCGGTCAGAGATTTTCATTTTGATGATAACGATTATATTTTTTATTAAGGAGGACTTGCCTATGGGACAAGCAGATGTAAATGTTAATCTTTGGCTTAAGGATACGAAACGGTTCGCAGATCTGTTCAACGCCATTTTATTTCAGGGAAAAGCCGTGATCCTACCGGAGAATCTTCACCCCAGCCCGGAGACAACCGCAGTCAGTCTTCAGGACGCTCAGGGGAAAAATGTTGTAAAAAGCAATACCGTGATATCATCATGAACTGGCAGGATCAGGCTGTGCTGATGCTGCTGGCGGTGGAATCACAGACTGCCATTCATTACGCTGCACCGTTGAAAGTAATGCTCTATGACAGCATGGAATATGCGGAACAGGTGCGGGTCAAATGGAAAGAACGTCCGCCCCGTCTTTCTTCGGCTGAATTTCTTTCCCGGTTTCAAAAGAATGATAAACTCATCCCGGTGATTACTTTGATCTTCTATTATGGGACAGAGGAGTGGGATGGACCTTTGGAACTGCATCAGATGTTCGATCTTGGGACAGAAAAGAAGCATGCGGAACTGATGAAAAGTATCTTCCCAATTATCACATTAACCTCGTCGATGTCAGAAGACTGAAAAATTTAGAATCTTTTCAAAGTGATTTACAAATCATATTCGGTATGCTACAATGTAGTCAGGATAAATACGCATTGCGTACATGTGTAGCAAGTCATAAAGACTATTTCCAAAAGCTGGATCTGGAGACTTATCATGCACTTGCGGCATTCTTAAATTCCCGGCAGCTTATGGAGATAAACGTAGAGAAGGAAGAAAAGGAGGAACTGGATATGTGTAAAGCACTGGAAGATATTTATAATGATGGCGTTCAGGATGGTATGGAACAGGGCAGACGATCAGGTATTGCCGAAGGAGAAGCTCATGGAAAAGAACTTGGCATAGCCTCCCAGAAAAAGGAGGTGGCCCTGCAGATGCAAAAAGCTTGGTTATCCTTTGGATGCCATTGCAGCGGTACTGATGGAGTCTCTGGATAGCGTCCATAAAATTCTTGCTGTAGTTGGGTAAATTTGTGGTTGTTGTGGTGATACGCTTGTAGATTAGAAAGCTTTTTGTGAAGAAGCGGACGCGGAAATCAGAGATATTCCTTCGCGGTGCAGGCCCGCTTTACCTCAGCCCGTTGACCGTTTGTAACTCGAAAGTGGAAATCTTCGTGCAATGGCACTCGATTTACTTTCTCTAACAAACACTGCAAAGTGTCTTCGGAACGCTCCTGCTAATGCACCTGCTCAGGAACACCCTACTTTCCGCTGACCATCTCGATAAGAAGTTTTTTAGCTCCACAGCGTAGTCACTCAACAATACAAGATTTAAAAGATAAAAAGAGCCGGATGGCTATTGGCTAAGATATTCGATCGTAAATG
>VOFC01004784.1_pt1 | contig 22239 bp, 33 predicted proteins | sample 5384161 | NCBI WGS metagenome assembly VOFC01 (sample SAMN12384722, study PRJNA508395) | human gut metagenome | isolation source: healthy gut B | host: Homo sapiens | reverse complement strand
CCGCGAGCACGGTTTCGAGCTCCCGCAAGCGCGCATGGGTGCTCGGACAGGTCACACGCGCATCGAAAAAGCCTCTGCTTCTCCGGCACGCACGGAAAAGACCACGACATCCTCGATGGCCGCACACATCCTCCACTGCTCCGATACCGGGTGCAACGCCTTCCTCGGAGGCATCCTCAAAGCTACAACTCCAACCTCATGCTCTCGGCCACGTCGCCGTGGGAGCGTCGTCGAGGCCGACGAGTACGACCGCTCCTTCCATCAGCTCACGCCATACATCGCCGTGGTCAACGCCACCGATCCCGACCACCTGGATATATACGGCACCAAAGAAGCCTATCTCAAAGCTTCGCCCACTTCACCGAGCTCATCCGCCCCGACGGCGCTCTGATTGTCCGCACGGGCCTCAAGCTCCGGCCCTGTCCGCCGAGGGCGTACGCGTCTACATTCGGCCGCAACGACGGCGACTTCCACGCCTCAAATGTCCGCGTCGGCGACGGAACAATAGTCTTCGACTTCGTCCACCCCGAAGGCCGCATCACCGACATTGAGCTCAGGCGTGCCCGTCGACATAAACATCGACAACGCCGTCGCTGCCCTTGCAGCCGTGGGCTCACCGGCGAGCTTCACCCCCGAGCTGGCGCGACGCGCCATGGCATCATATCCCGGCGTGGAACGCCGCTTCGAGTTCCACCTCAAAGAGCCCGGCCGCGCCATAATCGACGACTACGCCCACCATCCCGACGAGCTGCGCCAGAAAGCATAGCTTCCGTGCGCGCCTCTATCCCCGCCGCAAACTCACGGTGGCATTCCAGCCGCACCTATACTCGCGCACCCGCGACTTCGCCGACGAGTTCGCCGACGCTCTATCAGCCGCCGACGAAGTGATTCTCATCGACCTATACCCGGCCCGCGAGCAACCCTATACCCGGAATAAGCTCAAAAACCATTTTCGACAAAGTAAATGTGCTCAAAAGCGTATGATTTCAAAAGAAGATTTTGTCGGAAACAATGAAAAATGAGTAACTTTGAAGTCCTATTGACGGCCGGTGCCGGCGACCTAAACCTCTACGTGCCCCCGCCTCGTGGAGGCACTCGGTTGCAAGGATACCGCCGCAAAGAACCGTTGACCCAACCCGTATGATGACAAAGAAGTCGGTGATAATGTGCGTATTGACAATCCTCATGATTGCCTACTGCTGCTTCGCGCTCCCCCTGACGGCGCGGATGGCGCACGCGACGCGCACGTTCGGGGACTCGAAGTCACTCTCTCTCCGACCCGCAGTCGCGATTCGTCGGAGTCTCCGACGTCATCGCCGAGAGCGGAATCGACCCCGACACCGTGAAGCGTTGCTTGCAGTACCGCTTCCCCCATCGGCGACGTGGAGAGCCGACTGCGCCGCGCCGACAAGTTCCAGTCGGCCAACGTGAGCCTGGGCGCCGACGGCGTGGTTCGCGTCACGTCGAGCCTATGGTACCCGTGGCAAGGGTCTTCGACACAAACAGGCCCAGCTACTACATCAACGTCGAGGGCAAGAGCATTGGCGCCGAGCTCCGATACCACATCGACGTCCCGGTCCTTGTGGGCACTTTCGACAGCGTCCATCCCGCACACCGCCTCCTCCCCCTCCTCGACAGAATCGCCTCCAATCCACGCATTGGAGCGATGGTGGCCACGGTCACACAGGAACCCGACGGTAACATCATCATCGTCCCCACTATCGTGGGCCATGTGGTAAACTTCGGCGACACCGCCGACGTCGACGACAAGTTCCGGCGTCTCCGTGTGCATTCTACCGCCATGTGGCCCCCACACGCGGATGGGAGCTCTACGACACCGTCGCCGTGAAGTGGCGCGGGCGAGTAGTGGCCACCCGTCGCGACAAAGCCGCCGAGCCGGTACCCATCCCCGTTGTCGAGGAGCAGACGGGCGAGCTCGACATCGACGACAATGTCCTCGAGCCTCACGACAACATCTATACTCCAACCTCTCAACCCAAGAATTAATCCGACCATGGAACCCAAGTCAATAGCCGTTTTCGAAATATCGTCGTCGAAGATAAAGTCCGCCGTCGGGCGTTACATTCCGTCACGACGGCCTCACGGTGCTCGCCGTCGAAGAGCTCCTGCTGTGTGTCAATACCGTCCGCTACGGCCGCGTGAAACATCCGCGACGTCACGGTGGCCGTAAACACCCTCCTTCCTCACGCGTCGAGAAGGCTTCCGGCGTAGTTCCCGACAGAGTGTGTGGCGCTGGCGTCGCCATCGGCGGCCGATCCATGACCGGCATCCTCGTTTCCAGCGTCGATGAAGTTCACCTGCGAGTGCGAGATTAAGGAAGACATCGTCAACCGCCTCCGAAACGAGGCAAGCCACGACTTCATGGGACAATAAGAACATCGAGGACGTCGTCCCACGCATTTTCTACGTCAACAACGCCCCCACACGCAAGCCCGAAGGAATTTTCTGCACCGACTTCCGAGGCGACTTCAGTGATGATAGCATGCGGCCGCGAGACACGCCAACCTCCAGCGTCCAGTACGGCGACATCGCCCCTGACCACATACATATCATCCGCCCAACGGCTGCTTCGAATCTCGTCCTCACTCCCGACGAGCGCGAGCTCGGCGCAGCCGTGGTCGACTAGGCGCCGAAAGCCCTACAACCGTAACCGTCTGCTACAAGGACGGCGGACTCGCCTTCCTGTGCACCATACCCATGGGAAGCCGACTAACTTACCTTCGACCTTCATGGCCGGCCTCGCCATTACCGAAGACGCCGCCGAAGCACTCAAAAGATATGGCCAAGGGCGCCGACATCCCAAACGCCGAGCCGCCGCCAACTATATCAACAGGCCGTGCCGGCGAAATCGGCCAACGTCCCGCTCAGCTCGAAAAACGTCGGTTATAAAACCGAGGCACTCTCGAAGGTTGTCCTCACTGGCGGCGGCTCACACACGCGCCTTCGTTAAGCAGTTCGAAAACCAGAGCGCCTCCGTACGCATCGCCGACATGCCACGCGACATCACTTTCCGAGTCGCCGGCCGAAACAACGCCGACAACATCGACGTCGTCGCTCTCCTAATGGCCGCCGCACGAACAATACCATCGACTGCCTATGCGATCCCGCCGCACCCGACGACGAGGACGACACCGACTATCGATGCCGCCTCCCGCCCGACAACACCGCCGAGCAGATACGCATCCTCGAAGCGCAAGGCCCGGGCGCGAACGCCGACATCGAAGACCGCCGCCGCGAAGAGCAGCGCCGGCGCCCTCCAGGAGGAAGAGCTGCGCCGCGCGTGCCGCACGTTCCCGCCGCGACATCGACGACAACGACGACGACCTCCTTCTAAAGACGAGGAAGAACCCCGTCCCCGCGAACGCCGAGGAGACTTTTTTCGGTGGCATATTCGGCCGGAAAAAGACAAGGGCCGCAAAAACCAGCTTGTTGCGGACAACGAGGATTCACGCAGCCGCGACGTCGAATACGACGACGATGATCGACCAGCTAATCGACGCCTTCGGCCCCGACGATGCCGACGGATACGACGGTTACGAGAACGAGAACCCCGGCGCAACCGACCCCTCGCACATCCATCGACATCATCCAGCGCGGCTCAAAGCATTTTTCGTTCGCCCGAGGACGACGACGATTGATATCTCCTCACCTCTAACTACTTAACATTATGTCCGACTACGAAAAATATGAACCGGAGATCCCCCTCCCTGATAGAGCAGTACAGTAAGACTCACCGTGGCCCCAACACCACTGTCAACGCCCCCGGCATCCTCGCCCGGCGTAGGCGGCGGCGGTTGCAACGCCGTGGCATACATGTCGAGCCAGGAAGTGTGAGGCGTCGACTGTCGCCCTGAACACCGACGAACAGGCCCTCGCGCAATGCAGGTACCCACAAAGATTCTTTCGGCCCAAAGATATGGGCGGATCGGGGCCGGTGGACGCCCGACCTGGCCGTAAGGCTGCCGAGGAGAGCGTCCCTCGAAATCGACCAGCTGTTCACCGACAAGGTACAGATGGTCTTCGTCACCGCAGGCATGGGCGGAGGCACGGGCACCGGAGCCGCCCCGTCGTCGCCGGTGTGGCAAAGAAGCGCGGAATCCTAACCGTGGGTATCGTCACTATTCCTTTCTTCTTCGAGGGTATACAGAAGATTACATCCGCTATCGAGGGGCACAGCGCCTATAGGCCAACGTCGACGCTATGCTCATCATAAACAACGACCGACTCGCCACAATATACCCCGACATGGAGGGGAGAACGCCTTCAAGAAGGCCGACGACATCTCACCACAGCAGCCCGCACAATTTCCGATATGGTAACCGTCCTGGCAAACATCAACATCGATATGCGCGACGTCGACACATGCCTCCGCAACGGTCGCACAGCCCTCATATCCGTTGGCTACGGCGAGGGTGAGGGGCCGTATGAGCCAGGCCATGCGCGGGCCCTACACTCCCCTCCTCTGCGACACCGACATTATGAACGCCAAGGAGCTCCTCTTCGCATTCTACTACTCCCACAGCATAGAGCCACGCTTCTGGTGGTCGAGACATCCGAGGTAAACAACCTCGTCACCGAAATCAACAAGTCGGTCCACGTGAAATTCGGCTGGGGTTTCGACGACAGCCTCGGCAATAAAATCAAGTTCACCATCCTCGCTTCGGGCTTCGACGTATCCGTAAGCGCCGGCGGTACAAAGGTCGACGTAATTGCCGGTGCCGAAAACGACGCCGCCGAGACGCCCCGCCAACATCGGCGACATCGCCGTCCTCTACGGCGAAGGGCGCGTCAAGGATCTCGTACGCCGACAGGAGACGCAGAGCTAGCTACATCCTCTCCGCCGACGACCTCGACAGCGACGAAGCCATAGCCAAGGTCGAGGCATCGCCCGCCTACAAACGCGACAAGCGCCGCGTCGAAGCCGCAGCCGAACAGCCGCGCAAGACCGCACCCGCAGCGCCACAGCAGTGCGCTCCCGACAGAATACCAACAACAACTCCTCAAACATCTCTTTCGACATCAATGACCGCTAAACCTCTCCTCGTAGTCTCAACCGGCGCCGGCATTAGCGCCGAGAGCGGCATAAGCACATTCCGCGACGCCGACGGCCTCGGGAAAATTACAACGTAATGGACGTGGCCAGCGCCGACGGCTTAGCGCGCAACCCCGCCCCTCATCCACGACTTCTACAACCAGCGCCGCCATGCCTCGCCGACGTGGCGCCAAACGACGCACACCTCGCCCTCAAACGCCTCGAAAGACATCTTCGACGTATACGTCATCACACAGAACGTCGACGACCTCCCACGAGCGCGCCGGCTCGTCCAACATCACCCACCTCCACGGCGAGCTTCACAAAAGTCCGCGCCCCCTCGACGACGAAAGCCTGTCTACAAGCTCGACTACGCCGCCGAGACTACGCCCGACACCCGCATCGACGGCCACCGCGTGCGTCCCCCACATGTCTTCTTCCAGGAGGCCGTGCCCATGTTCGAGAAAGCCACCGAAATCGCCGCACGCGCCGACATATTCGTCATCATCGGCACATCGCTCCAGGCTACCCCGCAGCAGCGCTCCTCGTCCCGCCGCGGCACGCCCGTCGACCCCCGTCCGGGACATGTACCGGCCAACGTAACCGTCATTCGCGACACCGCAACCGCCGGAATGCGAGAGCTCGAACGCATCCTCCGCGAAAAATACGCCTGATATTCACCGCCTTCAATCATCTTTGCCATGCCAGGAAGAAAAACGCCCAGGATATTGCCGCACTCGTAGCCAAGGCCGCCGCCGGCGGGCGGCGGCCATGCAGCTGGTCGGTGTCGTCTACGCCGAAAAAGTGCAGGCCGCCGTCTTCAAATATTACCCCCCGCTACGTCGATCCCGACTGCCGACAGGCACGCGACGAGCTGGTGCATCAGTTCCTAATCCATGTCATAACACCCGACTCCAACGGAAACTGGCGACTGCGCAACATCAAGGCCGACGCCAACCTCGAAGGGTATCTCTACCGCATGGCGCTCAATTTCCTCTCCGACCGCCACGAAATGCTCCGCCGACGCGGCGAACTCGACGTCGACTTCCAGGAGCCCCGCGTCAAAGCACCGCAAGAAGATGTAGGAGGACGAAGAAGGAAAAAGAAGAGTCACCCGACGACAGCGCCTATCCCGATAATTTCGAAAATCCCGTCGACCCGCCGACCTTGTCGTCACTGCGGCCACGTTATGATCTACGACGACGGCGACCGACGCCGCATGGCAAATTGTCGAGATACTCAATGCCGCCGCAAAGCTCTCGGCACGCGAGCGCTATATCCTCACCACAAAACCTCCTCGCAAAGCTTGTCAAGCCCAAAGGCGAAGTCCTCCATGTGGCCGACAACATCAATGCCGCACTCCACCTCGTCTCCGACGACGACAAGAACAACATGTACGAATCTTATAACCGTTTCCGCGAACGCTCGCAGATTCACGTCTACGGCCGCGTCCGCAACCCCGGGTAACAACAAAAGAAAGGCAATAAAAAGTCATAACTAACCCCTGTACACAATACTATGAAAAACTCATTCTCACCGTCGCCATGGCCCTCGTAGCTTGCTGCGCAGCGTTCGCCGCCGACGAGCCCGAAAACCCTGGCGCTACGTCGACGCACAGGAGCTCCGAGTCATAAACAAAGGCTGGAAAGAAACCCTACGCCCCTACACACGCATTCCCGCCTGGTTGCAGGACAGCGTGCGCCCCCGACCTCCGGGAACGCGCCCAGTGCTCTTCCGGAATAGGCGTACGCTTCGCCACCAACAGCTCCCGCATAGGCATTCGCTACGGCCTCCTATGGAACACACATATGCTCCACATGGCCGACACGGGCCTTAAAGGTACCGACCTATACGTCTTCGAGGACGAAGGCAACGGTTGGCGACACGTCAACACCAACCGCCCTCGCGTCAACAACACCGACGAGAAGATATGCGAGGCAACCTACGTCAGCAACCTCGACACAACGCGCATGACCGAATACATGGTCTACCTCCCCTCTACGACGGCGTAAACTTTGTTGAAATCAAAGTCGACGAAGGCGCCGACATCACATCCGGCAGCCCCGACCTCATCGACGCCTCCACACGCATCGTGGCCTACGGCACAAGCATCCTCCAGGGTGGATGCGCTTCACGAACCGGCATGGCCGCAACAAACATCATGAGCCGCGACCTCAACTGCGAGGTCGTCAACATCGGCATCAGCGGCGAGGGCAAGATGGACGCCTGCATGGCGCGCGCAATGGCACAGATTCCCCGACGTCGACCTATTCCTCGTCGACCCCGTCCCCAACTGCACCGAAATGATGTGCGACACCCTCACCTACGACTTCGTCAACATCCTCCGTCAGGCCCGCCCCGACGTCCCCATCGTAATGCTCGAAGGACCCATCTACCCCTACGCCCGCTACGACAGCTTCTTCCGCAACTACCTCCCACGAAAGAACGCCGCCTTCCGCCGTAACTACGACCGCCTCAAAGCCGAAAACCCCGAAAACCTCTACTACGTCACCTCCACTATCTCGACGGCATCGAGGACGACGGCACAGTCGACGGCATACACCTCACCGACCTCGGCTTCCGCCATTACGCCGACAAGCTCACACCATCCTCCGCAACATCCTCAACACCAAAAAGTAGTGCCGCAATACAATGCTGTTTATTTTAAAGGCACGACCAAAGGTCGTGCAAAAAAGCCGCATAGCGGCGACAATTTAGGCACGGCGTAAGCCCCGTGTAAATAAAAATAAAGCGGGGCAAGCCGCGTCAGCGGCGACATTTTATCCGAGTGGGTGTAAACACTCGCGGGTTGGAATTTCCCCACGCTGCACACCGCCCCTTTGCCAAATTATCTAAATTTCGGCGAGGTTAGGAAAATTATCAGTATCTTTGCATTGCAGAAGGCCGGCGGCACATCCATTCGCCGCCGACCGTCTGCAATGTTCGTATTATCAACCAACTGAATATAAATTACATACCCATATGGCAAACTGGTTTGAATGTAAAGTGCGCTACGACAAACTCCAGAGAACGGCGCCGCTAAGAAAGTAACCGAACCCTATCTCGTCGACGCTATGAGCTTCACCGAAGCCGAGGCGCGAATCACCGAGGAGCAGACGCCCTTCATATCCGGCGAATTTTCCGTATCTGCCGTAAAACGCACCAAAATCTCCGAAATTTTCTTCGACGAGAACGGCGACAAATGGTACCTCGTAAAGGTCGGATTCATCACCATCGACGAGAAGACCGCCGTCGAGAAGCGCTCATACTCTCATCCTCGTCCAGGCCACAAGCTTCAAGAACGCATACGACAACTTTTATCGAAGGCATGAAAGGAACCATGGCCGACTATGAGATTGCACAAATCACCGAAACGCCCCTAATGGACGTATACCGCATGAAGGTCGTCGAATGACACACTCCATAGCCCGGGCTCTCGACACCGTCCGACGCTCCATACCCCCGGTGTGGAGCTCGTGGCGGTTTCGAAGTTCCCCCTGCCGAAGCCGTAGCCGAAGCATATGCCGCAGGACAGCGTGTCTCGGCGAAAGCCGCATTCAGGAGCTCCTCCCAAAAAAGGGCCGCCGCTCTCCCCGCCGACATCCGTTGGCACTTCATCGGCCACCTATAGACCAACAAAGTCCGACAGCTCGTAGCTGCTCGCTGCGTCAGCCTCATTGGAGAGCGTCGACAGCGAGCGCCTCCCTACGCCTAATCGACGACGAAAGCCTCCGTGCAGGCACTGTCACACGCCTGCTCTTGCAGGCTCACGTCGCAGCCGAGGAAACAAAGTTCGGCTTCGACCCCGCCGAACTACTCGACTTCTTCGTCGACGGCCGCTACCGCTCACTCAAGCCACCCACATCTGCGGCATAATGGGCATGGCCACCAACACCGACGACCCAGTCCGAGTCGCCGCCCGACTTCCGCCGACTCCGCCGACCTCCGCAAGACCATCGCCGCATGCCCCCGACCCTCCGGGGCTTCGACATCCTATCGATGGCATAGCCACGACTATCTCCCGCCATCGCCGAGGGCTCGACTATGGTCCGGCATCGGCACCGCAATATTCGGCAGCGCGACTACGCTAAATGACACCAAATAACGCCGAATAAATTTGGTATTCCGCCCGATTTCGCTATCTTTGTAGATTAATCAACACCAACAACCGATGCCAACCCCAAGAACGTCGACGACCTGACCTACAACGAAGCCCTCGCCGAACTTTCAAAGCATTCTCGCCGGCCTGCGCAGCGAAAGCTGCGACGTCGATACTCTCGCCGCACGTACCGCTCGCGCCGCCGCTCTCCTAAAAGTGCCGAGCACGCCCACGCGAACCGAAAGCGAGCTCGAAAAGGTCCTCGCCGACCTCGAGAACGAGGTCGAAGGCTGACACTTCTTAATCATATGCTCAACCTCACGGCGGCCGCCAGATGTCGGCGCGCGGCACTACGCCGACGCCGGGGCTCAATGTGCAGCGCCGTCTCCTCGAGCGGCTGCTGTTTCCGCGCCCGCCGCACCGAGGTCATCCGTGAGGCAAAACTCTTCCCGCAGCCTCATACCGCGACTTCGCCGACGCCCAGTAGTCGAGTACGAGGACATACGCCCCCCGTCATGCGCGCATGCTCCACGGCGAGGCCGGCGTCACTCTGGCCAATGCTCACCATACGCACGGTCAGGCCTTGGAACGTCAGGCAAATACATCCCCGTCACCGACCAGCCTCCGCCAACCACTACCCCGGCGCCGGCGCTCAGGTATTTATATCTCGGCAACGCCCTCGCGGAAGCCTTTCTCTTCCGGCGATAGCAGCCTCATTCTCGGCGGCAGCTTCGCCAACGAAGTCGACGACCTCCCCGCGGTGTCCTCGTTGGGCGACCCTATCGGCGCCTTATCGACTCCATAAACCCCGCCGTCAACCTATTCCGCGTCCCCCGACAAAGCCACCCCTCATGCCCGACTGGGAGCGCAAGCTCCGGCCCTCGTCGACGCTGCTGCCGCAAAAGCCGACATCACCAACATCTCCGGCGTACCATCATGGTTCCTCATGGTGCTTCCGGAGAGTCCTCGAGCGCACGGGGGCCTCTACTATCCACGACGTATGGCCCAACCTCCCGAAGTCTTCTTCCACGGCGGAATAGCCTTCGGCCCCTACCGCGAGCAGTACGCCGCCATCACCGACCCCTCGAAGATGCACTACGTCGAGACCTACAACGCCTCCGGCTTCTTCGCCGTACAGGACACCCCCGACAGCGCCGACGGTATGCTCCCTCCTCGCCCGCGACGGAGTGTTCTACGAATTTATCCCCGTCGACGACACCGCCGCCCGCCCCGTACCCCTCATGGGGTCGAGAAAGACCGCACATACGCTCTCGTCATCACCGCCTGCAACGGCCTCTGGCGCTACCTCCCCGGCGACACCCTACGCATCAGTGCACCGAACCCCTCCGCGTGTCGATTGCCGGGCGCCTCAGGGGCTTTCATCAACGCCTTCGGCGAAGAACCTCATGGTGTGGAATGCCGACGCCGCCATAAGCGCGCATGCGGGCCCCGAGCGCGCATCGCCGACTACACAGCCGCACCGGTCTCACGCCGCCGCAGGCACACGCGACGTCATCAGTGGCTCGTCGAGTGGAAACACCGCCCCTGCCGACATCCCCGCCTTCACCCGTGAGCTCGACAAGGCGCTCCAAGAGGTAAACAGCGACTATCAGGCCAAGCGTTGCCGGCGGCATTTTCCTCGACGCGCCCGGAAGTGATCTCCCCCCCGCGGCACATTCTCACAATGGCTCGCCGCAACAGGCAACTCGGCGGCCAGCGCAAGGTGCCGCGCCGCCAACAACCGTCGCATCGCCGACGCTATACTCGAAATGATTCAAAACTGACTCCAACGACATAACACCATGAAACTTTCGCAACTCTTCCTCGGCGCCGCTCTCCTGGCTTCCGCCTCAGCTTGGGCACAGGCTCCGAAATACATATTCCTATACCATCGGCGACGGCATGGGCATGGGCCCCGTCAACACGGCCCAAACCTACAACCGCGCACCATCCTCCATGCCGACAAACCCCTCACCATGATGCAGATGCCGTCGTCGTCGGCTGGTGCACCACCTATTCTGCCTCGGACGACATCACCGACAGCGCCGCCGCAGGCACAGCCCTCTCCACCGGCTACAAGACCAAGAACGGCATGCTCGGACAGAACGCCGACAGCGTGGCCGTTGAATCCATCGCACTCAAACTCAAACGCATGGGCTACGGCGTCGGCATCGCAACAACCGTTGCCGCCGACGACGCAACACCCGGAGCTTTCTACGCCCATGCCCCCAACCGCAAGTACTATACCACAATCGTCGACCAGCTCGCCGCTTCCGACTATGAGTTCGTCGCAGGTGCGGGCCTCAATGGCTTTGCCCACAAAGGGAGACGGGCGACGCCCCTACGCGAGGCCGTCGTTAAGAGCGGCCGTCACATTGTCCCTGCGGACCCGAGGGAATCGGGCATATCGACGCCGACAAGGTTCTCCTCCTCAACACCGAGGGCACCGTCGACTTCAACGTAGGCTACACCATCGACTCGTCGCCGGCGTCCTCACGCCCGCCATGATTGCCGACGATGTACATCAAGCACCTCGAGCGCACATCGCCCGATAAAGTTCTTCATGATGTTCGAGGGCGGCAACATCGACCACGCCTCCACGCCAACGACGGCGGCGCTGCCATCAAGGAAGTCCTCGCCTTCGACCAGGCCTCGCCCTCGCCTACGACTTCTACCTCGCCCATCCCGACGAGACTCTCATCGTCGTAACAGCCGACCACGACACCGGCGGTCTCGCTCAGGTCCACGCCAAGCTCCCCCCGGCGGTGGCCTCGCAAACATCGACCTCCGAAAGTATCCAAGGAAGAGTTCAGCGCATACTGCAAGGCCATCCTCAAAAGCCGCCGAATCTACTCCTGGGACGACATGAAGGAATACCTCTCCGACAACCTCGGCTTCTTCTCCCGCATCCGACTCTCCGACGACCAGGAAGAGCGCCTCCACGACCTCTTCGACGACACCTTCGAGCTCCGCAACACCGCCGACCAGGAAACACTCTACGCCAACTTCAACGCCTTCGCCGTCGAGGTCTTCCGCCTATTCAACGACGCATCCGGCCTCGCCTTCACCACACTCTCCCCACTCGGGCAATCCCGTGCCGTATTCGCCGTCGGCGTGGGTGCCGACGCTTTCAAAGGCTACAACACCAATACCGACATCCCCCACCGCCATCCTCCGCACGGTAAAGTAGGGGCGAAAAACACTACTGAAATGGAACATCCCGAAAACGACGCTCAATACACCGGCCTCACCGTCAACAGCGGCGTGGCACAGCCGCCCATCGTCAACCCATACCTCACCCGGCGCCGTCGCAAGCCCATGCCGACGGCTGCCGAGATGGTCGACGGTATCGTTAAGGGCGACGTCACAATGCTCTCCCGCGCCGTAACCCTCGTCGAGAGCCTCCAGCCCGAGCACTACGCCCTCGCCCGCGAGGTAATCGACAAGTGCCTCCCATATTCCGGCAACTCCGCCGCATAGGCATAACAGGCGTGCCGGGGCCGGAAAGAGCACCAGCATCGACGTATTCGGCCTCCATGTCCTCCGCGACGGCGGAAAGCTCGCCGTGCTCGCAATCGACCCTTCCAGCGAGCGTACGAAGGGATCCATACTCGGCGACAAGACCCGTATGGAGAAGCTCGCAGTCCACCCTCGGCTTTCATCCGCCCCAGCCCCTCGGCCGGCTCACTCGGTGGCGTCGCCCGTAAGACGCGCGAAACCATCGTTCTCTGCGAGGCTGCCGGATACAACAACATCTTCGTCGAAACCGTCGGTGTGGGCCAAAGCGAGACTGCCGTCCACTCAATGGTCGACTTCTTCCTCCTCATCCAGTTGCCGGCGCTGGCGACGAGCTCCAGGGCATCAAGCGTGGCATCATGGAGATGGCCGACGGAATCGTCATCAACAAGGCCGACGGCGACAACGTAGGCCCCGCGCAGCTCGCACAGGCACAGTACCGCTCCGCGCTACACCTCTTCCGCCCACGGCAAGCGGCTGGCAGCCGGAGGTGCTCACCTACTCCGGGCTACTACGAACTGGGCATAGCCGAAGTGCGGGACATGATCGACCGCTACTTCGCCTTCGTCAAGGCCAACGGATACTTCGACGCCAAGCGTCGAGAGCAGGCCCGATGGTGGATGTACGAAACCATCAACGAGCAGCTCCGCGAACATTTTTTATTCAAACCCCGAAATCGCCGCGCGCCTCGAGCTCTGCGAAGCCGACGTCCTCGCTAACCGCCGCACCAGCTTCTCCGCCGCTGCCGACGTCCTCGGCCTATACTTCGACAAAAACAATGAAACATATACTTAAACTCATCGCCCTCGTCCTCGCCCTGGCCTCGGCTTCGCCAACGCCGACGCACGCCGCGTCCCCGGCGAAAAGGTCGGCGCATCCGTCGACAGAATAATCTACGACTTCGGCACCGTCTCCGAATCCGCCCCATCCGTCGTCCACGACTTCACCGTAACCAACACCGGCACATCCGCACTCGCAATCATATGGGTAAAACCCAAATGCGGATGCACAGCCCCCGAATACCCCCGCAAGCCGCTCAAACCCGGCGAATCGGCCAAGATAAAGGTTACCTTCCTCCCCTCGGGCCAGCGCGGCGAGGTCGACAAGGAAATCCGCGTCAAGTTCAAGAACGGCGCCGGCACCTCCGAAGAACTCTCGCTGAGAAATGACGGGAGTAGTCCTCCCAAAGTAGGGGCGCAATATATTGCGCCCGCCCAGGCTGAACTAACTAAAAAACACCTATTTCGCAAAGATTAACACTCCTGTGCACAAATACGGCACACCCCGTGCACTAACTTTGCATCATCAACCAAACGAAATTTAAACTACAACCACAATATGGCAACCAAAAGCAAAGAAAACCAAAGAAGGCGCCGCCCCACGCGACGCACGCGAAGAAGCCCTCGGACAGGCCCTGGCTCAGATACACAAGGCCTACGGCCTCGGCGCAATCATGAAACTCGGCGACGACATCGTCGAGAACGTCGAAGTAATCCCCACCGGCTCCGTCGGCCTCAACGCCGCTCTCGGCGTCGGCGGATACCCCCGTGGCCGTATAATCGAAATATTCGGCCCCGAGTCGTCGGGTAAGACAACCCTCGCCATCCACGCCATCGCCGAAGCTCAGAAATCAGGAGGCATATGCGCCATAATCGACGCCGAACACGCCTTTGACCGCTTCTACGCACAGGGCCTCGGTGTCGACGTCAACAACCTCCTCATCTCACAGCCCGACAACGGCGAGCAGGCTCTCGAAATCGCCGAACAGCTCATCCGCTCAGGAGCTCTCGACCTCATCGTCGTCGACTCCGTCGCCGCCCTCACACCCAAGACCGAAATCGAAGGCGAGATGGGCGACCGCAACATGGGACTCCAGGCCCGACTCATGTCGCAGGCCATGCGCAAGCTCACCGGTGCAATAGCACGCACAAACACAACCTGCATCTTCATCAACCAGCTCCGCGAGAAGATTGGCCGATGTTCGGACCCACCGAAACAACCACCGGCGGCAACGCCCTCAAATTCTACGCATCCGTCCGCATCGACATCCGATCCAAGAACGCCATCAAGGACGGCGAGAACATCCTCGGCCGACACACCCTCGTCAAGGTCGTCAAGAACAAAGTGGCGCCTCCCTTCCGCCGTGCTGAGTTCGACATCATGTTCGGCGAAGAATATCCCGCTCCAGCGAACTCGTCGACCTCGGCGTCGAGCTCGACATCATCAAGAAGAGCGGCTCCTGGTTCAGCTACGAAGGCACAAAAGATAGCACAGGGACGCGAAGCCGCAAAGAAAGTCCTCGAAGACAACCCCGAACTCGCCGACGAAATCGAAAAGCGCATCGCCGAAGCCCTCGCCGAGCCCGCCACCGCCAAAAAGGAAAACCCGCAAAGAAATCATCCTCCAAGAAGATGCCGATGTCGAAGACATCGAAACCCCCGCCATCGACGACAGAAGTCGACGATGACGACCTCCCCGAAGAATTCTCCATCGAAGAAGACCTCTAAAACCCAAGCCCGCGCCCCGGCCGCCCGCGCAGCCGAAGGGCGCAATACATTGCAATGCACTAACTTAACACATAAGCAACTGATGTTCAGCAACGAGGTAGGGGCGCAATATATTGCGCCCGCCCAGCCGAAACATTAAAAAAAAAGCCTCGAAGAGGCTTCGAAATCCCATCCCCTCTCTGCGCCCTCCGCGCCTCTGCGTGAGCTAAATAATATCCCCCTTCGCGCGCCAGCGCGTGCCTCTGTGTGACATTTCCCCGAAGGGAATGTCTCCGTGTCTCCGTGCCCTCCGTGCGGATTTTCCACCATCCAAAAAACAATCCTCTGCGCCCTCTGCGCCTCTGCGTGAGCTTTCCCATCAGAAATTTTTCCCGCAAAAAAACTTGCACCTTCACAAAAAATCCCCGTATATTTTGCGCCGTATTCGCCTCTTTAACCCTTATTACATCCAAGAGCAGAGGCTCCTAAGCATGGGTAAGCGGGTGGGCAATACGTAATTTTTTTACGAATAAGCGTTTACAGCGCTTGTTTCTCGACTTTCGAAACTTCGCAACTTTCCAAGTCTCAGGGAAGCAAGACCGCAGTAGATGTCTTTGCTGGTATGCCGAAAGCGCAACCTTGCCGACCGTCCGCCTTAGCGCGGACCGCCGGCGTTTACGCGTCTGCATATTTCTGCGTGGGCTTCTGCTGTTGTCCGGACCAGATAAAGGGCAATGCGAAGGCCTCGAAAAAGTGGGACGGACAACGATGTACAGTTCCCACGCTTTTTCTTTCCTTATCTCTTTCTTGCATAAGGGTTTCCAGGGGAACGGGAAGCCGCATCGGTAGTGTCTTGAACCTTAAACATCAACCCATATGCAGAAACTCACCCGACTCCTATGCCTCGGTCTGGCCACCGCCCTGTGCGCCATGCCCATGGCAGCTGCCGACAGCGATGCCGACGTGGTGCGCCTCTCCGACGCATCCCGTTTCGACTACCGCCCCGGCCAAGTAATCGTAAAATTCAAAGACTCCTCAGCCGCCACTCGGCCATAAGAGCGGCGTACGCCGCTTCCGCTCAGCCGGCGTTACCGCCGTCGACCGCACCCTCGCAGCCCTCGGTGTCACCGAGGTAGAGAACCCTCATGCCCCTCACCGGCTCCGCACCCCTCCGCCGCTCCATGCCGGCCTTCAACGGCCGCCCCGTCGAGGCCCCCGCGACATGGGCAAGGCTTACCTCCTCACCCTCTCGGCCGATGTCGCCGAAGCCGTAAGCAAGCTCGCCGCCCTCCCCGACGTGGAGTATGCCGAACCCAACTACACCGTCCATGCCCTCGGGCCGAAGTCCCCGACGACCCCTTCTACAACCAGCAGTGGGGACTCCAGCAAATCAACATGTACAGCCTTTGGGGCGAGGAAGTGATCAGTAAGGAAGGCCCCGTCATTGCCATCATCGACACGGGCGTCGACATCATGCACCCCCGACCTCCAGCAGAACATCTCGGACCAACCCACGCGAAGCCGCCGGTGCCTCGGGCTACGACGACGACGCCAACGGCTACGCCGACGACGTCCACGGCTGGGACTTCGTGAACAATACCGGCGTCCTCGCCGACTACAACGGCCACGGCACGCACTGCGCCGGCATAGCCGCAGCCACCGGCTACAACGGCATGGGCATAATCGGCGCCAACCCCTTCGCCCGCATCATGCCCATCACCGCCATGCAGAGCAACGGCTCGGGCGACGTGGGCACAATCATTAAGGCCGTCGACTATGCCGCCGCCAACGGCGCCGACGTTATAAGCATGAGCCTCGGCACCTACGGCGAGTCCCCTGGCCCCTCGAGCAGGCCCTCGGCCGCGCATATCAGAAGAGCATCATCGTCGCCGCCGCCGGCAACGACGGCTACTGCCTCAACCACGCCCATCCCGAGAAGGGCCAGCTGGCCCCATGCCCCATGTTCCCTGCCGCCTACAACTTCGTCCCGGTGTGCAGGCCGCAAGCACAAAACAACGCCCTCGCCACGTTCTCCAACTACGACGATGATGGCGCCACGCTTCTCCGCCTACGGCGAGGAGAAGCTCTACAACCACGAGATCACGGTCCCCGGTGGAGAGCATCATAAGCACCTATCCCAACGGCAACTACCGCCGCCTCAACGGCACATCGATGGCAACGCCCTCGTGGCCGGAGCCGTCAGCCGCCTGCTTATGAGCAAGAGCGTGGAGAACAAGGAAGAGTTCTTCGGCGACCTTATCAACGCCTGCAAGGGCGGCGTTCTCGACATCTACGCCGCCTACAAGACCTCCGACGCCGACCGCCGCCCCGAGCTGCAGCTCGTCACCGTAAGGTCGACGACAGCGAGGGTGACGCCGACGGCCGCATCGACGCCGGCGAGACCGTACGCTTACCCCATGCTTCGCAACAGCTGGGCAACGCCCGCAATATCCGCTACTCCGTCGAAGTTGCCGAAGAGGCCAACACCATCTGCGAGATAGCCACCAAGGAGGCCGACTTCGGCCTCAACCTCTCGTCCTACGGCAAAGCAGAGGCCGTCAACCCCATCGAAATCAAGATGAATCCCAACGTTGCCGATAACCGCATATGCCGCTTCCGACTCACAGCCACCTGCGACGGCATGGACGAACCCCTCGTGCAGGAATTCGAACTCACCGCCGAAAACGGCGTCGAGCTCACCGGCATCCTTACCTCCGACATGACCCTCCACGCCGACACCACTACATCGTCACCGGCAACTTCGCCGTCCCCGAGGGCGTTACCCCTCACCATCGAGCCTGGAACAGTCATTAAGCTGAAAAAATGAGGCAAACTTTAAAGCCGAAGGCACTTTGATTGCAAACGGTTTGCCTGGAAAAATGATTGTCTTTACAGGCGCTGGTGGTAGCGATCGCGATTTTCAAATGATCGACTTTTGCTACAACAAGATAAGTTATATTGTGTTTGAAAAGTTATTTGGCGGATATAACTCAAACTCAGGTATTAAGGGCTGTGAATTTGAAAATGTAATTTGTAGAAATACAATCCCGGGGTCCATTATTTCAAACAGTCGCAACAGACGCTGGAATCGTGCCAATATATACAATAACACGGCAGGTTATATGTTGAGCAACCTATGGGATGAAACACTGGTAAATTGCAACATTATAAACAATTTTCAAATATTCCATGATTATAGGAACTCCCTTCAAGGCAACGATCTTTTCTTCTTGCAATGCTTTTGCAAACTTTGTAGAAGAAGATTATACTTCCTTAGCATTATCTTCAAATAAAACAACAGTCTACACACCCGAGCAGCCCAACTACCTCGGCACTTCGCGCGAGGATTTGGCACGCAAAACAGTGGTGGATATCAATTGGCCAGGGTCTAACAGTTTCGGCCAGTACGACCTCTCGAACATGCTCACGCGGCCGTCGGCTGAGGCTCACGGCATTGTGTGGAAGGTAGTGGTCGACGGTTTCGACGCGCAGGATGAGTTCGCCCTCCTGCCGCCTCTCGGCGTTGGCCGCCACAAGGTGGAGGTATACTTCAACCGACCCATGGACAAGAACGTCGCTCCCATCGTTGCCATGGGCGTGCGCGCACCCCCTACACCCGGACAGCCATCGGCGAGGACGCCGCTTGGAACGCCGACGGCGACATATACACCGCCTACGTCACCATCAACGGCCGACAGAACATCGACGGCCTCAACCGCATCTATGTGGCCGGAGCACAGGACGACGAATTCTTCGAGATACCCCTTGAAAACCAGCGTTTCAACGTCAACGTCCAGGCTGCCGGCTCGCTCAGCACGGGCTTCTTCGGCGAGTCGGGCGTGGGCTGCGTGAAGCTCAAATGGGAGGACATGGACGTGAACTTCGACGACATCCTCGGCTACAACATCTACCGCCACACCGCCGACGGCGACACCGTGCGCGTGAACGAGCGCCTCATCGAGCCCGACGTGACCGACTACACCGACTACGACGTCCGCACCGGCAACACCTACCTCTACAACTACACCGTGATGACCACGGCCCTCAAAGAGAACGAACCCTCGAAGACCGTGGCCGTGACGCCCCTCACCGCATCGATGGGCGACGCCAACGGCGATGCCGACGTCAACGTGCTCGACATCCTCGCCACCGTGCACTACATCGGCGGCCAGGAGGTGAAACCCTTCCTCGTCGACGCTGCCGACATGAACGCCGACGGCGACATCAACATCCTCGACGTTGTCGGCATAGCCCACACCATCCTCGGCGCTCCGCGGCAGCCGCCTCGCAGGCCCTGCCCTCGCCCGCATGCTGGTGGATTGAGGGCGGCAAGCTCTACCTCCGCAGCAGCGAGGCCATAGGCGGCATACAGGTGAGCGTCAAGGCCGACCGCGCAACCACAGCCATCACTCCCGCCGCCCTCGGCTCGATGGAGACCATGGGCCAGTGGAGTTCCGACAACGACTACGTCTTCTTAGCGTTCAGCGTCAACGGCGCCTCCCTCCCCGCCGGCGAGCGAGTATGCCGTGCTCGACATCGCCGGCGACTTCGATATCGACCGCATCGTGCTCAGCGACGCCTCGGCCACACCCCCGCGAGATTCCGTCGAGGCCGCTCCCGACCACTCGGGCGTCGACAACGTGATTGCGGAAGGCACCGAGGCTGCGGCCGAAGGCATCTATAACATCATGGGCGTGAAGGTTGGCAACAGCGCCGCCGACCTCGACCGCCTCCCGGCCGGCGTATATATCGTCGACGGCGAAAAACCGTGAAGCGATGAAGCAACGTCTCCTTGCCCTGTGGCTGCTCCTGACGGCGGCCACAGCGGCAGTCTTCGCAGCCAACACCCTGAGCCTCAGCGGTCTCTCAGGCGAGCCGGGCGCGACGGTAACCGTTACCGTCAGCCTCGGCCCGACGTAGCCGCCGAAGGCCTCCAGCTGAGCCTTGTCCTCCCCGAAGGCACCGCCTATGTGGCCAACAGCTCCATTGCAGCCACAGGCCGTGCCTGGGCATGCAGGCCTCGTGGCGTGCGCGACGGCCGCCTCAACATCACCCCTTCTTCACCACGGGCCGCAACACCATTGCCGCCGGCAGCGGCGAGGTGCTTCCTCTGCCCTGCGCTCCGGGCGCCACGCCGCTGAGCGCGCCGCTCAGGCCCTCCGCCATCCTTGCCGCCGCCGACGGCTCGGGAATCGAAGTGACATGCGCACCCGCCGTCCTCGCCGTCGAGGGCGCGGCCATTGCCTTGGGGGGCAGAGGGAGTTCTCGCTGGGCCGCGTGGCCCTGGGCGAGGCGCAGACGCTCACCGTACCCGTCACCAACACGGGCATCGCGCGAGCTCCGCATCGACGGCATAGCCGGCGGTGCGGGATGGACCGTGCCCGAGCCTGTCGCCCCCGGCCACGGCATATGTGCCCCCTTGAGCTCCCTGCGTGCGCGGCCGCGCCGACGAGGTGATGCGCTTCACCGGCAACGCCTCCGGCGCCGCTGATTGTGCACCCGGGGCTTCGCCGCATGAGGTGAGCCTCTCGCCGACGCCGTCAGAGGTGGCGAGGAGGCAGCCGTAAGCGTGGCCATGAAGAACTACGACCCCGTGTGCGGCTTCACCCTGAAGGTGCGCATGCCCCGCGGTTTCAGCTACGTGCCGGGCAGCGCCGCCATCGACGGCACCCGCGGTGACGGGACACGACGTCACCGCCACCGTCGCCGACCTCGACAACGGCGCCACCGAGCTCACCCTGACAGGCTACTCGCTTAACCAACAAGCCCTTGCGGGCAACGACGGCACCGTGGCCACCTTCCGCATCCCGCTGCAAGCCGCTACGGCGCCACCATAGACCTCAGCAAGGCCATACCCCGCCGTAAGCTTCCCGAAGGCGTCACCGACGTTGTTTCGGCCACCTGGCATGTACCGGCGAGCAGCCCGCAAATCGGCACCTCTCGCCGTCAGGACTTAGGCCGCACGCCCGTGACGCAGCGCGCCGCCGGCAGCTTCGCCATATCCAACCAAGGCCCCGAGCCCTTGGTAATCAGCGCCGTCGACTGCCCCGACGAAGCCCTTGCCCTCGTCACGCCGCGCCCCTCACCCGTGGCGCCGTGGAGCGGCGCCGAGCTTCGCCTTTCGAGCGCTCCGACGCCCGCGGCACGCCACCGCCCTCATGACCATCCGCTCCAACGACCCCGAGACCCCCCCCTGCCCGTCGACGTCGACATGGAGCGCTCTGCACCCAACGAGCTGGCGCTCAGCGCCGAAAGAGGCCGACGCCGGCGCCGAAGTCACCTTCGCCGTGAGGCCTCGACAACTACGACGCCGTCGAGGGTCTGCAATTCGACATCCTTACCGACGCCGCGCTCGCCGGCACCTTCACCGCCGCCCCCCTCGGCACGCGCCAAGGGTTTCAGCATCAGCGTAGAGCACGTGGCCCCGGGCCGCGCCCGCATCCTGGCCTACACCCTGGGCACGCCCATAGCGCCCGGCAGCGGCGAGGTGATGACCCTCACCCTGGTGCCCGACACGCCCACCGAGGAAGGCACATACAGCCTCACGGCATCCGACATCATCATTGGCGACGCCGCCATGGCCAACGTCCACTCGGCCACCGTCGTGCCCCAAACCGACGTCCGTCGCTTCTTCCTCCTCGGCGACCTCAACGCCGACCGCAAAAGTGAGCGCCGCCGACCTCAACATTATGATGCGCAAAGGTTCTCAACCGATTTGGAGTCGATAAAAAACGAGGCCTTCCGATATCAACAAGGACGGCAATATCTCACCCGCCGACCTCAACCTTCACTATAAATTGAGTGCTCAAACAATGAATAAGATATTAAAATACCTTTCTTACGGCGCGGCGCTGTCTTTGTCCAGGACGATAAGCCACTACATCTATGGGGGCTGAGCTGGAGATCCCCACCATTGACGGAAAGGTAAAAGCAGTATAACCTGCCCGCCGGCACTCAGACCGGCACCACCTTCCGGCTGAGAGGAAAGGGCATCCCAGAGCACCAGCCTTCGGGGCCGCGGGGGGCGATCAGTACGTCACCGTCCGGGTGGCGGTGCCCACTGGGTTGAATGGAGAGCAGAAGGA
>VOFC01002595.1_pt1 | contig 22248 bp, 44 predicted proteins | sample 5384161 | NCBI WGS metagenome assembly VOFC01 (sample SAMN12384722, study PRJNA508395) | human gut metagenome | isolation source: healthy gut B | host: Homo sapiens | reverse complement strand
TGCTCGCGGACGATCACGGCGAACATGTCCTCGCGGGCGTAGAAGCTCTTCATGCTGTTTTTTTCGGCACGTCCATGCCGAGCACATACAGCCGCTCCGGGTTTTTCAAAGCCCTTGTCGCGCAGGATCGACGCCGGGCGCTCGCGCTCCGTGCCGATGAACAGCGTCGGCATTACTGACGCCGCCGGTCTCTCCGCCGCGCACCTAGCCAGCGACTGCGCCAGCAGCGCGTCCGTGCCGTAGGGGCATGGCGGGGCCGTGCCACTCCAGCGGGCCGACCGGCAGGTGAGACGATCGAGCAGCGCTCACGCTCCCGCCAGGATCTGCGGCCACAGGGGCTCCAGTTGTACTGTTCTCATAGACGCCTCCCCTCTGCTCAGATCAGTGCGGATTCTTCCTTTCGGGACCAGTCGCCCACGCTGCGGTAGCCGGCGGGGAGGGGACGGCGGGGGTCTGGAGAACGTGGACTGCAGCTGGCAGAAGCTGCCCGTCTCCGCGCTCGCGCGGTGATCGCGTCCGGCCAGGATGACCAGGCTATCTCCGCCGCGCGCCGAGACCGCGAGTTCTCCTGATACCCGTGCGTGAACGGGAATTCCACCACCGCCACAGCGGCTTCTGCAGGCGGTCGGCGCGCCGAACTGGTTCCGGTCGCCCATGTGAGGATGCCCCGTGCCAGATTCAGACACGCCCTCGTCCCATGCAGTCGGAGTTCGCGCAGCGTGCCCAGAACGCCGTTTGCGCATACTGTCATCGCTGCCGAGATGATTGCCCGGCACCTGCACATCGTGGCGCGCTCTGGCTGAAGCCCGCGCCGCCAGGATGCGGGTGTTGACGCGGTCGGGGTCATTCGTCGCGTGAACGCGGCGACGGACCGACCGCCGAGGATGGCGGCCAGCGCCGTCAGGTAGCCGCCCATGTCGAAGCCGATGCCCGCGCCCTTCTTGGCCAGATGCGTCAGGAACTCGGCGTAAATGCCGTAATCGCGGGAGATGGCGCGCGGCAAAACAGGGGCTTGCCGATCAGGCCCCTTGTCCACGATGTATTTGGCCGTTCTGCACGGAGGCGCCGAGGAAGCGACCGCGTGACGCCAGATGCAGCCCTTCTCGCTCAAGACTGCACCAGCTCCTTGCCCCTGCCAGAGGTCGACGGCGATCATCTTCACTGAACACGTGCTTGCCTGCCAGCAGCGCCTCGCTTGATGATGGTATAGTGGCCGCGGGCGGTCAGTGTGATGACCATTTCTGATCTCCATCCGCGCAGTATTCCCCGTCGCGCCCTCATGGCCTTGATCCCGGAACTTCGCGGCGCTGGCGTTCATACGTTCCACCATCAGGTCGCATCGCGACGAGCCTGGCGACCGTAAATCCTGCCCGTGAGGTTCGTCATAGATATCGCTGATCGATTTTGGCAGCGCCGACGACGGCGGTCTTGATTCGTTTCATTTGGATGCCCTCCTGCTTTCAGGCCCGCGATGACCGCGCGGATGCTTGGCGTGGCGTTGATCCCCTCTCTTATCGAGTTGATGCTTTAATGCCGCAGCCGGAGCCCAGGCCCTATCCACGACGCCGATGGAGAGATGTTGACCGCGCGGTCCAGGATGTCGTCCGTCTGCGGAGCATGTTTCTATACGTCCGGTCGGACAGGTGGAACGGATGGTTATCGGTCCAGTCTTCTTTAATGAGGATCTGCTCCATGTTGCTGTACACGCCGGGCGCCGGACCCCGCGATCGGAGCCGCGCCCATGGCGGCGCAGAACTTGTCCGCGAGCCCTTGGTATCGAACAGGAGCGTCAGCAGCGGCGCATTCCTTCTCGTCGTTGATCTTCCGGAAGCCGAGACCGTCGATGCCCTGCAGCTGGTCCTTGAGCTTCTTCTTCGCGCAGGCAGCATCGAGGATGCCGTCGAGCTTCCGGCCCTGGCAGCTGCGACCGCGCCAGACAGCTCGTTCATCCGCATGTTCATGCCGACCATCGAGCGGTTGCCGACCTCGACGCGCCCATCCGGCAGGGAGAAGTAGGCTGATCGTGGAAGCCGAAGGCGCGCTCCATTCCACAGCTCGTCGCTCGGCGCCGACGAAACCGCCGTCGCCGGTGGTGATGGTCTTGAAGACGTTAGCGGGCGAATATGCGCCCATATCGCCGAAGGTGCCCACGCTTCCCACTTAGTATACCGCGCCGACAGCCTGGCAGCAGTCTTCAATGACGTACAGGTTATGCTTCTTCGCGATCTCCGCTGATGGGATCCATATCGCAGGGGTTGCCCAGCATATGGACCGCATGATGGCTTCGTCTTCAGGGGTGATGAGCGCTTCGATCTTCGCGGGGTCGATGGTCAGCGACTCGTCGATCTCCGCGAGGACGGGGATGGCGTTCATCTGGCGATGGTCGCGATGGAGGCGATGAAGGTATAGCCGGGGGACGATGACCTCGTCGCCATGCCGATGCCGAGTGCCGCCAGGCAGCAGCATCATCAAAGAGCCCGTGCCCGAGCTCGTGGCGACCACGTGCTTGTGGCCCAGCCGCTTTCTTGCCATTTCATTTTCGAACGTGACGACCTTCGCCTGGAAGCCGTCCACGCCCGGCGTGCCGTAGCGGGAACAGATTTCCCCCATCCAGCATCCAGTACTTCCTTGCGCTCTTCCGCGCCCAATACATAAGATCAGGTCCGCCTGCCATTTTGTTTCCTCCTGTTTTCAGTTCGTAGTGATGTAGTGTTTTTATTTTTTCAGGGAAGCACACGCTCAGTCAGGCGCGTGCGGTAGCCGTCGAGGGCCAGACGAAGCCTTCTGCGTATTTGCAGCCGGCCTGCAGCTGCGGAACTCGGACGATGCGGATGGTGTCGCTGGCTCGGTACGCCGCCGAGCTGCGCATGTTGTCGGCCATCCAGTTTCTGGCCCATGGTGAGAGCATCTTTCATCTTCGTGTCGAAATGGCGATATCGAAGTCCGCTCCGGCGGAGTTCGCGGTTCAAATACCAGATGGACGGAACGACGTTGTAGGGCGGCTGCTCCGTCTTCAGGCGCGATGATATCGTTGATGATCTTGCTGGTCAGCATAAAACAAAGGTCGTGCGGATTGTGCGTAGATCACGTCCGCCTTTGCAGTGCCGGACGATTGATGAATTTCAGCCGGGTCGACTTTCTCGAAAACATCTCAGTCATAGTCCAGGCAGATGGTTCCGCGCCGATGACGCGGCGGAATTGCCGCCTCCCGTTGCGGATGCGGCCGATCTGCTCCATCGTATGATGGGCGGAGCCGATGCTGCCGTTGGTGGCCAAGTCTTGTGGCCCTGCGCGGCGTATTTTTGCCAGAGTTCCTGCGCACATGGTCTCGACGTCATCGGGATGTGCGCCAACTGCGAGAATATATACGATCGATTCCTTTCTGTCAGACTTTTCGTGTTCTTTCCATATATTTGTCGCTCACAATGACCACCAGCAGAATGAGTTCTGACGAACGGCTGCAGCGGGGCTGGGATGGAGAACATGGTCGCGCATTGTAGATGATCTTGAGCAGCACCACGCCGCCGACCGTCTTCAGCGCACCGCCCCGGCCGCTGGTCATGGACGTGCCGCCCACGATGACCATCGGGATGACCTCCATCGGGCCCCAGCGCCAGGTTGCCGGAGAAACTGCCGCGCATCATGACGACGCCGATGGCCGCGAACAGGCCCTGGAAGATATATGCGCTCCAGACAGCGCCCTTTGGCCGCTGAGGTCTGCGACGGAGATGTTAAGCGCCCACGAGGAACAGATTATGGCCGAACTGCGTATTGCGCAGAAACAGCTCTGTCAGCACCGCCAGCAGCAGTGGTGCTAGAAGAAAAATACGATCGGGAAAAAATGTTGAACAGCTTGATATTGCTGATCGCCTGCAGCACGGGTGCGGCACGGCAACAAGGCCCGGTTTGATGGTCATCAGGCGATGCCCTTTGTACGCCAGCTGCATCGTCATGGAGACGATGAACGGCGACAGGCGGAAACGTGGCGACGAAGAAAACCCGTCACCGCGCCGCAGGCGCAGCTGACCGGATGGCCGCGAGCAGCGCCAGCAGGAGTTCATTCCGCCTGCAGCATCATCATGAAGATACAGGCCAGCGCGATATTGAACCGAACGAAATATCGAGCGCCGACCAGCAGGATGAATGTGACCCAGCGCCACGATGCCGTAACCGGAGATGGAATCCGCAATGGTGAAGATATTGTACGGGTGAAAAAGTTTTTGTTGACCAGCGACATGATCACGAAGATCAGCACCGCCAGCAGCGCGGGATGCGGTAGTCCTTGCAGACTGCCAGCGTCGTTCACCTCTTTTTCAGATCCAGGCTGATCGCCTGCCGCAGCCCGCCACGGTATAGGCGATGACCTTGACGCGGTTGACGTTGATACCGGCGAGGAAGGCCGATTTTTGTTTGCGCCCGTCAGCAGCATCTGGCGGCCGAAGGTCGTCTTTTTGATGACGATCTGCAAATTACCATGACCGCGAATCCAGATCATCCATGCAAGATCAAGGGAAGCCGAGTTTCCCTGTCCCCAGCGAACCAGTCAGTCTCGGCCCGGCGGGTCGATGCGAGATGATCTCGCTGCCCGCGCAGTACCGCAGCCAGCGCGCCTGCGCCATCATGCCGGTCGCCCGGCGTGATCGCCAGAAAGCCCTCGCCCGGAACCGCCGCTTTGTGAGCTTCATCAGAAGCCCGTTAATGAGGCCGCACAAGCCCCGCCGCCAGCGACCCGATGCCGACCGCGCCGCTGCCCGTGGACTTTTTCAAAGCCGATGCAAAGCACCGCGCTCAGCGCCATGACATGGCCGATGGAAGATCCGAAGCCGCCGACAGCGTCATCGTACAGGCCGGCCAGCATGCCGTTGACCGTGATGCGGCGCAGGACGTTCAGGATGTTGTCCATGCTGAAGAAGTTGTCTGAGGTCAGCGCGCCGACGATGATCAGCGCAACATTAGCAGTAAATTCGTATTGTTCCGGATCCAGTCGCCTACCGAGGCGCCATCCAGCCGTTTTTCAACCGTTTGATTCATACGCTCTCACTCCCCGTCAAAGCGCATAGCGCGACTTCCACGGCATTGATCTCGTCTCCCGTCAGCTCGGCGACGATGGCGTCGTCCTTGACGACGAGCACCTGAAAGTCGCTCATGCCGAGCACCTCCGGCAGCTCGGAGGAGATCAGGATGACGGCCTTGCCCCCCGGCGGCCAGCTCATTGATGATGCCGTAGAGGAACTCCCCACTTCGTGCCGACGTCGATGCCGCGCGTCGGCTCGTCCATGATCAGGATCTCCGGGTCGGCGTTCAGCCACTTGCCGATGATGACCTTTCTGCTGGTTGCCGCCGGAGAGATTGCCGACCTTCTGTTGCGCGAGGGCGTCTTTGACGTTAATCAGCTTGATGTACCGGTCCGCGATCTCGTTTTCACCTTCGTGCTCGTGAGCAGACCCCGGCGCAGTTTCGGCAGGCTGGCCATGCTCATGTTGGCCTTGATGGTGAAGTCGAGCGTCAGACCCCTCGATCTTGCGGTCTTCGGTCAAAAAGGCGATGTTGCGTTTCTTTGCCGCGGCGGGCGTCGGGATGCGCACCTTCTGCTGTGGACATACACGTCGCAGGACGTGATGTAGTCGACGCCGAACAGGCCGCGCATGATCTCCGTCCGCCGATCCTGCCGTCGCGCATGACGGTGGGCTGTCCGCAGATCTCGAAAATTTCCTCCATCCGGTGGGAGATATAAATAACCGCAATGCCCCGTTTTTTCAGGTCGCGGATGATGTCAAACAAAGCGTTCAGTTCTTTTTTTTGGTCAGCGTGGCCGAGGGCTCGTCCATCAGGATGATCCGGCAGTCGCGGCTGAGCGCCTTGGCGATCTCCACCATCTGCTTACCGGCCACGGTCAAGGACCCGACCTCGGTCCTGGGGTCCGCATCAAAGCCGATGCGGTCGAGCAGCTCCTTCGCCTTCCGGTTGATCTCCTTCCAGTTGACCCGCTTGAGTCCCTTCGAGAGCCGGCCGGCGAAAATGTTCTCCGCAATGGAAAGCTGATCCACCAGATTGAGCTCCTGGAAAATAATGCTGATGCCATGGGCGGCTGCAACCAGCGGATCGGTGATATCGACTTCCTTCCCGTCGATGAGGATCTGTCCTTCATCTTTCTTGTAGTTGCCGTTGAGATCTTCATGAGCGTCGATTTGCCCGCGCCGTTTTCCCCGACCAGAGCCAGCACCTCGCCTTCGGCGACGGAGAAGCCCACGTCGTCGAGCGCCTTGACGCCCGGGAACGACTTGCTGATATGACGCATTTCAAAAAGCATTGTTCACTGCATTGTTCCTTTACAGCAGCCGGGTGTTGTCCACCCGGCTGCTGCTGCATCTGAATGACGGTCGTATCCGAAAGGAAACTGCGGCTTTAGTCGCGCTGCAGTGTCGGCGTTTTCGGCGTGACGAGCTCCATGCCCAGCCACTGGACGCGCTCGATTTGTCTCACCGTCGCTGACGGCCTTGATGGTATCCATCGCGTCACGGGCAAAGAAGCCTGCGGGATAGGTGATGGTGAAGGCGAACTTGCCTTCCTTCAGGTAGGGATGGACCACTCATAGAAGCCCTGGGAAGCGATGATGATCTGATCCTGCTTGCCGGCGGCCTCGATGGCGTTCCAGACACCCCTGACATGCCGTCGTCCTGACGAGGAATGCCTTCAGGTCGGGGCTGGCAGTGATGATGTCTTCCGCGGCAGCCTGGGCCTTCTGGGTATCCCAGTCGCAGTACTGCGTGGCGACGATCTCGATGTCGGGGGCACTTTGGCCAGCTCTTCTTCGAAGCCGGCGGTACGCTGCTGGGCGTTGTCAGCACCGGTCAGGCCGGCGATGATGGCGACCTTGCCGGACTCGCCGCCGATCTTGACGTACCTCGGCAGCTTCCATGATGCCGGATTCCTTCTGGCCGAACAGGACCTTTGTAGATCTTGTCGCTGATGCCGAGCTCATCGGCAAAAGCCATAGTGGTCGACGACGATGATGCCGTTATCGGCAGCCTGGCCGACGACGGGCGCCAGCGCGGCGTTGTCAACAGCCTGGATGGTCATGGCGTTGAAGCCCTGGGCGATGATGGAGTTGACCTGGTCGATCTGGGTGGAGGCGTCCTGCTTGGAATCAAAGATCTCATAGGTCCAGCCCCCACTCGTCACACTTTTCCTGATGACGGCCTCGTACAGCTTGTTCCATTCGTTGTACTCGGCGAGGGAAATGGCGACCTTGAAGCCGTCTGCCGGAGCAGCGGTCTCGGTGGTTTCGGTGGTCTCAGCGGGTGCGGTGGTTTCTGCGGTGGTCTCGGCCTGAGCCGGCTCAGTCTTCGCAGCACAGGCCGCGAGGCGAGGACCATGATCATGGCGAGAAGCAATGCGATGATTTTTTCATTGTAGAATCCCTCCGTAATAATATATGTTGAAGGCGTCGTCCGCCCAGCAACCAGAAATGAAGTGCGCCGTGACAACTAAAATATTTAGTAAATTTATTTCTTTCAGTTGATTTCATTTAGATTTTAGCACACTTTATTTCTCTTGGCAATATTACATCCTACAAAATCCAGTTCGAATTTTTGTATAACATTATAAAAATTCGTTTTTCTTTTGTTTTTCAGAAATACGGCCGGTTTTACCGATATCAAAAGCTAAAAGTTTTAGTTCAAGTGCCTTACCTGCAGTTTCCAGCCGTGCGGCTAACACTTTATCTTTTACTAAAACTTTTAAATACCCTCTTGCATTCTTCCCGGGGTTCCAGTATAATGCAGGTAAAGGACCGCGCAGTGTGCGCGCGGAAGGAGATGGGAAAGGTCACAAATAAGGACATTGCCGAGCGCGCTGGTGTCTCCGCCGCCGCCGTTTCGCTGGCCATCCACGGCCGCAAGGGCATCTCCAGGCCACGCGCGCCAATATCCCTCGGATCGCAGGAGATGAACTACGCCCCGCCCTCCCGGTCGTGCACCGATTCGCGCGCCGTCGTGCTCATCCCCGGCGCCGGGCTGCGGATGCCGCCCCCGCCCTGCTGCAGGGCATCGCGGACTTTGCCGCGCAGCAGCGCGCGCGCAGCTGCACATCCTCACGCTGCAGCAGCTCATGGAGGATTTTTTTCCGCCAAGCTCACCGGCTGCATGCTGCTTCGTCACCTTCGACGAGCTCGACCGCAGCAAGCTCGATCTGATCGCCTCCGCCTCCCCGGATATTCTGGTGCTGGACGGCAATTTCAGCCGCAAGCCGTTTTTCAACGTCCGCTGGGACTATGCCGCCGCGGCCTACCGCCTCGTGTGCTGGCTGACGCAGCTGGGCCACCGGAACTTTGTATATATCAATGAGGACTTCTCCCCGACAAGAACCTGATCGTCTTCAGCGGCTTCCAGCGGCAGATTTTGCAGATGCACCTGCCGCTCAACCCGGTGCAGATCGTCATGGACGCGGGGCAGCGACCCGCACGTCTGGTCGCACCTGCCTGAGATCGTGCGGAAGAACAACATCTCCGCCATCTTCTGCACCTCCGACCGCACCGCCGTGCAGGCGGCCGACCATCTGCTGCAGGCCGGGCTGCGCATCCCGGACGATATCTCCATCGCCGCGCTGAGCGTCGACGAGCCGCCGCAGCATCCGGTCTATCAGTTCACCCGCGTCGGTTTCCGGTCCGATATGCTCGCCGGCAGTCTGCCGGCGCTGATGGCGCGCCCGTCGACCGGCAGGAGCTGCTCGTCCCCATCACCGACGTCATCCCCGGCAATACCACGGCCGCGCCGAAGTATGACCCCTCCGTCAAGCGTCTGGCCCTCGCGCTCATCCTGAAGGATCACCGACCTACCGCGTCGTGCGCGCGGGCTTCCTCAACGCCGTGCAGCACCTGGGCTATCAGGCCGAGGTCGTCGGCATCTCCGACACGGACGAGGCCGCGTTCCGCAGCGTCTGCCTGAGTCTGCTCGACCAGAATGTCGACGGCGTGGTTCATGTGGCTGCCGCAGCCGGATATCATCCGCAAGCTCTCGGCTGCCGGGATTCAGGTCGTCTGCCCCCACAGCCTCTGCGCAGACGGCGAGGCCTACGGCCTGCGCGCCAACATCGCCGCCGCGCCGGAGCAGATCGCGCGCGACGTCGTCGCTTTCCTCGCAGAAAAGCTTGCCGGACGGCATGGCGTCATCGCCGTCTCCCAGTCGTCGGACAATGCGCAGGAAAACGCCGTCACCCGTGAGCTCATCCGCCTCGCAAGATCAAGTCTGCCGCATGTCGCCATCAACGCCGACCTACGCTTTACCGAGCATATGGAAAAAACAAGCAGCTCGTCATGGACTATATGAAAAAAAAACGCCGGACCTGCTCGGCGCGTACACGACGGCCGGCGCAGCCTGCGCCTGCTGGGCCGCGGCCAAGCGGGCGCTCGGCCGGGACGATATGATCATCGTCGGCACCGACTATACCGACGAGACGCTCGACCTTGTCGAGAGCGGCGAGGTGCAGGCCTCGTGGCCCAGCCGCTGTACGAGGAAGCGCAGACGAGCGTGATCGCTCGATACCCTCCTGCGCGGCAACAGCTACCCCTTCTTCACCTCGCTCGACGCGCCGCTCGTCACCCGGGCCAATATGGACCGTTACCGCAAGCTCCTGCAGGACGTCAACAACTGGTACGCATAAAAAGATCCCCGAAGACAAGGTCTTCGGGGATCGTTCTGTTCTTTGTTATCCCAGCAGGAGGCTCTGCAGCTCCTCCGGGGAGGCGGCGAGGAAGTCCCGCACCCGCGGCCGTCAGCTCCGCGCGGCTGCCGTAGCCGTACAGCACGCCGACGGTCTGCACGCCCGCCTGATGGCCGCCCAGAATGTCATATTCCCGGTCACCGGAGGGACCGCGCGGGAAAAGATCGTCCGTGCCGTTCTCCCGCAGGACCCGTCGCACGACATTGGCCTTTTTCCCGGCCTCCGGATCCTCCGCGCTGCCGCCGCAGACGCCCGCAAAATACTGCAGCAGGTCAAAATGCGCCAGTACCTGCCGCGCCATGGTCTCGAGCTTCGAGGTCGCGACGTACATCCGCTTGCCTGCGCCCTGCAGCGCTCGCAGGCATTCCCTCACGCCGGGATACGGCTCGTTTTCGAGCCAGCCCGTCTCGCGGTAATACGCCCGGAAACGATCGATGGCCGCGGAGATCTGTTCCTCCGGCAGATACTTGCCGAACGACTCCCACAGCGGCGGGCCGACAAAATAGCGCAGCTCCTGCTCGCTCAGGCCGTCAATGCCGAACGACTGCAGCGCGGTCTTCGCCGCGTGCATGATGCCCGGCCCGGAGTCCGTCAGCGTTCCGTCCAGATCAAACAAAAAGAATATCCCAACCCATCGCCCAGCCTCCCAAGTCTTTTTGATGCGATTATACCGGCCCACGCGCCCTCCTGTCAATGCGCAGAGCGTTCCATGGGAGCCGGCACGAAGACGCCTGCGAGGCGGCCCCTTCCGCCCCTACAGAACGCACCATCCATGGCTCCCCTTACAGGGGCCGATTCCCCCTATCAGGGAAATGTCCCGAAAGGGACAAAAAGGGGTAGGGATGCTGGCAGCCGAAGGCTGACCGAGAGGTTGTATCAAATTTGCAGCGACCTCTCCGTCTCGGCTTCGCCGAGCCACCTCCCCCGGAAGGGGAGGCTTGGGATCTGCGCACCCCAAGGCTTCCCCTATGAATGCGAATCAATAGTTGAACCGCAAGAGGAGGGCGGCGAAAGCGAGGGAGGAGAAGATGTGGAAGAGCAGACCGGCGCAGGAACGGACGTGCGAAGCAGACTGGATGTGCGTTTTGGCCTGCAGCCAGTTGAAAAAGACCTCGATCGGCTGCCGCAGGGCACTGATGCGGGTGGATACAGCATCTTCGGAAACAAGAACATCGTACTTTTTCCGCTTTTCGCGGCGTGATGAGCGCGACGTTCCGCTCGGTTTGCAGATGGGATCTCCATTCTGCGTCGATATAGGCACGATCTGCATAGAGCCGGCCGTCTGTGACCGGTGCGCAGTCCAGATCGATCTGCTTTGCAGCCCACAGGTCGCAGAGACTGGCTTTGCTGATCTGTACGGTGCAGGGAATGGGAAGCTGATGCGGGCGCAGTTGGGCAAAAACATGCAGCTTGACGCCGTGGTACCACAGGTTTTCGTGGGATTTCTCGTTGAATTGCAGAGATTTCGCGCCGTTTTCGCAGTATTTGACCGGGAACCGACAGACACCATGACCGGGCAGGAATCCAGCACATACCCGTGCGTCGGCTCGCTGCTGGCAAGCTTTTGCTCAAACAGGACCTCGGCCAGCGCGGCAAAAGGCTGCCGCCAGCCGGTTCAGCCGGCGGCAGAACGCCTGATAGCTGGGCAGTTTCTGGAACTCGCCCAGATGGTATGTTCTGATGAAATTGTAGATACTCTTCCGCGTCAATAAGCCCTGCTGCGCGCCCCATAAGTATGCGGTCATCAACTCCACGTCTGTAAATTGGGCGGACTTATTGTTGCTTCCGTGTTGCATTTTCTCCGCGATTCTGCTATCCTGACTGTGATGACAAATCGCGCAATAGAGTTCGATCAGTTTGTTCACACCTTACTATCTCTCTTCTTGCGCCTTTTGTCATCTTTTTTCGGTTTCTACTATGATGTAGCGGCCCTGCTTGTCGGTATCGTCCTTGTCGAGGCTCTTGGCGGCCTGAATGGTCAGATAGCCGTTCTTCAGCTCCACATTGACCTCGTCCTTCTTGAAGCCCGGCAGGTCGATATCCAGCTCATAGGAACTCTCGGTCTCCCGCACGTCGGTCTTCATAAGGTTCTTGCTGTTAACTTGCCATAGAGCGGATCGCGGCCCGCGGCAGCATCCTGTCCATATCAAACGGATCGTTCCAGAATTCATCAAACAGATTTTCACCAAAAATGCTGGGCAACATAAGTCATACCTCCATTCGTACTGCGCACCGGGCAGGCGCTCAGCGCTTCGTCATCGGGGGGTCTCCTGACGACGATCACGCTGTCGCAGACCAGATTTGCGCCCTTGTCCCGGCAGTTCTCTTCCCACGTGCGCATCCACTCGCCGTCGCCCCCCAGCCATAAGAGCCGAACAAGGCGATCTTCTTGCCGGAGAGCTTACTCTCGCAGGTCTCGAACATGGGGGCAAATTCGCCGTCTTCCAGTTCCTCCGCGCCCATGGCGGGCAGCCGAAAGCGACCGCGTCAAATTCGTCCATCTTTCCTCCGTCGAACTCGGCGGCGGTAAACAGCTCCGCTTCCGCGCCAGCGTGCTTTGCGCCTTCCACAACGGCCTGCGCCATGGCTTCGGTCTTTCCGGTGCTGCTCCAATAAACAACTGCAATTTTCATTTTCAAAAATCCTTTCTTAAATCCTATTTCATCCGGCTACGGTAAGCCGTTCGATGTCGATCCCGCTGGCAAGCTGGCGGCAGTAAACCCCTCGTGCAGGCTTTGTGTACTTGGCAAAGTCTTCCGGGCTGCTTCCTCGTTTTTCATAAACCTTCCAGCAGCCCACGCATTTACAGGGTCTGTGTTCTAAAAAAGCCCTTCACGTCCTCCGGCGCTTCGACGGATTACTGATAGCCTTTGCAAAGGTCGCCTCGCGGCGGGTATATCTGCCACTCGCCAAAAGCTCGTCGCTTTCGACTTTGAATTTGGTTTAGATATCTCTAACTAACAGATAGACTTTGCCCACGTCCTCCGGACCCCCGGCTGGGGTTGGAGTCTCCCATTTCAGTTATTTAACCATCTGTCCGATTATAGCACACCTTCCGCGCATACGCAAGCAGAAATTTCGAACGAAATGGCCCGGGCAGCGCACTGCCCCGGGCCGATCGTTTGACAGCATTTCAGCAGGCTTTTTCGCCGCGCTCAGATCGCCTGCCCGTTTTCAGCTGCAGCTGCAGCTTCGTCGGCGATGAGCGCGATGAATTCCGGAGCTGGTCGGCTTGCTCCCTTGGTATCGAGACCGTGTAGCCGAAGAAGCGTTCAGCACCTCGATGATCGCCGCGTCCCACGCAACCTCGATGGCGTGGCGGGATGGCGCGCTCCACGCGTGAACTGGTCGTCTTGAAGGTCTTGGCCACAGTGGGATTACAGCAACCTGGTGATGGCGTTGATGGTATCATATCCTGACCGCGATCGATGATGGCCCTCAGGTACGATACAGATGCGCGGGCACGCCGATCTGAAGCAGTACGGCTCTGTAATCAGACACCGACTCTTTTTTATCGCTGCGACAACAATATTCACAAATATGTTCTGGAAATATTTTCAATTTATTTATTCTAGTTTTTCCCAAATTTTTCGACGGTTTTAGATCGCTTTATTATGTCTGTGAAAAGCTGTTAAATTTCAAAGAAATCAACAGATTCAATATTTTTATTCATATATAAATGGATTTACATTCCATAATTATAGAACTCTCTATTTTCCTGCCTTGTCAAGTATTTTCCTGTTTTTCTCCGTTTTGCCTTTTCTTCCGCAGACATTTAAAAGTTAGGTGAAAAACAGGATTCGCCGCAAGGCAAAGACTCGCGGAAGGCGCGGAACGCCGCAGCCTTTCGCAGTCGTCCTGGCTTGCCCTCGGCTTCTGGCAGACGGCCGTCGTGATGAAGCAGGAGGCCGAGGAACTTCTTGCGGAAGCCGCCGGAGATGGATTCATAGTCGCCCACGTAGAACGGGGACTTCGATACCGCTCCACCCACTGCTTCTGCAGGATCGTGACGAATTCCTCGCTGATCGGCAGCTGCGTTGCGCACCATCGGCACGAAGAAGATCGCAGGACGATCTTCTCGTCCTCCATGTCGCCCTTCTTCTGCCACCCGGCCTCCAGCTCGTCGAGCATGGCGGCGGCCGCGCGCCCGAGCAAACTGCGTCTGCCGCTCCCAGCCACGCCGCGGGCCAGCTCCTGAATGACCGGCGCGCAGCCGGTCTCATAGGTCTCAAAGGCCTCGAAGAAGACGTCGCGCATGATCTTTTTCTGATAGCCGCCAAAGTTTTTGATGCACCAGCCGAGCCGGGAGACCGCACGGTCATAATACGCCGCCCGGTCCTCATCCGCCTCCTGCGCAGCCGGCGGCTCAGCCGCCAGCTGTTCCTTTGTCAGCCGCGCGCCGCAGTACATGCAGGAGAAGCTCGCAAGCTCCGCGGGGATGTCGCAGCGTGTGCCCGCACTGCGGACACAGCCCGCCGATCATGTCTTCCATAGAAGCCACCTGCTTTCGTGAAGTTCCTTCTATTTTTTCATACTTTCGCGTTTCTGTCAAGTCCGGAAGCTTTGTTCCGGTCAAATACTGCGAAACGGCGCGAAATTTCTGCAATTTGAACACGAAATCCCACTTAAGAACTTGCGGTATCACGGCGTCAAGCTGCATGTTTTGCTCAACTGCGCCCGCATCAGCTTCCCATTCCTCGCCAGTACAGATCAGCAAAGCCAGTCTCTGCGACCTGTGGGCTGCAAAGCAGATCGATCTGGACTCGCGCACCGCTGCACGGGCGACGGGCTCTATGCAGATCAGGTGCCTCACCATCGAGCGCAGAATGAGATCCCATCTGCAAAACGCCAGAGCGGAACGTCGCGCTTCATCACGCCGCGCGAAAGCGAAAAAGTACGGATGTTCTTGTTTCGAAGATGCCGTATCCACCTGCAGACTGCGGCAGCCGATTGAGTCTCCTTTTCAGCTGGCTGCAGGCCAAAACGCAACATCAGTACGCTTCGCACGTCCGTTCCTGCGCCGGTCTGCTCTTCCACATCTTCTCCTCCCTCGCTTTTCGTCGTGACAGCATCCTACTTTTCTCCCTTCGGGACATTTCCGGCAAGACGGAAAAGAATCGGCCCCCGGAGACAACCGGCAGCTGCAAATTGGTATACAACATTCATCTGGATTTCCGAGCACCTTCTATTGATGGCAGATATTCTACGGAAACTAGCTGCAAATTTGGAACCCCGTTCATGGCAACCCTCTCTGAAGTCAGCTCACAGCTCCTGGAAGGGCCTTTGTTTTGTGCCAGAGGCTTTCGGCTTCGATGTCTCCTGCGTCGTTCTGAAAGAAACGCCCTTTCGGCAGCGGCGGCAGATGAAGACCTGCTTATAGGGCGCAGCTGGGAACGGCCGGTCCTGCAGGATCAGGCCGCCGCTTTCCGTCAGCATCGTCCGCGTCAGCAAAACCTTCGTCCCGCCGTCTCCCGATCCACGCAACACGCAGGATCCGGTCCGTCCCCGGAATCCACCCGGCTTCCATCGGTCCTCCGCAATATGGGCAGTCCATTGTTTGCCTCCCTGTTCCGCGCAGTTACTCCATCACCAGCACGCAGGCTTCTTCCTGTTCCGGCAGGTCGGAAAATCGCTGTCCGCGGCGTACAGAGCCGCGGCATAGTGGTCCAGCAGCTCCTGGCCAGCGTTCCCGTCACGCGGTAGAGCCGCGCGCCAGTCTTCGTCGTCTCATACGGCGTCGCGCGCAGCTCCGCCGGGGTCCCCTGCCCCCACAGGAGCAGCACGTCGAGCTGCGTCTCGGCCGACAGCGCCGCCGCCTCCGCGGCAGCCGGGTCCGGCTCGCCCGCCTCGGCCTCGATCCTTCCGAAGATCCGCTCCGCCGCCGAGCCGACGTTGACTGTCACGGAGTTCTCCCGGTCAAAGCCCGGCAGAGACAAGATCCCGCCCGCCCCGCCAGCAGCATCGAGCGCCGCAGCCGCGGCGATGGCCGCAGCCGGGAGCCAGACGCGGCGGGCCGGCTTTTCCTTCCGATCTGCCGCATGACATTGCATGCAGCGCCTGCGGCGGCTCCAGCCCGCGTCCTGCAGCGCCTCGTCCAGCGCGCGCAGCTGCCGGTAGGTCTCACGGCAGTCCGCGCACGCCTCCAGATGGGCCTGCAGCGCCGCCCGCTCCTGTTCGGTGCACATTCCGTCCAATTCCGCGCTCATGAGCTCGAGCGCCTTTTTCACAGTCCATCGCTTGCCCACCTCCAGTTATTTCGCTCTGTTAGACGCATCGGTTTCAAAAAGTTCCCGGCGTCCAATCTTTTTTTCAGCTGCAGCCGCGCCCGGCCAGCCGCGACTTGACCGTGCCGACCGGCAGGTCCATGATCTGCGCGATCTGCTCATACGGCAGCTCCCGCACCACGCGCAGCTGCAGGATCTCACGGAAATCGACCGGCAGCGCGTTCATGGCAGCGCGGATGGCCGCCTGTTTTTCGTTGAAATGACCCGTTCCTCCGGCAGCGGCTCCGGATCCAGGACGGACAGCTCCCTTGCCCTCGTCCTCATCGCCTGAGAACGTGAGCGAAACGTGCTGCTGCCGCTTTTGCGGCGCAGAAAATCGATGCACGTTCTGCGTCAGCCGGAACAGCCAGGTGGAAAAGGCCGCGTCGAACTGATACTGCTCCAGCGTCCGCCAGAGCTTCAGAAATACCTCCTGCGACAGATCCAGCGCGTCGTCGGCATTGCCCGGCCATGCGGTAGCAGATGTTGTAGACCGGCTTCGGTGCAGCAGCATGAGCTGCTCAAAGGCGCTTTTCGTCCTGCCGCGGCTCTGCGGATCAGATATCGTCCTGCAATGGTTTCACCTCAAATCTCTCTGTATCCTCTTAGATCGACTCGATCTCGTCCATGGAGGAGATCGAGGAAATTTTCTTCTTTATAATATCCACTGTGCGCCACCCCGCGCAGATACCACGCGAAATGCTTTCTGGCCTCCAGACAGGCGCGATATGCTCGCCCTTGTCCTGCGCCGCGAGATGGAACTGACGCAGCGCCGTCTCGACCCGCTCGGCAAGCGGCGGCAGTTCCGGCACGGGCCTCCTGTCCAGCGCGGCCTGCGCCTGCCAAAGACCCAGGGTCGCCGAACGTCGTCCGGCCCAGCATCAGCAGCGCCGCGCCCGTCCTGGCCTTGCAGCGCACGGCGTCCTCCGCGCAGTAAAGATATCGCCGTTGGCGATGACCGGGATGTGGACCGCCTCGCGCACCGCGCGGATGCTGTCCCAGTCGGCGAGGCCGGAATAGAGCATCGTCTTCGTCCTGCCGTGCACGGCGATGGCTGCGGGCCCCGCCTGCTCGAGCATGGCGGCGAGCACGGGCGCGCGTTGCACGAGCCCTTGTCCCAGCCCTTTCGCATCTTGACCGTCACCGGCACGTCCACCGCCCCGCAGACGGCCTCGACGATGCGCGCAGCCTTCTCCGGGTCCTTCGCCGGGGCTGCCGTCGCCGTTGTTCACGATCTTCGGCATGGGACAGCCCATGTTGATATCGATGAAGTCCGCGCCGGAGTGCTCCAGCGCCAGCGCCGCCCCTCCGCCATCACGGAAGGGTCATTGCCGAAGATCTGCGCCCGCAGACGCCGATGGGCGTCCTGTGCAGCAGCGACCGGCTCTTTTTGTCCTGATAGATGAGCGCGCGTGACGAGACCATCTCCGTCACCGTCACTGCCGCGCCCAGCTCCGCGCAGATCGTGCGGAAGGCCAGATCCGTCACGCCTGCCATCGGCGCGAGGACCAGATCCCCCGATCCCAGATTCCCGATCTTCATCCCGTCACAGCTCCAGCGTATCGTCCTGGTCGATCCAGTCCTGACCTGGACGATGGTAAATTCCGTCCGCGAATTGCGGATGACCACGCGCCGCAGTCCCGCGTTGATGATCATTCTCCGCACATCGAGCACGAGGTCGCGTCCGACAGGATCGCCCCTGTCTTCGCGTCGTGCCCGACGAGATAGATATCGCCGCCGATGCACTCGTTGCGGGACGCGGAGATGATCGCGTTGGCCTCGGCATGCACGCTGCGGCACAGCTCATACCGCTTTCGCCGCGCGGCACGCGCATCTGCTCGCGCACGCAGTAGCCGAGGTCGGAGCAGTTTTTTCCGCCCGCGCGGCGCGCCGTTGTAGCCGGTGGCAACGATCTCGTCGTTGCGGACAATGATCGCGCCATACTGCCGCGCAGACACGTCGAGCGCTCCAGCACCGTCTCGGCGATGTCCAGATAGTAGTTCTCGCTTTACGATCCGCTCCATGGCGCTCCCTCCGTTTTTCTTCCGGCGTCTTTCTTCTTTTTCTGTTCTGTTTATCATATCACACTCCTTTTCGCAGCACAACCAAAAACTTGCCCCCGCCGCGAAGTGTGGTATATTGAAAACAGAATTGCTCTGAAAGGGGGATTTTTTCATGAAGCGGCGCAGGATCCTCAGTCTGCTCCTCATTGTCGCCATGCTGGCCTGCCTCTGCGTGCCGGTCTCGGCCGACGGCGAGCTGTTCTTCGTCGCCGTCAACGACACCATCCCCCTGACGCTGACTGTCTTCCCGACCTATTCCGGCGGTACGCTCTATGTCCCCTATCAGGTGTTCGACAGCCAGCCCTGCGGCGTCACGCCGTCGTATAACCAGACCCGGCAGACCTACGTGCTCTTCAACCGCAGCCGCCAGATGCTCTTTTGACCTCGCCGCCGGCACCGTCAGCGACGAGAGCGGCAGCGTCTCCACGGCGAACGTTCTGTACCGCAGCGGCATTTTGTACCTGCCGCTCACCTTCTGCGCCTCGCACTTCGGGCTCAAGACCACCATGCTCGAAATCCGCCGGCGGCTATCCAGGTCCTGCGCTTCACCGACGGCAGCGAGGTCTATGACGATTCGCTGTTCATCGAAAAGGCGGAAAACCTGATTGCCTACCGCGTGCAGCAGTATGCCGGCGGCGGCCAGACACAGGGCAAGCCGTCCGAGCGTCCCGGCGGCAATCCGGGCACGCAGACCGACCCTGCCGCTGAGAAAAAGCCCGCCACCGTCTTCCTCGCCTTTACCGACAGCCAGACCATGCGTGACAGCATGGCCGCGCTGAAAAAATACAGCCTGCAGGGCTCGTTCTTCCCTGACCGAGGATGAGATCCTGACCGACCCCGCGCTGGTATTCGAGCTGCTCGCCGCCGTACATACCATCGGCCTGACCGTCCCGGACGGCGAAGCCGACCCCGCCGCCGCGCTCGCCCGCGCAAACGACGCGCTCGCCGCGCTCGTGTGTCAGAAGACGCTCCTCGCCCTGCTCCCGGCCGGCGCGGAAGCCGCGGAGGCTATTGCTGCTTCTTCCGCCCCGCCGCCCCCGTCACCGCCGCAGAGGCTGCCGCATCGAGACCGCCCACCTGCTCGTCTGCTCCGCCGACGCCGACGCCGCGCTCTACACCCTCTATACCTCCGACGCCCGCACCCTGCAGCTGCTCGAGACCAGCGATTACGCCTGACGGAAATCATTTTTCAGAATTTTTAAAAAACACTTGCATTTTCCGAAAATATCTGATAGAATAACTCCGCCGATGGGGTATAGCTCAGCTGGGAGAGCGCATGACTGGCAGTCATGAGGTCAGCGGTTCGATCCCGCTTATCTCCACCAGAAAAGTCCTGAAATCTTACGATTTTAGGACTTTTTCCTTTTGCTTTTTTACTCCAAATAATCGACTGCATTTCTTTAGTCATGCGGCCTGACCCAGATTTGACCCAAACGGGCGCGAAAACGCGGTGGATTTATTGAGATTTATTTGACAAAACAGCACGAATATACTCTTTTTCAATCGTTTTCCGAACGTTTTGAACGGCGGCTGCAAAGTTGCAGCCGCCGCTTTTGGTTTTGGGTCAGATCGCGTTTCGGATGGTGTTTCCAATTGCGTCCGCTGCGCTCTGTTTCATCCCCGGTGTCGAGTGAACATAGGTGCTGAGCGTGAATCCCGCACTGAAATGTCCCAGCGTTTCCGACAGCGTCCGCACGTCCACGCCGCTTTTCAGCGATAACGTTGCGAACGTGTGTCGCATATCATGAAAAACGCACATGCTCTGCGCCGATCTCCTTTGATGATCCTGTCGTGCAGCCTGCGGAAGCCGTCTGGATCCCACGTTTTACCCGTGCGCGGAGATGGGAATAAATATGGATTTGCAGGATGTCTTGCGTGTTCTTCCACGAGAAGTTTTACTGTATCAGCTGGGAGCAACACCGTTCGGATGGAATTCGGCGTTTTTGGCGTGCTGATGACCAGTTTTCCCATCCTGCCGCGCGACGCTTTTTTTGATGGACAACGTGTGGTTCCGAACGTCCAAGTCTTCCCACCGTAAGGCCAGCAGTTCTCCGCGCCGTAAGCCTGTGGTCAGCTCCAGATACATCGGCGCGAGAATCCCATGCTCCTTCGCTGTGCTCAGGTACGGTCCCGAGCGACGCTTCCGGCAGAATGTTTCATTTCCTTGCGAGTGTTCTTCGGAATTTTGCAATTCTTCGCAGGATTTGCTAAAATCAGCTTTTCCTCCACCGCATGCTCCAACGCTTTGTTGAGTACCACGTGTACGCATTGCACCATGCGTGGGCTGAGCCCATGTTCTTTCAGCTCCGGCTGGTTTTTTCTTTTGCACACGGCCGCTCTTGAGCAGCTCGTTGTAAAACTGCTGGATCTGCAGCATCGTCAGCTTTTCCAGCTTCACATTTCCGAGCTTTCGGAATAATGTGATGGTCGATGGCATTGTGGTAAAACTCTTTGGTCGAATATCGCACCTGCGGCTCGATATAAACGGTGTACCACAGCGTCAGCCACTGTTCGAGCGTATAACTTCCAGCCTTTACTGGATCGAGCTTCTTGCTGTCCTCAATGGCTGCACGCAATTTATCTTTGACTTCTGCCTGTGTTCTGTCCAAGCACATTCTTCGTGATCACCTTCCGTTTGCATCGTATCCAGCGGTGTATCGGCCTTCCCACCGGCCATCTTTGCGCTTGCGAATATTCCCTTCGCCGTTGGCTCGTCGTTTCGGCATCGTGTCTACCTCCTTCGTTTTCGGTTAGCACACACGATTACCACAAACACAGCGAATAGCAAAGTCAATCTTCCTTCACGCACATTTTCGTTCCTCACACTGCTCCCCATTCATTTTCCGTCAATGGCGCAAAAATTTTGAAGTTTTCATCCTATTTTCTTCGCCGCCACGGTGGGCAGACGCGGCGTTTGCGTAGCGCAGACCTGCACGGGCGCGGTCGGCCCGTAAAACCGCACGTCGGCACGACGCGCCCCACCGCCGCGGAGCAAACGGCTGCGCTGATGAACGATTCGTAGTTCAACCGTCAACTTTCCGCCCACAGGCGGCATTGGGGTCCAGGGGTTCTCCCCCTGCAAGCTGCGTTTTGGTACCAAATGCTATGCTTGCGCTTTTCTTGCGCGGCAAGAAAAGCCTAAAACGCAGCCTGAATCTCATTCCGTTTAGAAGAATTTTTGATTTTCATTTTTTACAAGCCATGAAATCTAAATTTTTGCGCTTCGGATTCCGTAGTCGCTACATTAGTCGCTATGTAAATTTGAAATTCGGATTTTTGCCCTTTCTAGTCGCTAGTATAGTCGCTATGGTTTTCTTTTGCCGTATTTGCAGCTCGCGCCCCGGCGATGGGAACAGCGCGGACAGAGCTTGGCAGCTCTCACAGCTCGTGGAAGGGGTCTTGACTGCTTGTCAACCCCAGCCACGGCAGCCTGTCTTGCGTCGAAACAACCTGCGGTGTTGTCCGCGTTGCTGGTTATTCAGTTGTTTGGGATTTGAGTTTCCCACCCCGTTTTTTCCCCTAAAGAGTACCAAAGGAGCGCTGCGGCCATTATTCGGCCGCAGCGCTCCTTCATTACTTTTTCATGGTGCGCTTTGGAATATTCTGTTGTCGGCAGGATTTCCTGCTATGTTTCACATGATAACACTAGAACAAACGTTCGTCAACGGCCCTTTGCAAAACATTTCTCTTGCTGATGCTTCTTGCGTTGATTTTCCAAACGGTGGATAGGCATATGTCGCTCCATCTCTCCTTGAACCGCACATTGCAGAACTGATAATAGCTTTTCGCCTGCCGGCTTTGCCGGTGTACTGACAGGCGTTCTTGCAAGTGCACTGGCAGGTGGCCTTGTGCGTTTTGAAGAGCGTGCAGCCGCAATCCTGCAAAAATCTGCTGCTTGGCTTCCATGGAAGACTCGCTCGGTTCTCCAAGCTCTGCTCGCCCCATGCAAACATCTTCCATCATTTTATGTTGTTTCTCTCTCGGCCCTGGCGAGCCAACAGATATTCCATCACATCTTCGCTGCACGCAACAACCTATTCCGTCGTCGCTGCTCCGGTAAGCAGATAAAACCATTTGACGAAGTCCATACGACGTGTTATTATATAGAAAATTACGCAAAATATCAGAAGGATTCTGTTTTGAGAGTAACAATCAAGGATATTGCAGCTTGCCAGCGTCTCGACCGCCACGGTTTCCCACGT
>VOFC01006331.1_pt1:15000-22270 | contig 22270 bp, 33 predicted proteins | sample 5384161 | NCBI WGS metagenome assembly VOFC01 (sample SAMN12384722, study PRJNA508395) | human gut metagenome | isolation source: healthy gut B | host: Homo sapiens | reverse complement strand
CAGCTCCTTTACCGGGTCATGCCCTCTGGAATATATTCCTGCCGACTACTGGCTCATTCTTTGTTTGTTGTATTACTGACTTCTTTCCTATAACAGCACCTTCCGGTGGACGTTTTCCTGTTACATTCCATTTTACTTCTTAATTCCAGCTATCATGGCTGGTCTCAGCCTTCCACTTCCCTCTCTGAAGGGCTCAGACCGGCCATGATACACTGTTTCTTTCTCTTTATGCTGCTGGCTGTATTTCTGGTCTTACGATGTCATTCAGCATCTTCTGACCATCATAATCTACACCTTTGGTTAGTATCGTATAAAATATCCGGATCAGCTTACATGCCACCGCTATCACTGACTGCATCTTTTTCAATGGATTTTTCTCTCCCTTGTCCGGTAATAACTATGGATCTCTTTGAACTCCTTTGTTTTTTCCGATCACGGATATCGCAGATTCATACAATGCATATCTCAAACGCTTTCTTCCTTTGTGACTGATCCGGCTTTCTCCGTTGTGTTTCCCAGAGAATCGTTGATTTCATCATTGGAATTGTGACATACATTGTCTTCTGTATAAAGCTTGCACCATCTATTTCAACTGCTTCCAACACCTCTCCCGGTATCATTTTTAAGACCTGCAATAAATACCGTTACCAGATATCCTAATTGTTGCCAGAAATAGATAATCGCGATACTATACGGAGACAGTGTATTGCCGCCTATCCATTTTTGTTTCAAACCAGATGCCCCTATCGCATCCAGAACATTATTGATAATACCAATGTTTGGATCTAATATATAAACCCAGATAATTCCAACAATGATCGGTGCGATAATGGCAGGAGAAAAAAGATTAATGACTTTGAAAAATCCACTCCTTTTAATTTATTATTCAGTAACAAAGCAATGAGAAAAGATAAAGACAATAACAATACAAATGCCAATATAAACATAATCATTGTGTTCTTTAAGGATATCCAAAACAAACGGTCTTTAAATAATCTCATATAATTTGTCAATCCGTTGAATGTAGCCTTTCCAATTCCAGAATATTTTGTAAAACTATATCCAATTGACATTCCAATAGGAATAATAATAAATACCATATACACAACCAGTGTCGGAATTACCAATCCTATCTTGTATCTCTTTTTTTTAACCAATGCATACGCTCATCCTCTTTATATCCGGGACCACCATGATAAATCTTCATGGCAGTCCCATGCAGTGTCAGCCAATATTAACGTCTGTCTCTGTTTGCTGCTGCCGAATCCATATTTTTTTTTAAAAGCATCTTTCGGACTGTATGTTCCTTGCATAACACCAAATATTGCATCATACATTGCTTCCTGAACTGCCGGAGTAACTGTCTGGTCCGAGCTGCTTTTGGTGTTTCCCATCCATTTCCAAGTGCTGTGATCATTGCATTCATTGCATACTGTGAATCTGTTGCTGCAATACCATCATAATTGGTTGCCGGGAAAATGGATCCTTCATAAGAAATCTTTGCTGCTTCTTCTCCATAATAATATTTCAAAAATGCATACAAAGCTTCTTTTTTTGCTTTATCATTATCTTTTTACCGCTGAACTTACTACCAGCGGAGCTGCCAGAACTTTCATTGCAATATTCTGTTCATAAGAAGAATCCCCAAATTTTGGTCCCCACCAGAATCCGATGTGTTCACCGACATTTTTTACATCAAATTCTGCACAGTCCCACTGACCTGTTCCTGAACATTGCTGCTTTGCCTTCATTAAAGAGCTGCTTTGCGTCAAAATATTCGATTGTTGCCATATTTCTGCAAAGTCCTTTTATTTTTTCAAACATGCATTCATATCATCGTTTTGAATATTTTGCCTTATCACCAGTATAGATTTTTCATTATCTCCCCTATCCATATCTTGAAAAGAATTCATTGAACTCCCACATTGAGTATCCACTGCTCTTACTTCCGATTGCGATTGGTGTAACTCCTGAATCTTTCAGTTTGCGATCATATCAAGGAATTCGTCATAAGTTGTATCATCTGTTGGATAAAAGCAATCCCAGCTTTATCAAACAAATCTTTATAGAAAAATCCCTGAACATTACTTTGATATGGAAGTCCATACTGTACTTTTTCCATCATTGAATGCATCTTCCATACCATCAGTGCTTATGATCGACTGTAACCACAGGAATATCTTCTCCCAAATAACGGTCAAATGCAACGATTGGTTTTTTTTTTTATCTTTTTTGTACTCTTCTACATCTAAGGAATGTACACCTGTAATCACACCATCCACGATATGCCTGTTTAACATATCCAGATATTCGAGTTCTGCATTATGTGCCTTATCTGTATTACATAACATGATCTTGAATCCTTCATTATAGAGTTCTGCTTCAATATTATGTACAAGTTCTGCAAAAAAGAATTTCTACTGTTGGCACCAGAACGGCAATGATCCCTCTTTTTATGATACAGATTTCTGGCAGTTCATTCGGTGTATACTGAAGATTTTTCATAGCCTCTTCTATTTTTTCACGTGTCTCATCCGATACATATCCACTGTTATTCAGTACTCTTGATACTGTTCCAACACCGACTCCCCTGCCTTTTGTGCTACATCTTTTATACTTGCCATGTTTACACCCCCTCTCATTTTAACAATTTATTATAACAGAACATTTACACAGGCTCTAGTTTCATTTTTCGCTTTGTTATATCTTTATGTATCTTTAAACGCCCAAATTAGAAATATTACTCTTCTTCACTCTTCTTCAACTTCGAATAATAACTATCCGCAGTATAAAGCGCCGCCACCGGACCACAACATTCAGGTCCGTCTTCGCCTTGTTCAGAAGCTTTGCCTGCAGGATCGGATTACACATATTCACACCGACACCTTCGCAGCATTCCGGGATGCCGACCGATGTCTTCTTCTGTGTTCCCTGCCTTGCAGCCGACACCATACACCTCAAAGCCATGTCTGCGCAGGATATCTGCCAGGATACGGCTTTCTTTCAACAATCCGACACAGGTTGCGATCCCGATCTTTTTCGCATTAATCTTCTTTTGCGAAATCCATGATTTCTTCGACACGGGTATGTTTGCAGTAATTCTCATACTCTACTTCAGCTGCAGCGATCGTTACTTTACGGTTGTCATCCTCATTGTAGCACTCCATTGCTTCATTTAAGACTTCTTCATCCATGTGTGTTGTCAGACAGAAATCCGGATAGGTTTTATCCATTTTGTTACAGTTTTTTACTGCGCAGTCGATACAAGACATGTCTTCTTTTTTCATTTTTTCATTCTCCTTTTGTATACCTTGGTATCTACAGAGACCTGCCACTGGCAGATTCTCTAGATTAAGCTTTACTTTATAAAATATCCTCTATTTACTTCATAATAACAAATACTTATACTACAGACAATGGTTTTCCGTTTTTATTTTCTTATTTTTTGTAGTTCTTTTCTATGAGAAACGTTCCCCTATTCAGGGTTGATTTGTCATGAATTGTCGATTCTGATTTTTGAAAAATTATTGAAAATTAACATTTAAAATTTGAAGATATATGACAGTCTCTCTGATAGACCATCATCTGTGAGTTTATACTATCATGTATACTATTTTTTCGTCAATAAAAAGGAGATTATTACACTCATTTATTAATAAGTTATAATAATCTCCTTTTTAATCATCGCACGTTTAAAATCTGTAGTCTTTTTACTTTTCCGCTATCTCTTGCTCCGGTTCTTCATCCTTCTCCAACACAAGTATATCCGCAATACTGCATCCCACATAATCGCAGATCTTCGCGATCGTGGCCAGATCAACTCTCACGACTTTGTTCTTACAATAATTATTCAGCTGGGTATGCTGCAGCTTACATGCATAGCATAACTGATTCTTGCTGATCTTCCTCTCTTTTAATACCTTTTCCAGTTCAATCTTAATTCTACTCATCTTTCGTACCATCCTATAACTGAAGTATACTAAGATTTCGGTTGAAAAAATAGATGTGATAACTTACACTGTATTTATATAGATGTATTTATATACACTGTAAGAAATTACCGTTTAGGAGGTTTGCCTTGGAAAAAAGAAATATCCGAATCCCTATATATTATTGATCATTACATTCTTTTTTTCTCCTTTATTCAAACCAGCCTTATTCTGTCAGGCATTCTACTGTCTATACTAATGATCACGCTAGAAATCGAGCTATATATAGTAACGAATCGTTTCTTCGTCATCCATCCGGATCAGTATTCAAACCAGACCAAACTGCATACAAGAAATATTTTCTTTCATCCTACCTATCACCTTGCTTGGTCATGCCCTCGACCGATTAGTATCAGTCAGCTCCATACATTACTGTACTTCCACCTCTGACCTATCTACCTCGTCGTCTTCAAGGGGTCTTACTACTTACGTAGGGATATCTCATCTTGAGGGGGCTTCACGCTTAGATGCCTTCAGCGTTTATCCCGTCCCGGCTTGGCTACTCTGCCATGCGTTTGGTACGCAACAGATGCACCAGCGGTCTGTCCATTCCGGTCCTCTCGTACTAAGAACAGCTCCTCTCAAATATCCTACGCCCACGACGGATAGGGACCGAACTGTCTCACGACGTTCTGAACCCAGCTCGCGTACCGCTTTAATGGGCGAACAGCCCAACCCTTTGGGACCTACTTCAGCCCCAGGATGCGATGAGCCGACATCGAGGTGCCAAACCACTCCGTCGATGTGAACTCTTGGGAGTGATAAGCCTGTTATCCCCAGGGTAGCTTTTATCCGTTGAGCGATGGCAATCCCACTTTATACCACCGGATCACTAAGTCCTAGTTTCCTACCTGTTCCACCCGTCGGTGTCACAGTCAAGCTCCCTTCTGCCTTTGCACTCTTCGAATGGTTTCCGTCCATTCTGAGGGAACCTTTGAGCGCCTCCGATACCCTTTCGGAGGCGACCGCCCCAGTCAAACTCCCCGCCTGACATTGTCCCCCCGACCGGTTTACGGCGGCAGGTTAGAAATCCAATACTGCAAGGGTGGTATCCCAACATCGGCTCTACGAAAACTGGCGTCCTCACTTCCTAGCCTCCCACCTATCCTGTACATGCAATACCGAATCCCAGTATCAAGCTGGAGTAAAGCTCCATGGGGTCTTTCCGTCCTGGCGCAGGTAACCAGCATCTTCACTGGTATTTCAAGTTCACCGGGTGCATTGTTGAGACAGTGCCCAAATCATTACGCCTTTCGTGCGGGTCGGAACTTACCCGACAAGGAATTTCGCTACCTTAGGACCGTTATAGTTACGGCCGCCGTTTACTGGGGCTTAAATTCAAAGCTTCGCGTTGCCGCTAACCTCTCCTCTTAACCTTCCAGCACCGGGCAGGCGTCAGCCCATATACTTCACCTTACGGTTTTGCATAGACCTGTGTTTTTGCTAAACAGTTGCTTGGGCCTCTTCTCTGCGGCCTGCTCTCGCAGGCACTCCTTCTCCCGAAGTTACGGGGTCATTTTGCCGAGTTCCTTAACAATGCTTCTCCCGTCGGCCTTAGGATTCTCTCCTCATCCACCTGTGTCGGTTTACGGTACGGGCTTAAGTAAAAACAATAGCGGCTTTTCTTGACGCATGGCTCACACACTTCCCTACTTTTAATTCGGTCCGCATCACGTCTTCAGATTGTACAGCGGATTTGCCTACTGTACTCCTACCCTGCTTGCCCCGGTCTTTCCATTCCCGGGTTGTGCTCTCCACACGTGTCCCCACAGTTCTGTTTACTTAAGGTACAGGAATTTCAACCTGTTGTCCATCGGTTACGTCTTTCGACCTGGCCTTAGGCCCCGACTTACCCAGAGCAGATCAGCTTTACTCTGGAAACCTTAGATATTCGGCCGGAAGGATTCTCACCTTCCTCTCGCTACTCATTCCGGCATTCTCTCTTCTATACAGTCCACAGCTCCTTATCGGTACTGCTTCGTCCTCGTATACAATGCTCCTCTACCAATGTACTAGGTACATTCCTGAGCTTCGGCAGTGTGTTTTCAGCCCCGGACATTTTCGGCGCAGGACCTCTCGACTAGTGAGCTATTACGCACTCTTTGAATGTGTGGCTGCTTCTAAGCCAACATCCTAGTTGTCTCTGAAATCCCACATCCTTTTCCACTTAACACATTTTGGGGCCTTAGCTGCAGGTCTGGGCTCTTTCCTTTGACTGTCCAACTTATCTCGTACAGTCTGACTCCCATACAACATCTACACGGCATTCGGAGTTTGATATTCTTCGGTAAGCTTTGACGCCCCCTAGGAAATTCAGCTCTACCTCCGCAAGACTTATATGAGGCTAGCCCTAAAGCTATTTCGAGGAGAACCAGCTATCTCCGGGTTCGATTGAATTTCTCCCCTATCCACACCTCATCCCCACCCTTTTCAACGGATGTGGGTTCGGACCTCCATTGCCTTTTACGGCAACTTCATCCTGGACATGGATAGGTCACCCGGTTTCGGGTCTACTCCGACTGACTCATTTCGCCCTATTCAGACTTGGTTTCCCTTCGGCTCCACACCTTTGGTGCTTAACCTCGCCAGCCAGCGCAACTCGCCGGACCGTTCTACAAAAAAGTACGCGGTTCCACATATAAAGTGGTTCCACAGCTTGTAAACATATGGTTTCAGGTTCTGTTTCACTCCCCTCCCGGGGTCCTTTTTCACCGTTCCTTCACAGTACTATGCGCTATCGGTCACTAAGGAGTATTTAGCCTTACGGGGTGGTCCCCGCGTATTCAGTCAAGGTTCCACGTGTCTCGACCTACTCTGGATACCGCCATGCCAATCGACCTTTCACTTACGGGGCTTTCACCCTCTCTGGCCGGCTTTCCCAAAACCGTTCTGCTAAATTTGTTGAATCAATTATGCGGTCCGAACCCCGGGATGCACGCATCCCGGTTTGGGCTCTTCCGTTTTCGCTCGCCGCTACTCACAGAATCACTTGTTGTTTTCTCTTCCTCCGGCTACTTAGATGTTTCAGTTCACCGGGTTCCCCTTCCTAAGTTATGTATTGGCTTAAGGATACTTGAGGTTTGCTCAAGTGGGTTTCCCCATTCAGATATCTCCGGATCAATGGATATTTGCTCCTCCCCGAAGCTTTTCGCAGCTTATCACGTCTTTCATCGGCTCTTAGTGCCAAGGCATCCACCATACGCTCTTTCTAGCATGACCAACTTGCTTTCATTCACGGGAATGAATGATTGCTACACCGATATAGCGTTATCGGCGTTGGC
>VOFC01006331.1_pt1:0-12500 | contig 22270 bp, 33 predicted proteins | sample 5384161 | NCBI WGS metagenome assembly VOFC01 (sample SAMN12384722, study PRJNA508395) | human gut metagenome | isolation source: healthy gut B | host: Homo sapiens | reverse complement strand
TTCCCGAAGATTTCTGATTATGATCCGGCATTTCTGCTTTTCCGTAATCAGTTCCCGCCGTCTTCTGCTTCGACTCTGTTACCTCACGGCCTTGTCTAACGCGACAGCTGCAGATTAATATACCATCAAGGGCGTTTGAACAGAGAAGAATGAATATTGACAATTCAAAAAAAATTCTGTATCCATTTCCCATACAGACAAAAAGCTTTCCATATTTCCGACCTCATGAGCAATCATATATCAATTTCAGTGGAATTGTTCTGTACCATTTCATAGATTTCATCGTAATGTCACAATCATAAACAGGATCCACACAATGATAAGTGCAATTCCGATTCCAAGTGCACCGCCTGCCAGATGATTAAAGAAACCGATTACCGGTAGTTCTGATACAATATCCAAGGCAAACACAACCGCTCTTATAATTACCGTCACCACAATAAACGTAAGTATGAATGCTATAATATTGATCACCAGTCTGGCAACATAGGCCCCTATATATTTGCGGAAATGTTGTAACGCCCAATTTATCATACATTTCTTTATTATTGTTTTTAAGCAACAGATTCTTGAATACCTCCGGTATATCTACAGACTTAATCATTGTCTCCTGCAGACTTTCTGGTATATCTGCATTTTCTATAACATTTTCTACGCTGCTGCCACTTCCACCGGTAAGACCATCCAGCACATTTGCAGAGATTCCATACTTTGCAAGATCAGAACTGTCGATCTTTCCATTTTACAATATCTGAAATCGAGATTCCATACCGGTTCAACATCTCTTCACTGACACCTGCTGCCTTTAAAGCCTTTTTTACCGCTGCTTCATTCAGCCCTTGTCCGATACAGTACCTCCTCCGGTAATTGCCGAAGTCGCCGCATCTGCCATCGTACTGACTACTTTCTGCTTTATCATATCATCCAGCGGCGTATATTTCTCTACTGCCTGAGACACATACGGCGTTGCAAAGAAAACAATCACAAACGTGACAATTGTTGCGATCAACGATACCATAATCCGGATTGCACCTCTGACCAGTCCTGTTATGATACAGATCAGAAACACGATCCCTATGGATATTTCCAGCCAATTCATATGCATACTTTCTCCTTATTTTTACAAGACGGATTTTTTCCATTCCATTCGCACTCAACACAATATACTGGTTCACCCCTCCAACCGGGAATATTTCCTGTATGTTATTATCCATCCTGCCTTTGAACTTCTGTACACCATTTTTTCATAAATATACTGCATGTTTTTCCGTCATACATGATCACCTGATCATCACATAATTTCACATGATTATAATCACCGGTGAATTCTTTCGACAGCACGACTTTTCCGGTCTTATTGTATAACCTGAGCTCATAACCACTCTTTCCCTGATTCTTTAGGATCAGACCGATATATATTTCTCATTATGAAATACACTTTTATCTCCTTATCCATGGTTATCTTTACAGCTTGTTTCCGGAATGTCTTTTCCGGTATAGATCACCATAGCATTGTCACCGATTGCCGCCGATGTATTCTCATCCATAAAAAAATCCGGATGCCATAATTGTGTTCTTGTAGCTTTTTTTTAGCAACCTGATGATCTGTCTTATCTTTTCCTGCATCCCCAAAGTTATAGTAATGTAATCTTGACCCTCGATCCGGCCATCCTGCGTATAAAGATACAGCACTTGCATCATCTGACCATTTGCAGACAGAGCCACATCCACCGGATATCCGCTTCCCAGCAAGTGATGTCTTATGCTCTACCAGTATGTTTCCTGCCGTATCATAACAGATTACTTTCATTGCTGTATCGCTTTTTAATATTGCACTCACAATTCCCCTGTTCCGATACACTGACTTTTTCAATCGGCATCGTCGTATGCACTTCACCTTTCAGGCCATCTTCCTGGAAAACCAGAATATCATTGCCTTCTTTGTCCGCAACTGCTGCCGACTTTTCTGTAATATCTATCATTGGATTCTTTATCTGATATGATTGATTCCATTTCTCTTTCCGGTCTGGCTCAGATACGAAATACCATCTTTACTATATTTCAATACACCGTCCGAAAACTGAACATAATTATTGTCCGATGCACTCTCACCAACATAGGTATCACTGATCCGGACCTTGGTATATGTCTGTAGATTGATCAGCAGATATATCAACACGCCCACTGCAACCACTATCGCAATACCAACCATCATCTTTTTTTTGTTTTTTTTTTTTCTTTTCATCAACTCTTCCTGGACTTCTTTCTCCGGCATCCCATCTTCACTGTTCAGTTCATCCATAATCTCATCTATGATCTTATCCGTGGGATCTTCCGGCTCTCTCACAACATGGAGATTGCTGTTCTTCCTTCGTTCCATCCGTCGGTCATCCTTTCAACGTTTCTTCTGATACTGTGTACCCTAGTATACCACATTTCCCATTTATGGGAGTAATAATTTTTGTCCGATATAGATCAGGTTGCCGTCCGACAGCCCATTCATTTTGCAGATTGCCTTTACATGAGACGTATCTCCATATAATTTCTGACTGATTCCCTGCCAGCGTTTCGCCTTTTGTACTACATAAAAATCCTGATCGGAGATTGTCCGTCCCCTGTTTCTGATGTCGTTTCCTCTTCTGCTTTCTTTACCGTTTCCGGATCTTCTTTTGCATCCCTTTTAGCCTCGGCCGCTGTTTTGGTTTTTGTATTTCTTCTGTCTGTCCGTTTTCCATGCTTTTTGAAAAAGATTTTCCAGCGATGTCTGTACCGACTTCATTTTGTCAAAATTATTTACTGTTGTAATTCCGATCACCAGCACAATCAACACCAGTAGTGCACTGGTTATATAAGCAAATTTTGAACTTTGATGCTGTTCTTTATATTCCATTTTTCTCTCACTGCACTACGAAAATCCTTTGCAGCTCGATCCTCAACCACCTCACTGGGAGTCACCCCGTTCTCTCTTCTTGTATTGATCATGTAGTTCTGCATCTCCGGATTTTTCTCATAATAAATATAATGTCCGCCCATCTGCATAATTTCTCCGAATTTGTATGCATAGAAGACTTCTTCCTGTTCCCTCGCATTTTTCCACAAGAACAGATTCCATTCTTCTGCGAACTCTTTTCCTGGATCCGTTTAACTTCTCTGTTACGACTCATCGGGCTGCCATCTTCAATGATCCCCCATCCAACGATCCGGCATTCCGGGAAAAACCGGGCAGCTTCTTCTTTTGCCTCTTTCATTATCTCATCTGTAATTTCTATATCATTTCCATTTGTCTTTACTTCTTTCATCTGAACCGCACCGGATACAAATACTGCATTTTCATCCTCAAGTTTCAGCAGTTCTCCCGTAAGTATCACCCCGACCGGTTGTTCTCTGGCTTTCTCCCGCAGCTGATTCAAATATGTATCCACGTAATCTTCTACGTATATCTTTGGATTGTCACTTACATTTCCTATCTGTCTTACATTTTTCGGAAGTTGTCTTTCCATGATACATTCACCTCATTTTAACTATTTTAAATTGCGTATCTGGTTATATTAACACTGCGTTTTACAACCATGCTGCAATTATTTTCGCATATGATAACATATATATAGGAATGCATATTTTATCAGTTGATGGGACTTGTCCGAAAAAAATATCCGATACGCTTTTTGTTTCTCGACATACTTCGTAAAAAGGAGCTAAAGACCTCTGTTATAAATGTAAAAAGATAGAAATACCCAAAAGTATTCCTATCTCTATCGTCTTATTCGTTTATTCTATGACCACAATATTCCCGCAATCCTGATATCCTTCTGCGATACGATCCGTGATCACATCTGCACCTGTAAATGCCAGGAAAGTTACTGAACTGACCTCTCCGAATTTAGAATGGTCACATAATACATATTTTTTCTGGCATTGTTCTATTGCGGTTTTCTTCACCATAGCTTCATTCGCATCCGGTGTCGTAAATCCGGCTTTCTTAGTCACGCCATTGGTTCCAAAGAAACCTTTCGTAAAATGGTATTTTCTAAGCGTCTGCATCGCTTCACTTCCCATTAACAGCTTCCGTCGAACTTTTCAGTTCTCCTCCTACCAGCCGGACTTTACGCCTGCTTTTGGCCAACCGCTGTGCGTGCGCAACAGCATTCGTAACAACAGTTACATCCTTATCACAGAAGAACTCCAGCATATATCCGGTTGTCGTTCCTGCATCCAGATATATGAACTCTCCCTGTCCAATCAACCCAGCCGCATATTCTGCTATACGCTGCTTTTCCGATACATGAACTGTAATTTTCTGTGCCACTGTAGGCTCCTGTGGCGTCACTACGTGATCCGATGCAACCGCACCGCCAAACACTTTCACCAGTTTTCCTGCATTATGAAGCGCTGTGATATCTCTTCGCACGGTCGATTCCGATATATTCAGAAGTTCTTTTTACTTCCGTTACGGTAATGCTGCCCTCTTTTTCAAGAAGCTTCAATATCTGTTCATAACGCTGTTCTGTAAGCATATGACCTCCTACAGGTTCTCCTGCATGAATTTGCTTACTGCTTCGTATGCTGCTTCTTCATCAGCGCCTTCGATCGTGAATGTTACTTCATGGCCTTTCTTTGCTCCAAGACCCATAAGACCGAAGATCTTCTTGCAGTCAGCTTTCTTTCCTTCTTTTTCGATCATTACTGATGCTTCGAAAGATTTTGCAAGTTTAACTAACTCTCCTGCAGGACGTGCGTGGATTCCTTCATTGTCTGTAACCACATACTTAAATTCTTTCATTTTCATACCTCCATAAATATTACATTTTGTGATTTTCATTCTATTCATTTTTACAGGTCTGTCAATATTTCTACTGGCAAACCTGTATTTTAACATTTATTTCCTAAGCGACTTTCTTTTTCAGCGCTCCAAGTAATACTGCTGAGATTACAGTTCCTACTACCAGTGCCACCAGATACATCAGCGCATTTCCTACTACAGGGAACACGAAGATTCCACCGTGTGGTGCCATCAGTGTACATCCAAATGCCATAGACAGTGCTCCGGCTGCTGCGGAACCGACGATACAGGACGGAAGTACATGGACCGGGTCAGATGCCGCAAAAGGAATCGCACCTTCTGTGATAAATGCCAGTCCCATAATAAAGTTGGTCGGTCCTGCTTCTCTTTCGGATTTTGTAAATTTGTTCTTAAATAATAATGTTGCAAGGGCGATGGCACACGGAGGAGTCATACCTCCGATCATAACCGCTGCCATGATGTCATAATTGCCTGCAGCGATCGCTGCCGTTCCGAATACATAAGCTGCCTTGTTGAAAGGGCCACCCATATCGATAGCCATCATGCCGCCAAGGATCAGTCCAAGCACGATCTTACTTGAGCCGCCCATTCCTGTCAGTCCATTGTTCAGTGCTGTGTTGATCGCACCCATGATCGGTTCTACTGCAAAGTTCATAAGGAGACCGATTCCCAGAATTCCAAATACCGGGTAGATCAGTACCGGTGCAATTTTCTCAAGTGCTTCCGGAAGTTTATCACATAATTTTCTAAGAAGGAAAATCAGATATCCAGATACAAAACCTGCTACCAGTGCACCCAGGAATCCCGATTTTCCGTTTGCCGCCATAAGTCCGCCTACAAAACCAACTGCAAGTGCTTAGGTCTGTCACCGATCGCTTCGCCGATATAGCCAGCCAGTACCGGAAGCATCAGTCCAAATGCAAGATTGCCAATTGTCTTAAACTGTGCCGCTACCGGTGTGATCGTACCGAAGTTACCTCTGTCTGCTGCTGATAATGCATTCATATCTACACAGAGTCCGTCAATCAGGAATGCAAAGTGCGATCAGGATACCTCCACCTACTACGAACGGAAGCATATGTGATACACCATTCATAAGCTGTGTATAGATCTGATGTCCGATTCCACTTGATTTGCCGCTGTTGCTTTCCTTTACTTCTGCTCCGTTTGCTGCATGATATACAGGGACATCTCCGTTAATCACACGGTCTACCAGTTCATCTGCTTTACTGATACCATCCGATACCTGGCAGATAATTACTTTCTTTCCATCAAAACGGTTCAACGGTACCTGCGCATCGGCTGCTACGATGATTCCGTCTGCCTCTTCAATCTCTTTTGGCCGTCAAGACATTTTTTGCTCCGCCGGAGCCTCTTGTCTCTACCTTGACTGCACATTCCTTTGCTTTGGCTGCTTTTTTCAATTCCTTCTGCGGCCATATATGTGTGCGCAATTCCTGTCGGGCAGGATGTAACTGCAAGAATCTTTACTTTTCCGGTTGTCTCTTCTGCTGTGCTTTCTTCATCTGCTCCTGCAAGTCTCTCATCAATACCTGCTTCTTTTTCGTCCGCATCATTGATAATGTTCATGAATTCTTCAACTGTCTTTGCATTTCTTAAGGATTCTGTAAATTCTTCATTCATCAGAAGAACAGATAATTTACTTAATACGTCCAGATGAATGTTATCTTCTGTATTCGGTGCTGCGATCAGGAACATTAATGTTACCGGTTCGCCGTCCAGTGAATCAAAATCCACACCGTCCTTTACTACCATTGCTGCCAGTCCCGGTTTGGTTACTGCATCGCATTTTCCGTGTGGAATTGCAATGCCCTCTCCAATTCCTGTGGTGCTCTCTTCCTCTCTTGCATAGACCTGCTTTCTATATGCTTCTTTGTCATTGATCTTTTCGCTCTTTACCATGAGATCAACGATCTGGTCGAGCGCTGCGCTCTTGCGCTTTGGCGATGCATCCAAAAGAAGACTTCTTGCATCCAGCAAATCTGTGATTCTCATATGAGTTTCCCTCCGGTTGATAAATATATTTTCTTTGCAACACTTCTCTCTTTTATGCCTTACACCAGCTGCTTATATACTTCTTCTACTTCCGGTCTGGTTGCCAGATATTCGGAAAATGCACTCGCACTTCCGGTTGCGACTCCCATATGGAAAGCATGCTCATAATCCTGCTTTTCCATCCAGCCTGCAATAAATCCTGCTACCATGGAATCTCCGGCTCCTACACCATTGACCAGTGTGCCTTTCGGTGCCGGTGAGCTGTAGACCTCTCCGTTCTCTGCGATCAGTACCGCTCCTTCACCCGCCATGGAGATCAGTACATTTCTCGCTCCTTTTTCCTGAAGCTTTCTTCCGTAAGGAATGACTTCTTCTCTTGTCTTAAGAGTCACTCCGAAAATCTCACCAAGTTCGTGATTATTTGGCTTGATCAGGAATGGATGATACTTAAGAACGTTCATCAGGAGATCTCTTGTCGCACCTACGACGATCATAACTCCCTTATCTTTCAGCTCTTTCATGATCCGGCTGTAGATATCATCCGGCATAGACGCCGGGATACTTCCCGCAAGGAATAAGATATCTCCTTCTTTCATCGTATTCAGACGGTCATCAGTTCTTCTACTTTGTCTTTTGGAATCTCAGGACCACTTCCGTTGATCTCTGTTCCGTCGATTGATTTCAGCTTTAAATTGATTCTTGATATTCCTTCTTCAATCTGGATGAAATCAGATGTCACTCCGTCTTCTTCCAGTCTTCTTGCTATTTCTTTTCCCGTAAATCCTGCCATGAACCCAAGTGCTGTACTTTCAATTCCAAGATTCTTAAGTACGATAGAAACGTTGATTCCCTTTCCACCTGGAAGCATGAGTTCTGAGCTTGTACGGTTTGTAAGTCCGAGTTTAAAATCATCCACCGAAACGATGTAATCCAGCGATGGATTAAACGTAACTGTATAAATCATATTTCTTACCCCTTTCAACTTGTTGAATTCATTATACCGTCAAACTCGGGAGTTTGACAGTTGAATATTAGAGAAATACCTTGCAGGCCTTATAAAACCTGCTTTTTTATGTCAAATTTTCTGTTTTTATATGTACTTGTTTGTAATAGTGTGTTATAATAAAAGAAAAGGAGTTTTTTCTAATCATGTATATTGCACTTACAGGTAGTGAAAACAATAAAGATGTGTATATTTATCATTCTTTTCGCAAGGAAAATGGTAAGTCCTCATCTCGTATTTATAAAAAACTTGGAAAATATAACACACTTTTTAGAACAATTCGATGGTGACAGAGATAAGATGATGGCATGGGCAAGAGAGCAGGCTGATAAAGAAACAAAGCTCTATAAAGAAGCTACTGGAAAGATTTCTGTAGAGTTTTCAAAAAGCTGCTTGCATTCCGATGAATGAACGCCGTTCTTTCAATGTTGGATATCTCTTTTTTTAGAACTTTGTACACAACTTCGTATAGATAAGATTTGTAGAACAATCAAAGAGCGCCACAAATATAAATATAATCTACAAGCAATCCTGACTGATTTAGTTTATGCACGAATCCTATCGCCTTCTAGCAAGCTGGCTAGCTATGACTATTGTCAAACACTGTTAGAGCCACCTAAATACAGTCTGCAGGATGTTTACCGCTCTCTTTTCTGTGATTGCAGAAGAATCGGATTTTATTCAAAGTGAACTTTACAAGAATTCTAATTTCCTTTATCTAAGAAATAATCGTATCCTCTATTACGATTGCACAAACTACTATTTCGAAATTGAAGAGGAAAGCGATTCTAAGCGTTATGGTAAAAGTAAGGAAAACCGTCCGAATCCAATTGTAACTATGGGATTATTTATGGATGCTGATGGTATTCCTCTTGCTTTTGATGTTTATCCAGGAAATCAAAATGAACAGACAACTTTAAAGCCTTTAGAATCAAAAATTCTCCAGGACTTTAACTGCAGTGAATTCATCTATTGTTCTGATTCCGGACTTGGAAGTGCTGCGAACAGAAGATTTAACAGTCTTGGAAACCGGGCATACATCATCACTCATTCTCTTAAAAAGATGAAGAAAGAAGATCGTGAGATTGCTCTGAACCCTACGCAGTTTCGTAAAGTCGGTAGCACAAAATTCATAGATCTGCGTACACTTGATGAAACTGATGAAGAAGTTTATAACACTGTTTATTACAAAGAAGTTCCCGTGGTTACAGGAAACATGGATGAAACTCTGATTGTTACTTATTCTCCAAAATATAAAGCATACCAAAAGAAGAATTCGTGACCGCCAAATCGAACATGCTGAAAAGATCATCAACACACCTGGGCGTAAACGAAAAGGAAAAAATCAGAATGATCCAATGCGTTTTGTAAAGAAGACTTCTGTGACGCCAGATGGGGAAATCGCTAATAAACAAGTATACAATATCGATGAAGAACAGATTCAAAAAGAAGAAATGTATGATGGTTTTTATGCTGTTATTACAAATCTGGAAGGTGATGTCTCTGAAATCATACGGATTAACAAACAGCGTTGGGAAATAGAAGAAAACTTTAGAATTATGAAAACCGAATTTGAAGCTAGACCAGTCTATGTACGAAGAGAGGAGCGAATAAAAGCTCATTTCATGACTTGCTATATCAGTCTTCTTCTTTATCGGTTATTAGAAAAGAAACTTGGAGATGCTTATACGGTCAGTCAGATACTTGGGACATTACGTTCTATGCAAATGACACTACTAAATACAGCAAATGGTTATATTCCTTCCTACACAAGAACAGAATTAACGGATTCTCTGCACAAAACATTCGGCTTTAGAACGGATTATGAATTCATTACAAAAGCCTCCATGCGAACAATCATTAAAGAAACGAAACAGATTAAATCAAAAAAATCATAATATAGCACATATCGTTACGAAATAAAAAACGGCTACAGAGCCCATGTTTACTGGGTTTGTAGCCATTTTATCTTTCCAACTGTCAAAGATGGGATTTTAGCAGAAAAAAAGCACCCGGGTCAATGCCGAGTGCTTTTCTCTTTGGCTTCTGCTGTATTTTTTTGACGTACATTTGGTCTGTCGCGGCTACGACTGCACTGACCGCAGAAGCCGGAAGATGGTTTCAGGTTATTTTCCTGCCATCTGCTTTTCCTGCTGCTCGATCATTTTCTTTTTACCATATATCCACCGACAGATCCGTTCTGGCCAGTTTCTGTATGTACCATGCTTTTTGCCGGTCATCATACATCACTGGTTCCGTTCGCCTTTGTTACGATGTTAGTATGTGGAGGAACGGTGAATTTAAACTGGTAAGTTCTGGTGGTTACAGCGTTGTCTCAAGCATGAGATCTTTCAGCTTCTTCTGCAAATGATCTTTCAGTTTCCGGTGCTGCTCCTGGGAAAGATCCGGGTCTTCGAGAAGAAGTCTTTCAGCAGCGGCATTTGCTTCCTGCAACAGTGCTGCGTCCTGAAAAACGTCAGCAATCTTAAAATCAAGAACTCCCGCTTTGCCGTATCCCGAATAAATCTCCTGGTCCGCGGAGACGGAGATCTTCATTTGCAATATAAAACCATCATTGGAATGATTCAGGATCTCCAGTCGTTCTTTTGTCTCTTTCGACCTGGAGGCGGTCATGAAAATGCAGTAGGACTGATATTTTCCACGGCCAACCCGCCCGCGGAGCTGATGGAGCTGGGCAAGACCGAAACGTTCTGCATTTTCAATCATAATGACGGTTGCATTTGGCACATCGATACCGACTTCTACAACGGTTGTGGATACAAGAACCTGGATCTCATTCCGTCCAAAAGCAGTCATGATCTCATCTTTTTCTTTTTCTTTCATTTTTCCATGCAGATAGCCGACACGGATGGAAGGCCCAAGGATCTCCTGGAAGCATCTGACTGTAATCGGTAACATTTTCAGCATCCAGATTTTCGCTTTCTTCTACCATAGGGCAGATTACATAGCACTGCCGCCCCAGTTCTGTCTGCTGCCTGATAAAAGCGTAAGCTTTTGGACGGTAGCCTGTATCAACCACGCAGTTTTTGATCGGAAGACGGTTCATAGGGAGTTCATTGATCACGGAAATATCAAGATCTCCGTAAAGAATAATTCCCAGGGTCCGTGGAATAGGTGTTGCACTCATGACGAGAATATGTGGTGTAAGACCTTTGCCTGCGAGTTGTTCCTGTTGTCTGACACCAAAGCGGTGCTGCTCATCTGTGATGACTAAGGCAAGGTTTCTGTAGTTCACTTTTTTCCTGGATCAGTGCATGGGTTCCAATGATAATAGAAGAAGAACCGGATTCGATCCGGACATAGGCTTCACGCTTCTGCTTTGCTGTCATAGATCCCGTCAGAAGTTCTGCTTTAAGAGGAAGTCCATAGTGTTCCAGCATCCCGGAAATTTTTTCATAGTGCTGCCGGGCAAGCACTTCTGTCGGAGCCATTAATGCACCCTGATAGCCGTTGAGTCCGGAAAGCAGGAGTCCTAAAAAATGCCACGATTGTCTTACCTGAACCGACATCTCCCTGTACCAGGCGGGACATGACATAGTCTCCGGTCATCTCTTTCTGGATTTCATTCCATACCCGCATCTGGGCAGCAGTCAGTTCATAGGGAAGAGACTGGAGAAATGTATCGATGGCAGGCTGCTGCTTCATAGTAAAGTGATTTTTCATCCGTTCTCCGGATTCTTTTACATATCGCAGTGAAAGGACAAAGGTGAGAAATTCTTCAAAGACAAAGCGTCTTCTTGCTTCAATAAAGTCTCTTTGGAATGTGGAAAATGCATTTCATACAGTGCTGCCTCGCAAGGGGGAAAATCGTAAGCAGTTTCCAGTTCTTCAGGAAGAAAATCTTCGGGTATGGAATTACTTTCCAGTGCCTGACGGACAGCTTTGATGATGGCATTATTGGTCAGTCCTGCGGTAAGTCCGTATACCGGCTGCATGGAATGGAGTTTTTCATTGTATCTGGCAGCAGGAGGATAGCTCTGTGGATGTTCCATGACCAGTCCATCACGTTTACGAACCACTCTGCCACGTAAAATGACCGGGCCGCTCCTGCCTAATGTATTCTTTAAAAAGGCATACGGAACCAGATCACTTTTAAAGTTCCGGTCAGATCTTTTAAATAAAGAGTTGTCACCTGCATATTTTTTGTCCCGGACACCTGTATCCGTCCGAAAACAGCACCGGAAACGGTGCAGATATGTCCTTCCTGAACTTCGCTGACAGGAACAGGTGGACCAAAGATCTCATAGGTACGCGGATAATAATGCAATAAATCATCAACAGTGGCCACACCAAGTTTAAGGAATAATTTTTCGGTTTTTTCTCCAATCCCCTTTAACGTGCTGATCCCGGCATTTTTATTCATGTCTTTTTCTCCTGATTCTGATTACAAAAACCGGAGCACTTTCGCCTATGAGAAGTGTTCCGGTTTTTAATGATATAATACAGGCAAAAACTGCCTGATCTGACAAAATTTATTCAACAGACAGAACGTAATAATAGATCGGCTGTCCGCCAGAATGAACATCTACGTCTACATCAGGATAAAGCTCCTCGATTTCTGCTGAAAAACGTTCTGCATCTTCAGCCAGAACATCCTGACCATAGTAAAGGCTGATCAGTTCTGTATCTTCATCAACAAGATCAGCAAGCATCTCTTTG
>VOFC01004696.1_pt1 | contig 22272 bp, 29 predicted proteins | sample 5384161 | NCBI WGS metagenome assembly VOFC01 (sample SAMN12384722, study PRJNA508395) | human gut metagenome | isolation source: healthy gut B | host: Homo sapiens | reverse complement strand
TCCTGGAAGAGCCAGTTCGAGGCCTCCGGCGCATTCGATTCCGTCGAGTGCCAGATCGCAGGTCTGGGCGAGATTGCTGACATCCAGCAGCTCTACATCGCACACACCAAGGCCGCTGTCGATTCCCTGAACGGCTGAGCATAAGTTTATGATTGCCCGGAAAGGAGTGCCTTTTCGGGCAATTTCTTTTTCGGCCTGCTTTGAATTCGGGCCATTGCGTGTTATAATCTTTTCTGTAAAATAGATACTTCGAGGTATATCATCATGAAACTGAACCATAAATTTGCTCTTCTGCTGGCCGGCGCTGTGCTGGCTGGTTCTCTCACCGGCTGCGGCGCATCCGGCACCCCGGCCAGCTCTGCCGCTTCCTCCGAGGCTGCGGCCTCCTCCGCCGTGAGCGAGGCAGCTTCCGAACCGGCGGCAGAGGCCGCTCTGCCCGACGGCGTCTACACCGCCGACTTTGACACCGACAGCTCCATGTTCCATGCCAACGAGGCCAACGACGGCAAGGGGACCCTGACCGTGAAGGACGGTCAGACGACGCTCCACGTCAGTCTCGCCTCCAAGAACATCGTCAACCTCTACGTCGGCACGGCAGAGGACGCGGCTTCCCACGAGGCCGACTGGCTCCAGCCCACCACCGATGTGGTGAACTACAGCGACGGCCTCTCCGATGAGGTCTACGGCTTCGACATACCGGTGGAGGCACTGGACGAGGACTTCCAGCTGGCCATCCTCGGCTCCAAGGGCAAGTGGTACGACCATACCGTCCGTGTCGCCAACGCCCAGCCTGCTGCGGCGGAAGCACCTGCCGACGGCACCTACACCTGTGACTGTGACGTGACCATCGAGGGCGGCTCCGGCCGTGCCACCGTGGACAGCCCTGCGGCCCTGACCGTGACCGACGGCAGGATGACCGCCACCATCGTCTGGTCCAGCCCCAACTACGACTATATGCTGGTGGACGGCGAGAAGTATCTGCCTACCAACACCGAGGGCAACTCTACCTTCGAGATCCCCGTCGCGGCTCTCGACACCCCGCTGGATGTGGTGGGCGATACCGTCGCCATGAGCACCCCGCATGAGATCGAGTATACGCTGACCTTCGCCTCTGCATCCCTGACCGAGGCAAAGTAACGATGAAACGCCGCAATTTTCTGAAAGCCCTGCCTGCCGCCGCCATCACCCTTGCGGGCTGCGGGCAGCACAAGACTGCCCCGGCCAATACAGCATCCCTCGTGTTCGACCACAGCTATCCGCTGGACTATGCCACCCGGTTTTCCGCCGACTGCTATGAGGGCGGCTATGTGATGATCGACATCCCGGACGCCGGGCGGTTCCTCGTCGTCCCCGAGGGGGCCGCCGAGGTGGACGACCTGCCCGAGGACGTCGTTCTGCTGCGCCAGCCGCTGGATCATATTTATCTCGTCTCCACCTCGGTGATGGACCTCTTCGTCCATCTGGATGCGCTGGACTGCATCGCCCTCTCCGGCACCAAGGCCGAGGGCTGGTATGTGGAGGAGGCCAAGCAGGCCATGCAGGAGGGCCGCATCGCCTACGCCGGCAAGTACAGCGCCCCGGACTATGAGCGGATCCTTGCTTCCGGGTGCAGCCTCGCCATCGAGAACACCATGATCCTCCATGACCCTGCGGTCAAGGAACAGCTGGAAAAGTTCGGCGTGCCGGTCCTCGTGGAGCGCTCGAGCTACGAGAGCGGCCCGCTGGCCCGGATGGAGTGGCTCAAGCTCTACGGCATCCTGCTGAATAAGACTGAGATGGCGGAAGAGGTCTTTCGCCAGAAGGTCGAGCAGGTGGCCCCCATCCTCGAGCAGGAGAACACGGGCAAGACTGTGGCCTTCTTCTCCATCACCACGAATAACCTCATCACCGTCCGCCGCACCAGCGACTATGTGGCCCAGATGGTGGAGATGGCGGGCGGCGTCTACATTTTTGACGACCTCGAGGGGGAGACGCCGGCCCAGTCCACCATCAAACTGCCGCTGGAGACCTTCTACGCCCGGGCCAGGGACGCCGACGTTCTCATCTACAACAGCACCATCGAGGGCGTCGTGGAGACCCGTGACCAGCTCATCGAAAAATGCCCGATGCTGGCGGATTTCAAAGCCGTCCAGTCCGGCGACTGCTGGTGTACGGCCCAGAGCCTCTTCCAGCAGAGCATGGAGCTGGCCGACCTCATCTCCGATATGAACCTCGTTTTCACCGAGGGCTCGCCCGACCCGGCGTCCCTCCGTTTCTTACAGCGCATCGTATAAAAGGAGCTTTGTCATGACCACCACCCGCCGCCTCAGCCTCGCCTACCTCGCCCTCACGGCGGGGGTCGCGGTGCTGTTTGCACTCAACCTGTTCTGGGGCAGTGTGTCCCTGACGCCCGGCGCGGTGGCGGCGGCTCTGCTGGGCCGGGGTGGGGATGTGCTGGCTGTGGGCATCGTGCTGCAGCTGCGCCTGCCCCGGGCCGTCATGGTGGTGCTGCTGGGCGCGGCCCTCTCCGCAGCGGGTTACCTTTTGCAGACCTTCTTTGCCAACCCCATCGCAGGCCCCTTTGTCATGGGCGTGTCCAGCGGCGCGAAGCTGGCCGTGGCCCTCACGATGGTGGTCTTTTTTTACAGCGGGGGCTGCTTACCGGTTCGGCCACCCTCATCATCGCGGCCTTTGCGGGCGCGATGGCGGCTATGGCCTTCGTACTGGTGGTGGCCCGGCGGGTGCCGCGGATGAGCATCCTTGTCATCTGCGGCATCATGATCGGTTACATCTGCTCGGCTGTCACCGACATCGTGGTGACCTTCGCGCAGGACTCCAACATCGTCAACCTCCACAACTGGTCGATGGGCAGCTTTTCCGGCATGACCTGGGCCAATGTGGGTGCTGCGGCCTGCGTGGTGCTGCCCGCGCTGGCAGCGGCCTTCCTCCTCTCCAAGCCTATGGCGGCCTACCAGATGGGGGAAAGCTATGCCCGAAGCGTCGGCGTGCCGGTGCGGGCCTTCTCGACGGCCCTCGTGCTCCTTTCCAGCCTCCTCTCCGCCTGCGTGACGGCCTTTGCCGGGCCGATCTCCTTCGTGGGCATCGCGGTGCCGCATCTGGTCAAGAACCTGCTGGGCAGCGCAAAGCCCCTTTATGTCCTGCCGGGCTGCTGTCTGGGCGGGGCAGCGTTCTGCCTGCTCTGCGACCTCATCGCCCGCAGCCTGTTCGCGCCCACCGAGCTGTCCATCAGCTCGGTGACGGCGGTTTTCGGTGCGCCGGTGGTCATCTGGCTGCTGGTGCGCCGCCAGACACAGGAGGGCCGGGAATGAGCGATCCGAAATTCTACTGCTGCGCCGAGGACCTTGCCATCGGCTACGGCAAAACGCCCCTGATGGAGCATATCGGACTCGGCGTCGAGAAGGGGAGCATCCTCACCCTCATCGGCCCCAACGGCGCGGGAAATCCACCCTGCTCAAGACGCTGGCAGCGCAGCTGGCCCCCCGGGGGCGCTGTCCTGCTGGACGGCAAAGAGCCTTGCGGACTGCTCCGGCCCTGAGCGCGCCCGGAAGATGGCCCTGATGGTGCCCCACACCCGCCGCACTGAGCTGACCACCTGCTTCGAGATGGCGTCCGCCGGGCGCTACCCCTACACGGGGCGGCTGGGCGTCCTCTCGGCGGAGGACAGGCGGCAGGTCCACGCCGCGCTGGCCCTCGTGGGGGCCGAGGCGCTGGCGGGCCGGGACTTCAACCGCATCAGTGACGGCCAGCGCCAGCGCGTCCTGCTGGCCCGGGCCATCTGCCAGCAGCCGGAGCTGATATTATTGGACGAGCCTACGTCTTTCCTCGACATCAAGGGCAAGGCCGAATTGCTGGCCATCCTGAAAAGCCTCGCCCGGGACAAGAAGATGGCCGTCATCCTGAGCCTCCACGAGCTGGAGCTGGCGCAGAAAGTTTCCGACAAGGTCGTCTGCGTCTCGGCGGCGGGCGTCTCGGACGTCATGACGCCGGAAGAGGCCTTTGCCCGGGAAAACATCTGTAAAATTTATGCTCTGACCGATGAGCAGTACGCATTCCTCTACGGCGAAGAAAAAGCGCCGGAGGAAAAGCGCCCGCTCTTTGAGCATTATGTCCGCAGCGGTCAGAAGCTCCTGCGCTGCGGCTACACCACCGGCACTTGTGCGGCGCTGGGGGCGGCGGGCGCAGCCCGGCTGCTCCTCACCGGCCGCCCCCCCGAGACGGTGGCCCTCCGCACCCCGAAGGGCATCGTGGTGGAGGTAGAGCCTATCTTCTGCCGCCGGTCGGGCGAGGGGGCAGCGTGCGCCATCCGCAAAGACGGCGGCGACGATGTGGACGTGACCACCGGTCTGCCGGTCATTGCCGGTGTGACCCTCCGGCCGGAACTGGCCGAAGATGTGCGCGTCCACGGCGGCGAGGGGGTGGGCCGGGTGACGAAGCCCGGCCTCGACCAGCCGGTGGGCGAAGCCGCCATCAACCACGTCCCCCGGGCCATGATAAAGGAAGCGCTGGAAAAAGAGGCCGAATCTGCCGGGTACGCGGGCGGCTTCGATGTCACCATCTCCATCGAGGGCGGGGCTGAGACGGCGAAGCGCACCTTCAACCCCCACATGGGCGTGGAAGGCGGACTCAGCGTCCTCGGCACCAGCGGCATCGTCGAGCCCATGAGCCAGCAGGCCATCCTCGACACCATCCAGCTGGAGATGGGGCAGGCGGCGCTCCGGGCAGGTCAGCCCCCGGCGGCTCATCCTCGCCCCGGGCAACTACGGCCTCGACTATCTCCATGAGAAGATGCCCGCCCTGAAGAATATCCCGGTGGTCAAGACCTCGAACTTCATCGGCGATGCGATGGATATGGCGGCGGCATCCCAATTCGAGCAGGTGGTGCTGGTGGGCCACATCGGCAAGCTGGTCAAGCTGGCGGGGGGCGTCATGAACACCCATTCCCGCACGGCGGACTGCCGCACCGAGCTGCTCTGCGCCCACGCCGCTCTCTGCGGCGCATCCCGGGACGTCTGCGCGGCCCTGATGAGCGCGGCCACCACCGACGCCTGCATGGAGATCCTAGACAGGGCGGGGATGAGAGAGCCGGTCCTGTCGAGCCTGCTGGACGCCATCCAGCTCCACCTCGACCGCCGCGCCGCCGGGGCGTTCCGGGTGGGTGCGGTGCTCTTCTCGAACCAATATGGCCCGCTGGGCCAGACCAGAACTGCAAAGGAGCTGCTGGACGAATGGAAAAACGGATAGGCACTTTTTACGGCGTCAGCGTCGGCCCGGGCGACCCGGAGCTCATGACCCTGCAGGCTGTCCGCCGCCTCGAAAACTGCCCGGTCATCGCCGCGCCCCAGACCCCGAAGGGCGGGATGCTGGCGCTGGACATCGCAAAAGGTGCGGTGGATCTGAGCGGCAAGACCATCCTGCCGCTGCGCTTCGCCATGAGCCTTGACCCGGCGGTGCAGAAAGCCGCCCACATCGAGGCTGCCCGGGCCGTGAAAGAATATCTCGACGCCGGGCAGGACGTCGCCATGCTCAACCTCGGCGACCTGTCCGTCTACGCCACCTTCGGTTATTTACAGGAGATCCTGGAGGCGGAGGGTTATAAGACCGTGAGGATCCCCGGGGTGCCAAGCTTCTGTGCTGCCGCGGCCCGGCTGGGCCAGCCCCTGACGGGCGGGATGGAAGCGCCTCTGACCATCGCCCCGGGGCGACACGCGGCCGAGGTACTGGCCGCACCGGGGACGAAGGTGCTGATGAAATCGGGCCGTCAACTGCCGGAGACGCTGGCCGCACTGGCCGAAGCCGGGCTTCTGGGCCGCAGTGCGATGGTCTGCAACTGCGGCCTGCCGGACGAGGAGGTCTGGCCCGACCTGGCCGATTATGACCCGGCCCGGTCGGCGGGCTATTTCGCAACGATCTTGGTGAAGGAGGGGTAAGATATGGTCCATTTTGTAGGAGCCGGGCCGGGTGCGCCCGACCTCATCACCCGGCGGGGCGCGGCCCTGCTGGCCGATGCCGACTGCATCATCTATGCGGGCAGCCTCGTCAACCCGGCCCTGCTGGGTCTGGCAAAGCCCGGCTGTGCCATCTACAACAGCGCCGAGATGACGCTGGAACAGGTGCTGGACACCATCCGTGCCGCCGAAAAGGCCGGAGGCACCACAGTCCGCCTCCACACCGGCGACCCCTGCCTCTACGGGGCCATCCGGGAGCAGATGGACGCGCTGGACGCCGACGGCATCCCTTATGACGACACGCCGGGCGTGTCCAGCTTCTGCGGCGCGGCGGCGGCGCTCTGTGCCGAGTACACCCTGCCCAATGTGAGCCAGACCGTCATCATCACCCGGATGGAGGGCCGCACCCCCGTCCCCGAGGCCGAGCAGCTGGCAAAGCTGGCCGCGCATGGGGCCACCATGGTCATCTTCCTCTCCATCGGGCTGGTGGACAAGGTCCAGCAGGCCCTCCTTTCCAGAGCGGCGGCTACCGCTCCGACACCCCTGCCGCTGTGGTGTATAAGGCCACCTGGCCCGAGCAGAAGGTGGTGCGCTGCACCGTCTCCACACTGGCCGAGGAGACCCGCAAAAACGGCATCACCAAGACCGCCCTCATCGTCGTAGGCGACTTTCTGGGCAAAAACTACGAGCGCAGCAAGCTCTATGACCCTGCCTTTACCACCGAGTTCCGGCAGGGGACGGAGGCCGGAAAATGAGCTGTGCGTATCTGGCCTTTACGGCAAGGGGCGAGGCACTGGCCCGTCGGCTGGCGGAGTCCCTGCCCGGCAGCGTGAGCCGCTGCGGCGGAGAAGTGACCCTGAAGGGCTGGACGGCGGAGCACTTTGCACAGGATGAGGCCCTGATTTTTGTAGGAGCTGTGGGCATCGCCGTCCGGGCCGTCGCGCCTTATTGCAAAAGCAAGGCCAGCGACCCGGCGGTGGTGGCGGTGGACGAGGGCGGGCAGTTCGCCGTGCCCCTGTTGTCGGGCCATCTGGGGGGCGCGAATGCGCTGGCCCGGGCGCTGGCGGAAGGTCTGCGGCGCGGTGCCGGTCATCACGACGGCCACCGATGTCAACGGCCTCTTCGCCGTGGACCTCTGGGCCAAGGCCCAGGGCTGCGCTGTCCTTGAGCCGGAGCGCATCAAGCGGGTCAGCGGCGCCCTGCTGGCCGGGCAGACGGTCCGGTACTGGTCGCCGTGGCCGGTGGCGGGGGAACCCCCGCCGGCGTGGAAAAGACTGACGCACCCGAAGCCGCCGACTTCGCCCTGACCCTCACGCCCGAGGGCGGGGCGCTCCACCTCGTGCCCCCCATCGGGGTGTTGGGCGTGGGGTGCCGCCGGGGCACGACGGCACGCCAGCTGGAAGAGGCGTTTTCGGCCTTCTGTGCCTCGTCGGGCCTCAGCCCGGCGGCAGTCTCGGCGGCTGCCAGCATCGACCTGAAAAAAGAGGAGCCGGGGCTTGCGCAGTTCTGCGAAGCCCACGGCTGGCCCATCACATTCTATTCGGCAGACCAGCTGCGGGCCGTGCCGGGGCAGTTCACCCCCTCGGCCTTCGTGGCCGGTGTCACCGGCGTGGACAACGTCTGCGAGCGGGCAGCGGCAAAAGCCTCGGGTGGGGCGCTCCTGCTGCCCAAGACAGCGGGCGGCGGCGTGACGCTGGCGCTGGCCGTCCGCCCCTTTGCACCCGATTGGAGGACAGAGCAATGAGTGAGAGCAGAAAGACCGTGTTCGTCGTGGGGCTTGGCCCCGGCGGCGGACAGTTTCTGACCGTGCAGGCGCAGAGCGCCTTGCAGCAGGCCGAGGTGTTGTGCGGCTATACGGTCTACATCGACCTTGTGCGCCCCCTCTACCCGGAAAAAGAGTGCTACACCACCGGCATGACCCGGGAGATCGACCGCTGCCGCTGGGCGCTGGACACCGCCCGGGCGGGCCGGGACGTGGCGCTGGTCTGCTCCGGCGACGCCGGGGTCTACGGCATGGCCAGCCCGCTGCTGGAGCTGGCCGAAGAGTACCCGGACGTCAACGTGGAGGTCGTCCCCGGCCTGACCGCCGCCCTCAGCGGCGGGGCGGTGCTGGGTCGCGCCGCTGGCCCACGATTTCTGCGTCATTTCGCTGTCGGACCGTCTCACGCCGTGGGAGGTCATCGAAAAGCGGCTGGCCTGCGCCGCCCAGGGCGATTTCGCACTGGCGCTGTACAATCCCTCCTCCAAGGGCCGCCCGGACTATCTGCGCCGGGCCGTGGACATCCTGCTGGCAAACGGCAAAGCCCCGGACACCCTCTGCGGCTATGTGCGGAACATTGGCCGGGAAGGGCAGGAAAAGCACATCCTGCCTCTCAGCCAGCTCCGGGACACCGAGGTGGATATGTTCACCACCGTCTTTGTGGGCAGCGCCGCCACTCGCGCGCTGAGCGGGCGGATGGTCACGCCGCGGGGGTACGCCGATGAACGTCGTCGTTTTCAGCGGTACCACCGAGGGGCGGGAGCTTTCCCGCCAGCTGGCGGCACTGGGCATCGAAGTCACCGTCAGCGTGGCCACCCCGCTGGGGCAGGAAGAGCAGGGGAGCACCCCCGGCGTCACCGTCCGGTGCGGGCGGCTCCTGCCCGATGAGATGGCCGCGCTCTTGGGGGATGCCGCCCTCTGCATCGACGCTACCCACCCCTACGCAGTGGAGGCGACCAAAAATATCAAAGCAGCGGCAGAGAAGGCTGGGGTGGAATATCTCCGCCTCCTCCGTCCGGCCAGTCCGCTGCCGGAAAACTGTCTCGTCTTTGAGAGCGCAAAGCAGGCAGGCAGAAGCATTGGCCGCAAAAGAGGGGAATCTTCTGCTGGCCACCGGGGCCAAGGAGCTGGCACGGTTCGCGGCTATCCCGCCCGAGCGGCTCTACCCCCGCGTCCTGCCCACGCTGGAAAGCATCGCAGCCTGTGAGGCGGCGAGTATCCCCCACCGCAACATCATCGCCATGCAGGGGCCGTTCAGCTTCGCGCTCAATCAGGCGATGATGGAGCAGTTCCATATCCGCTGGCTCGTCACGAAGGACGGCGGCGCAGCGGGCGGATTCGACGAAAAAGCCGCCGCTGCCTCTGCCGCGGGGGCGCAGCTGGTGGTCATCCGCCGCCCGCCCGAGCAGGGCGAGACGGCTTCCGAGGTGCTGAAACGCTGCAAGGAGATGATAAGATGAACGTGACACTCATCGGCATGGGTTCCGGCCAGCCGGAGAGCCTGACCCTTCAGGGCCTGGCCGCGCTGCGGCAGGCCGACCTCATCCTTGGTGCGCGGCGTCTGCTGGCGGCTCTGCCCGCCGGCTGCACCGCCAACCGCGCCGCTGCCTACCGCGCCGACGAGGTGGCGGAGCTTCTGCAGACCTCCGGCGCAGAGAACGCCGTGCTGGTCTACAGCGGCGACACCGGCTTTTACTCCGGCGCGTCTGCCATGATGGAAAAGCTGGAGACCTCGGCGTCCGCGCCCGGGTGCTACCCGGCCTTTCCAGCATCCAGCTGCTGGCGGCGGCGCTGGGCCGTCCGTGGCAGGGGTGGAACCTTGTTTCGGCCCATGGCCGCACCTGTGACCCGGTGGCCGAGTGTATGCAGGGCAGACCCACCTTCTTCCTCACCGGCGGCAGTGAAGACCCTGCCACCCTCTGCGCCCAGCTGGCGGCGGAGGGCTTCGGCGACGTGGAGGCCGTCGTGGGCCAGTGCCTCGGCACGCCGGAAGAAAAGCTCTTCCGCGGCAGCGTCAAAGAGCTGGCCGCAGGCCGCTTCAACAGCCTGAGCGTCCTTCTCGTGGAGGCGGCGGAGGTGCTGCCCCGCCGCGTCCCGGGCCTGCCGGACGAAGCCTTCGAGCGGGGCGACGTCCCCATGACCAAGCAGGAAGTCCGGGCCGCTGTGCTGGCGAAGCTGGCCGTCCGCCCGGAAGACATCCTGTGGGACGTGGGGGCCGGGACGGGCAGCGTCAGCGTGGAGCTGGCATTGGCCGCGCCCCGGGGCCGGGTCTACGCAGTGGAGTGCAGGCCGGAGGGCTGTGCGCTCATCAAAGCCAACCGCGAAAAATTCAGGACCCGGAACCTCGTCCTCGTGGAGGGGCTTGCCCCCGCCGCCCTTTCGGACCTGCCCGCGCCGGACGCTGTCTTCATCGGCGGCAGCAAGGGCAGCCTTGCCGCCATCGTGGACGCCGCGCTGGATAAGAACCCCGACGCCCGCATCTGCGTGTCGGCCATCGCCCTTGAGACCCTTTCGGCGGCGGTGGCCGCGCTGACGGCCAAAGGCCGGACTGTGCAGGTGAGCCAGATCGCCGTCAGCCGGGCAAAAGCTGTGGGCGGGCTGCACCTTATGATGGCCCAGAACCCCATCTACCTCATCACAGGAGAATGACATGATACAGTTTCTGCTGGCGGCGCCCCGCTCGGGAAGTGGCAAGACCACCATGACCTGCGCCCTGCTCATGGCGCTCAAGCGGCGGGGCTGTGCGCCCTGCGCCTTCAAGAGCGGGCCGGACTACATCGACCCCATGTTCCACCGGGCCGTGCTGGGGGTGGAGAGCCGCAACCTCGACCTCTTTTTCTCTGCGCCCGAGACGGTGCGCACCCTCTACGCGAAGGGTGCCGCCGGACACGGTGCGGCGGTGTGCGAGGGGGCCATGGGCTTTTACGACGGCCTCGGGGGCGTCAGCGACAGGGCCAGTGCGTGGCATCTGGCCGACACACTGGATCTGCCGGTGCTGCTGGTGGTGGAGCCAAAGGGTCAGAGCCTGACGCTGGCCGCAGAGCTGAAGGGACCTCGTAAACTTCCGCACTCCCAGTCACATCGCAGGCATCCTGCTGAACAACTGCACGGCACGGATGCACGCTCTGCTGGCCCCGATGCTGGAAAAAGAGACGGGTCTGCCGGTGCTGGGCTTTCTGCCGAAACTCCCGGAGGCCGTCATCGGTTCCCGCCATCTGGGCCTCTACACGGCGGCGGAAGTGGAAAATTTACAGCAGAAGCTGGCCCTTCTGGCCGACGCGGTGGAGGAGCACATCGACTGGCCCCGCCTGCTGGCCCTCTGCGAAAAGGAGCCGCCCGCCCTGCCGGTGCAGCCGGAGATGCCTCCGGCCCGCGTCCGCATCGCCGTGGCGCAGGACGAGGCGTTCTGCTTTACCTACGCCGAGACGCTGGAGGCCTTCCGGGACGCCGGGGCAGAGGTGGTCTTTTTCAGCCCCCTCCGCGACACGGCTCTGCCGGAAAACATCGGCGGGCTGTATCTGCCCGGCGGCTACCCGGAACTTCACGCAAGAGAATTGAGTGAAAATACCTCGCTTCTGCGCGAGATAAAGCAAAAAATCAAGTCCGGTCTGCCCACGGCGGCAGAGTGCGGAGGCTTCCTCTATCTGGGGCAGAGCCTCACGGACGCCGAGGGGCAGAGCTGGCCGATGGCGGGCGTTCTGCCGGGCGAAGCAAAGATGCCGGACGTCTCGTCCGCTTCGGCTACGCCGCGCTGAGCGCAGACTCGGACAGTATGCTCTTCCGGGCCGGGGAGAGCTTTCCCATCCACGAATTCCACCACTGGGATTCCACCGCTAACGGCACGGCCCTCGCGGCAAAAAAGCCGGTGGGCGGCGCAGCGTGGCGGTGCGGATTTGTAGACGAGCATTTCTATGCGGGCTTCCCGCATTTGTACTGGGCGGGTACGCCCCTGCCGCAGCGCTTTGCCGCCGCGGCTGAAAATTACAGGAGAGACCATGACTGAGACAGAACTCGCCGCCCTCTGTGCGGCCATCACGCCGCCGGACGAAGCCGCCCGGGCGGCGGCGCACGCCCACTGGGCCAGCCTTGCAAAGCCGCTGGGCGGGCTGGGCGGATTGGAAACGACCATCGAGGATGCCGCCGCCCTCACCGGCAGCGCAAAGCTGGATATTTCCCGCCGGGCGGTGCTGGTGCTCTGTGCCGATAACGGTGTGGTGGCCCAGGGCGTCAGCCAGACCGACAGCAGCGTGACCCGCGCCGTGGCTGAGAACCTCGCCGCCCGCCGCACCAGCGTCTGCCGGATGGCACAGACCGCCCGGTGCGAGGTGGTGCCGGTGGATATGGGCATCGCGGGCGACCCGGTCCCGGGCGTCCTCGACTGCCGCATCGCCCCCGGCACAGCGGACTTCACCCTCGGCCCGGCCATGAGCCGGGATGCAGGCCGTGGAGGCCATCGGCAGGGGCATCCGGCTGGTGCAGGAGCAGAAGAAAGCGGGCGTCGGCCTGCTGGCTACCGGTGAGATGGGCATTGGCAACACCACGACAACCAGCGCCGTGGCCGCTGTGCTGCTGGGCCAGCCCGTCGAAGTGATGACGGGCCGGGGCGCGGGCCTTTCGGACGAGGGGCTTGCCCGGAAGATCGACGCCATCCATCGCGGCATCGCAAAAAATCAGCCCGACTCTGCCGATGCACTGGACGTGCTGGCGAAGCCGGTTTCGATATTGCCGGGCTCTGCGGCATCTTCCTCGGCGGGGCGATGGAAGGTGTGCCGGTTCTGGCCGACGGTTTCATCAGCTGTGTGGCGGCGCTCTGCGCTGTCCGGTTCTGCCCGGCAGCGGCCAAGGCTGTTTTTGCAAGCCATTGCTCCACCGAGCCGGCCGCAAAGCTGGTGCTGGACGCTCTGAACAAAAAAAGCCCTCATCACGGCGGGCCTGCATCTGGGCGAAGGCACTGGCGCGGTGGCCGCCATCCCGCTGTGGGACTTGAAGCTGCCGGAGGAACACCGCCCTATCGGTATGTGGGGCAGACTGCACAGGACATATTTAGAGCAGTACCACCCTGCAAGGTTCTCTGCCCTCTGTTTATCCGGCGAACTGCATACTTACCTTGCTGACCTGAACGAACAGGCAACGGAAAGGTGCAGCCTTATCATTGAGCAGATGAAACAAGCCGAGGGCGTGACCGAAACCATGAAAGCAGACAATCAGATATTGTGGGTACAGTCCATGAACTCTATCCGTAACCGAGCCGAAGAAATCATCAGACAGGAAATGATTTACTGCTGATTTTATCAAGTCCAAAACCAACAAATTTGTATCGTAAACGAAGCGACGAGAGCATTGAAAAAGCTATGTTTGCCCTCGATTGCGGCGTTGACGATATTCTGGAATTTATACCGAACGAAAAAGGAGAAGGAAACCATGGTTGATACAAAGAAAGAGCAAGAGCGTGACGAACTGCACCGTGCGATATGGGCAATCGCTGATGAACTTCGTGGTGCCGTTGACGGCTGGGATTTTAAGAACTATGTTCTTGGCGCCATGTTTTATCGCTATATTTCCGAGAACCTGACCAAACTACATCAATTCCGGCGAACAGGAAGCCGGAAATAACGATTTTGATTATGCCCAAATGCCCGATACCGATGCAGAAGAAGCTCGTGATGGCTTGGTAGAAGAAAAGGGGCTTTTTCATTCTGCCGTCTGAGCTGTTCTGCAATGTCAATCTCAGAGCCGACAACGATGAAAACCTGAACGAAACCTTGGAGCGTGTATTCAACCATATCGAAAGCATCCGCAAAGGGTTCTTCCTCCGAAAGCAGCTTCGCCGGGTATAGGTTACGATAAGTTCAGCATTGAACACGGGGACACTTTGACTGATCCTAAACATTGGGATGAAGAACCGTTTGAAGCCATTGTTTCAAATCCTCCGTACTCTATTAAATGGGAAGGTTCTGACAACGGAACACTGATAAACGATCCTCGTTTTTCTCCTGCCGGTGTATTAGCTCCTAAATCAAAAGCGGACTTTGCTTTTATTATGCATTGTCTTAGCTGGCTTGCTACAGACGGAGCGGCGGCTATTGTTTGTTTTCCCGGAACGAACAACAACAAGCTGACACCAGCGAACATTGAAAGAATCGTGGACACCTTTGCCAATCGAGCCGAGGAAGCACACCTCTCATCTGGCAAGCTATGAGGAAATTGCGGACAATGATTATAATCTTTCTGTTTCCACCTATGTGGAAGCCGAGGACACCAGAGAGAAAAAATCGACATTGTGAAGCTCAATGCAGAAATAGCGGAAATCGTTGCCCGTGAACAGGTTCTCCGTGAGGAGATTGACAGAATTATTGCGGAGATAGGATCATAAAGGAGACGAAAATTTTGCCTGTAATTAAGCAAACACTATGTGCCACAGTTTATCATGCGGAATTTTGCAGACGAGAATGGTTTGCTTTTGCATTATCGACAAGCAATCTTCTCAATAAGAGCAATCACATCAAAGGCAACCGCCATACTATTTGAAAAAGATATGTATGAGACAAAAAATTTGGATGGCTCTTATTTTGACAGGAACGTAATAGAAAATAAGTTTGCTCAAATTGAGGGGCATATCGCAAATGTATTACAGGAAGTAGATAATAACTTATCCAATAGACAGACATTGTCTCCGGATGAAGAAGTTGCGTTTGCACTATTTATAGCGTTGCAGTTGGTACGGCTTCCGATGGTACGAGAAATAATAAACAACAGCCCAAAAAGGACAATTTACAAGTGATGTAGATAAAGAGATATACGATAAAGCTACCTATCGCATGATGCTTTTATCAAGAGAAAGTGGTTTTGAATACTTAAAAGAAAATGGGTTGGTGTTGAGTGAGGATGCCAAGGAGCAGTTAAAAGGACAAAGTCTGTTGGAATATACTGCGTCATTTATACTCAGCAAATGTGTAATTTACGTTTTGACAGCGCCAAATGACGATCCGTATGTTCTGTACGATATGCCGGTACTTATAGATTCTTTCTCCGATGCAAAATATATGTTTTTCCCTGTAGCCCCTCGAATTGCTATTTGTTGTTGCTTATCTGAAGAAGCCAGCAAAAGTGAGTTCGGAGGATTTGTCCAAGCTCAAAGTGAGTGGATAGAAAAAATCAACAAACAATTATGTAATAAAGCAAACAGGTGGATAATTTGCAAAAAACGCAGTTATTCTTCACATATTTTGAACCTGTTAGCGCAAACGAGGTCGTAATATGACGAAACTTGAACAACTTATAGAGGAACTTTGCCCGAATGGCGTGGAATATCATGAATTGGGCAAAATCGCGGAAATGCAGAGAGGCACTTCCATTACCAAAAAAGAATGTGTGAGGGTGAGATTCCTGTCATTTCCGGGGACGCGAACCCGCTTATTATTGCGATACGTTCAACAGGGAGGGTGAGACAATCACCGTTGCGGGGAGCGGCGCGGGAGCGGGTTACGTCCAGTATTGGGACAGACCGATATTTGTTTGTGATGCGTTTTCCATCAGGGAAACGAACAGCTCTCTACGAAGTATCTATATTACACGAGTATCCAAGAGTTCATTTATTCGACGAAAAAGGGGAGGAGGAGTCCCCCACGTTCATGTCTCCAGTATTGAACATGTGCAAATTCCCGTTCCCCTCTGCCTGTGCAGAGTGAAATTGTCCGTATTCTGGACAATTTCACGGAGCTTACAGCGGAGCTTACAGCGGAGCTTACAGCGGAGCTACAGCGAGGAAGAAGCAGTATGAGTATTATAGAACTAAACTGCTTGAACGACCAGAAAACGAAAGCAAGATGGTTTCCGTTGCCAACCTTGGAAAGTGGAGTGGTGGGAAAAACTCCGTCTACGGCTAATAAAGAATTTTGGGAGAATGGCACTATTCCGTGGATTTCATCTAAAGACATGAAAGCTCCAACGAACTATATGAAGATATCCGAGGACCATTTGACCGAAAAAATCTTGACGAGGGAGGTATGGCATTGTGGCCGGAGGGAACGATTGCCGTTGTTACTCGTTCCGGCATTTTGAAGCATACTTTTCCGGTTGCTTATGTTCCGTTCAAAACAACGGTCAATCAGGATATAAAGGCACTTGTGGTCAAGATAGGAATATCTTCTCGTTATGTATTTCACGCTTTACAAGCCTACGCAGAGAACATTCGCAAATCTACAAAGAAGCAAGGCGGAACGGTTGATTCTCTGGATTTTCAAAGAAATTCTTGCGTATGAAATTCCCGTTCCCGCACTTGATGTGCAGAATCGTTTAGTCAACGTCCTTGACAAACTTCGACGCTATCTGTTCCGACCTGAAAATCGGTCTGCCTGCGGAGATTGAAGCCCGTAAAAACAATATGAACTTTACAGGGAACAGCTCTTGACATTTGCAGAGGGCGGCAGGACAATCTTGACAGACAGACAGACAGACACAGACAGACAGACAGACGAGTATAACGCCCTGATCCGCCTGTGTCAATATGTTTTTGGTTATGTTTTGCTGCCGCTTGAAAAGATTTTTTGATATTCGGAACGGTTATACGCCGTCAAAGACGAATCCCGAATATTGGACAAACGGAACGGTAGATTGGTTCCGCATGGAGGACATTCGCATGAACGGACACGTTCTTTCGAGTGCATTGCAAAAAAGTTACCGAAGCAGCCGTAAAAGGCGGAAGGAAGATTCCCGCAAATTCGATTGCGCTCTCCACTTCTGCGACCATCGGCGAACACGCCTTGATTACGGTCGAGTGCCTTGGCAATCAAAGGTTTTCCTTCTTTACACCGAAAGCCGCTTTTGCTGATATGGTCAATATGCGGTTTATGAATTACTACTTCTACAAGGTGGATGAATGGTGTAAAGGACATTTGTTTCAGGGTAATTTTAACAGCGTAGATATGGGCGCACTGAAACAACTGTGCGTACCTATCCCCACCACAAGCGAACAGGGAACGTATCGTTTCCATCCTTGACCGCTTTGACGCTCTTTGCAACGACCTGACTTCCGGCTTGCCGGCAGAGATCGAGGCGAGGACAAAGCAATACGAATACTACAGAGATAAACTGCTGACTTTCAAGGAGCAGTAAACGAAGGAGGTTGCCGCATGAGCACCTACAACATCATTGCCGCAAGCAATGAGAGCACCGTAGTCGCTGAATATACGCCGGAAAGCTCACGCTCTGACAGCTTTCAGAGCGAAGCGGCACTTGAAAAGGAGTTCATCCGGCTGCTCTGTGAACAGGGATATGAGTATCTTTCTGTTCACGATGAAAGCGGCTTGATTACCAACCTGCGGCGGCAGTTAGAAGTGCTCAATAACTATACCTTTACTGACAGCGAATGGAAACGTTTCTTCACGGAGATTCTTGCCAATGCTAACGATGGCATTGTTGAAAAGAGCCGCACCATTCAGACCGACCATGTAAAGGTGCTCCGCAGAGATGACGGAACTTCCAAGAACATTCAGCTCATAGACAAAAAGAACGTTCATAACAACCGCTTACAGGTTATCAATCAGCACGAGGAAAGCGAGGGCAACCATGACACCCGCTACGATGTGACCATTTTGGTCAACGGTCTGCCCCTTGTTCATGTGGAGCTGAAGCGCCGGGGCGTTGCAATCCGGGAAGCCTTTAACCAGATCAAGCGCTACCAGAGAGACAGCTTCTGGGCTGCGAGCGGCTTGTATGAGTATGTGCAGATTTTCATCATCTCCAACGGAACCCATACCAAGTATTATTCAACACCACCCGGAACAGCCATATCAAAGAGATGGGCGAATCTGCAAAACAGAAATCGAAGAAAACCAGCAACAGCTTTGAGTTTACTTCCTTCTGGGCAGACGGCAACAATAAGGTGATTGCCGACCTGATTGATTTTACAAAAACCTTCCTTGCCAAGCACACCATTCTGAATGTGCTGACCAAGTATTGTGTTTTCACAACGGAAGAAATTCTGATGGTCATGCGTCCCTATCAGATTGCAGCTACCGAGCGCATCTTGAACCGCATCGAGGTATCCACCAACTACAAGAAGATGGGAACACTGGATGCCGGAGGATACATTTGGCACACAACAGGCAGCGGAAAAACGCTGACTTCCTTCAAGACAGCTCAGCTTGCATCCGCACTGCCTTATGTGGATAAGGTGATGTTTGTTGTTGATAGAAAAGACCTGGATTACCAGACTATGAAGGAATATGACCGCTTTCGAAAAAGGCTCTGCCAACAGCAACGCTTCTACCAGAGTATTGCAGAGACAGCTTGAGGACAGGGACGAAAAAAAGGCGGCTATCATCCGTATAAGATCATCATCACCACCATCCAGAAGCTGGACAACTTTATCACGAAAAACAAAGGACACAAGGTGTTCGGCAAGCACTGCGTTATCATCTTTGACGAGTGCCACCGCAGCCAATTCGGAGATATGCACGCTAAGATTATCAAGGCGTTCAAGAATTATCACCTGTTCGGCTTTACCGGCACACCGATTTTCGCCGCCAATGCAGGAAAAGGCAAGCACATGGAGTTGCTGACCACGCCGCAGACCTTTGGCGACCAGCTCCACACTTACACCATCGTGGATGCCATCAATGACGGCAATGTGCTTCCGTTCCGTATCGACTATGTGAATACGGTTAAGGAAAAAAGAGAACATCAAGGACAAGAATGTTTCTGCCATTGATATTGAAAAAGGCTATGGGTGCGCCGGAGCGTATTCGGGAAATCGTCAGATACACGCTGGAGCATTTCGACCAGAAAACCAAACGCAACAGTTTCTATTCCTTGAAGGGCAAGCGCATGGCAGGCTTTAATGCCATGTTTGCTGTCAGCTCCATTCCCATGGCAATGAAGTATTATGCGGAGTTTAAGAAGCAGCTCGCCGAGAATCACCGCCAGTTTACGGTCGCCACGATTTTCAGCTACACCGCAAACGAGGACGACCCGGAAGATATTCTGCAAGAGGAAGGCTTCGACACCGATGCGCTTGATCAAGACCTCCCGCGATTTTCTTGAAAGCCAATTTTTTCGACTACAACGCAGCGTTCAACACCAACTTTTCGATACTTCCTCTGATAAGTTTCAGAACTACTACAAAGACTTGTCCATGCGAGTGAAGAGCCGAGAAGTGGATTTGCTGATTGTTGTAAATATGTTCCTCACGGGTTTTGATGCTACAACGCTCAACACCTTGTGGGTGGACAAAAATTTGAAAATGCACGGACTGATACAAGCTTATTCCCGAACCAATCGTATTCTTGAACTCCGTCAAGACCTACGGAAACATTGTCTGCTTCCGTGATTTGCAGAAAGCCACAGACGATGCAATCGCCCTCTTTGGCGATAAGAATGCAAGCGGAATTGTGCTTCTAAAGAGCTTCAATGATTACTGGAACGGTTACGAAGATAATGACGGCAAGCATCATCCCGGCTATGTGGATTTGCTCGAAAAACTGGAAGCTGAATATCCCTCTCGGCACTCAAATTGTCGGAGAACAGGCAGAGAAAAGATTTTATCAGACTATTCGGTACAATTCTTAGTATGAGAAACATTCTTTCGTCCTTTGACCAGTTTGCAGAAATGGACAGCATCGCCGTGCGAGATTTACAGGATTATCAGAGTATCTACCTTGACCTCTACGACAAGTACCGCAAAAAGGGCGATGCAGAAAAGGAAGATATTACGGACGATATCGAATTTGAAATCGAGCTGATTAAGCAGGTGGAAATCAATATCGACTACATATTGATGTTGGTTGAAAAATATCACGACGGCAACTGCAAGGACAAAGAAATCCTTACCTCCATCCGCAAGGCGGTAGATGCAAGTATGCAGCTTCGCAGCAAGAAAGAGCTCATCGAAGCATTCATCAGTCAGGTCAATGTTGATACGCAGGTTACTGACGATTGGCGCAGATTTGTTCTGGAGCAGGAGGAAACAGACTTGACCGAAATCATCACGAGTGAAAAGCTGAAGCCGGAAGAAACCCGAAAGTTTGTTGCCAATGCGTTTCGTGATGGGGCATTGAAAACTACAGGAACAGAGATTGATAAGCTCATGCCCCCTGTATCACGCTTCGGCGGTGGCAGCAGAGCCAAAAAGAAGCAAGGCATCATTGAGAAGCTGAAAGTGTTCTCTGAGAAATACTTCGGGCTGGGATTGCGGAACTTAAAGCAGAGGAAGAGCGGTGAAAGAACTCTGCGAAAATGACAAACAGGTACAAATAGGAGGTGTTCAGATGGATGAAAAAAGAGCAATCAGTTGAAATTGGCACGGATAAAAGCGAAGAAACCTTGTTGACGCAATGGCAGACCTGTGTTGAGATGGCAAATGCGGTCAGTCAGCGTAGAGATGCGATGAACAATCTTTTTTGTTACGCTGAATCTTGCAATCGTTGCAGCTGCTTCCTTTATTTGGGACGCAAAACCATTATGTTGCTCGTGTCCGGCATCATTGTCTGCGTCGTTTGGATTTTTCTTTATCAGAAATTTCAGAGAACTGAACAGGGCAAAGTTTGAGGTCATCAACAAATTAGAACAGAGCTTGCCTGTTTCTGCTTTTTCTGATGAATGGCAGTCCCTAAAGAAAAGCAAAAAATACATTGAGGGCACGAAGTTGGAAAAAGTCTTGCCTTATGCTTTTGCGTTCTTTATGTAGTGATTTTCATTCTCATAATACTCCAAAGATGTAACCAACCATCCATCAGCCAACCATAAACTCATTCTGATGAACAAATAATTTAGGAGGTACATAAATGATCAATGTCTTTATACCGCACAGATGGAATAATGATGATTACTCTACGATAAGCGCCTTGTTGGATAGGACAAAATACAAAGTCCGCGACTATTCGGTTCCAGCAAGTTCTCCCTTTGATAGTATTGATAGGCGTTACAATGTTGACCCGCAGATTCAAAAGCAAATACGCTATGCAAGCGTTGTCGTTTGCTCGAATCGTCCCGCAAACAATAATGGAATGTCAATCGATGAAATCAAATACGCTATCTCTATCGGGAAGCCCGTAGTAGCAGTACAGGTTAGAGGCACAAATGCCCTGCACTTTCCTTGCGGAGGTTTGTTCCTTTATACAAAATACTGCAGAAACCTAATTTTCCTGGCTGATAGTCAGAGCCTCCCTTCTTCAGCAAACTACCATCTATCTTCTATTCAGAACGGTTTCAATGAAATAAACCTCTGACCCGACAAATTTTGTTTGACCATTATGGCGATCTTCGAAGGACCGGCAAATACCTGTTCCCATCTGGAATAACGGCGCGGCGAACAGCTCGCCGTTTGCCAGGCAGCCTATCAGGCCACGGGCTGTTTATCAAGGGTGCCACTTGGGAAACCAGTGTTGCGGAGATCTCTTCCAGCAAACGCTTCTGGCAGAGATTGCTGAAAATGTCACCGGATGCTGAGGCCACTTACTTTTGAACAGTGCAAGATCTTCTTCTGACTTTGCGATACACTGACCCTGAACCCACCACAGGACCTGATCGCACATATATGAATAAACTGAGGCAGGTGACAAAAACGGAGAGTGGATGCCCAGAGCCGCAAGGTTTACGATATCGACAGGGAGCAGACACTCCCTCAAACGGATGAGGATATATAGACAAATTTCACATAAAGGAATACACAGCTTTGGAAGATTGTACAAATGTCGGGAGGTACCGAACTTGGTGGATATACTGGCTCGGCAGCAGACTTAGGACTTGGTATTATAATCGACAGTCCATATAGAACCGCTAATAACAAACCGGCATGAAAGCGGCAATTGCTGTCATGAGACCATCACAGAGCTGGATTACCGGAGATTCAGGAAGCTACAAAGCCGCCTTGCGGAAACGGGCTGATGGAAAATCGCTACGCCGCAGCTGCTCGCTCTTATCGAATCTGCGGGCGGGCGCAACGAAGTGATCAGATACGGACAGAAACTGGTCAAATGACCTGAAACCGAAACTGTGAACTATTGCAGAACTTGGAAAAACTGGAAGGTTGGACGCAGCGATAAGAGAAAGACAAGTCAATCAGCGCTGGAAAAGCCGGAAGAAACGGATGCAGGTCATTACAGGCATTCAAGGAACTGGCGTTTGCGGGTTTCGCACTAGACAGAAAATCGGCGGCTGGAAAACAAGGCAAGCCGCCTTTGCGGAAGCCACAGGGACAGACTGGACGAAGCTTCAAACAGGAGCGTTCCGTTATCTGAAAAAACAAACGTTGATTTGAATGACTGATCTGGACGCTTTAAACGGATGAATGGTCTGAAACCACTATATGAGGCTTTGCCATAAATGGAGGAATTGAAATAAATGAAGCTATTGGGTCAGAAAGCAGGGATCATACGCCAGGGACAGGCAGTTGAGGAAGGAAGCCGAACCAAGGCGCTCATAACAGGACAAATATAGAGCAGAGGCTTGGAGATGTCAGAACTGAGGCCATGGTTTTCTCAAATTCATCTTTTGTTCCCAAGGAAGGAAGCAATGAATGTTGAAGCACAGTCAAAATGAACTTGACCACCCAGGCAGGCAATACAATGC
>VOFC01002266.1_pt1 | contig 22289 bp, 29 predicted proteins | sample 5384161 | NCBI WGS metagenome assembly VOFC01 (sample SAMN12384722, study PRJNA508395) | human gut metagenome | isolation source: healthy gut B | host: Homo sapiens | reverse complement strand
TTTGATAATTGTGCATCAAAAAGTGATGTTGTTCCGGTACGTTGTCAATATAGTTCGTAGCTCCGGTGACTTCCCAATCATATTCTTTGCCTCGTCAAATATAATTCGTGCTTGGTCCTTTTTGGTTGCTGCCGAATAAATTTCAGCACCGTTTTTCACCGTCACAAAACAATAACATATAGTCCGATGAACGCCATCAACGTAGATTTTCCGTTTTTTTCAAAAGCCACCTGAATGTAAAAATATCTGAATCGGCGTGTATCATCATCATCTTTACGCTTCCACCCGAATATAGAACCTACAACAAATCTCTGCCAATCTTCTAATATCGGTGGCTTGCCTGCCCACTTTCCTTTGCTGTGTCGGCAGTAATTTTCAGCGAATGCAAAACAATATTCTGCTTGCTCTGCATCAAAGTAGTACGGATAATCTTTTTCTTTTAGATTTTTTAAATCTTTCAGATGTCGCTTGCACGCTTTTTTACCGAATCACCTGCAATAATCTTGCCAGCTACGACTTTTTTCGCATATGATGTTACCGAATCCATAGTTTACGCACTCCTGTTCTTCTTGCTGATGAATTCATAATACTTGCTTTTTTGTCCTCAGTTTCTACCGGGTTTGTCATTCCGGCTCTTGATGACGGTGTCAATCCGAACTCTTTGGCGAACGTCAGCATTTGTTTTTTTGCAGTGTTTGAAATGCTGATTTCAGGTATTTGTTGTTCATACCCTTTGGCGGTGATAAACGTCAGCGGTGCAGGAGAATTTTTGTCCGGTTGTTTTTGCCTGTATCGCCTTTTCAGCTAATACCCACTGTGCATATGAATCGCAGTATGCGGCAAATGTTCCTACATCTGCATCCGTCAGCATTCCGGCATTGAATACAATCGGTGCTAATCGTTTCCACTCTTTTTTTGCAATTTTATTTAGGAACACCGGCGGTGACGGAACTTTTCCGGTTTTGAAAATTGCAATCTGTTTTTCAGTTTTTCTATGTCCGGGATTGCCGTGTGTTCCTCCAGCTCTGCCGGTTTTTTTCGTTGGTCCTCTTGCTCCCATTTTCGGTTTAACCCCTCTCGAAAACTTGCGTGCGTGTCTCTCTATATATGGCAACGGTCTACCGCACATTCGCAAAAACAATTTTGATACCCCCTCCGTGAAAAAAAAAATCTTCACGAAAGAAAAAATTTTTAATATTATCTACCAAAACCGCCGTCTTCTGTCGCAGTCTTACGGTCATGGCATTGCTTGCACAGTGGTTGCCAGTTGTTCCTGTCCCAGAACAGCTGTTGATTTCCTTGTGTGGTGTGATGTGGTCTACAACTGTGGCTTTCTCGTATCTTCCCTGTTGCAGACAGCGAATGCAAAACGGATGTGACAATAGATATGTCTTGCTTGCTTTTCGCCAACGTCCGTTATATCCTCGCTTGCTCGCCGATTCCTGTGGTCGTCATATTGTCGTTTCAAATGTTGATGTAATTCACAATATGTGTCGTGTGTCAGTCGGTGACATCCGCATTTGTTACATACGTGTAGTGCAGCCTGTGCCATTGTCTTTCGTCCTTTCGGTCTATTATACATAACCCGTTATTGTGTATAATTGAATCAGTTCAGTTCCTACTAATAAATGCACACAAAAAACCGGGGGTTTCATTATACGTTGAACATTTATGTATAACAAAATTAAATTTTTAAAGTTTTTCATAGCAGTTAATACACTGTCTTTTTGTAACGCCAATATACCGCAATGTATCACTGGCATTACGGTGATTAAACCAAATTTGCAGTGTAACTATATCGTGTTTTGTCTGTAATAGTGGTAGCCACACGTCTTCCGTAATGTGTGTGTGCCGACTTTGTATCTGATACCCACATGGTCCGCTGCTTCACGCAAAACCTTGTAAGCCATGTCACGTGTTATCGGTTTGTATTCATTGTTTGGATTTGGTATTAATGCCTCTTCCGGTGTACGGTGTTCGCAGTAGGTTTTATATTCTCTCAACAGCTCATCGTTATATGCAACCGTGATTTCCTTTCCGGTCTTGCTCTGCCGGAACGTTGCAGTATTACGCCCCTTAACGTCACCTACTGTCATTTTCAAAAATTTCATTAATACGCAATCCTAATGAAATACCTGTAATGAACATAATGTAATATTTAATATCCTTTTGACGCAGATATTTTTGATTGCGTATACATCACGTTTATCACGAATTGGTTCAACCGTATTCATACAATCACCCTTCGTATTCTCTTAGCCACCTACGCAGATCTCTTTTCAAACATTTTACGTTTGTGACGACATTCACGCCATTTTCTGTTTCGTCTGTTCCATTCAGTGCAGAATTTTCTGCGTTTATATTCAAACTTCTTTTTTCGCAAATATTTTTTATTTTTTCAAGCATAGTTTTATCCTTTCTACCGTTTATATATTGCTTTACATCAATCTTGCCACTCATCAGCTCCGGCAACAGTGCGTCCCGAAGTTCTGCTAAATATCTGTTTTCTTCAAAATTTAGATAATATATGTGTTGTTTCCACGTGTTAAATATCATCATAAGAATGCTTGAAATATTTTCTTTGTTGTTATTTGAAAATGTTATTTCATTTTTATTTTTGTTGTTTTGAAATAATCATTTTTTACAATCTTTTCACCACATATTTTTTCTGTCAATTTTGAGAAATCATTATTTGTACCGTTGTCCTGCTTGAACAGTTCAATGTCAAATCCTAAAGACTTGGCGATTGTTTCGTTTATTGTTAGTTTACAAGTATTTTTTTCAGTTATAATTCTGTTAATATCCGCAACTATTTCGTTGTACGGTCTATGTGCATTTTCTATATTCTCAAACTCTATGTATCGGCTTGGCACCAATACATAATTATTGTTTTTATTTCTTCAATGCTTACTGCCTTGCAGTAACCCGCTATATTTCCGTACTGTTCAATTTGTATTAATACATCTTGTATCTGACTTTCGGATATAATCTTGACCTCTTTTGCGTATGTCCTGTTAGTGTGACTTTTTGCCGCCAAACTGTCCGTTTTGCATTCGTTGTTCCGTTTCATACCTCTGTCGCAGGTCAATCATTTCTATCGTTGAATGTTTTTTATTTTTTGTTAAATGTTATAATACACGTTGGTATTGACGTAACTTCAAACATTTTATCTGGACATACAATTATACTTTCTATGAAATTCATTTCGACTAAATACTGTCTTATTTGCTTTTCCTTTTTGATTGTCAGTGCTTAACACGCCATTCGGCAATATAAAACTTGCCTTGCCATTAATTTCATCTAACGCAGTCAATATAAACGCATAATTCGCATTACTTTCCGGCGGTACTTCGCACTGTGAAAATCTATTCTGTAATTGTGCAAATACCGGCTGTTCCTATTTCATATTGTACGGCGGATTTGATATACAACAATCAGCTTTAAATTCACTCTTATCTACTTCTTTAACCGTTGCAAATCTATCACCCTTTTGCGTCCTGTATGTTTTGAAATTTTCATCTGACAATACATCACAATGGATAACTTCGGCGTCAATATTTCTAATTGCCAAATTAAACAATAAAAACGGAATAACACGACTATCATATTCTTTGCATATAAATTTTAAATCGTTATTCTCGTTCCATTTTTGGATTGTCAATGCTCCACTTCCGCACACAAATCTAAACAAATTTTTTCATCTTTGGTTTTTGATAACTCTGCAACCGCTACCGCAAGGCTTTTCGGTGTGTAGTCTTGCATTTTTTCCTTGCGGTCGGCAAAATAATATTGAAATATCATTTGCATATAATCTATTGTTAAATCGGGACATATTAAAATCCAATCTTCGCATAGCTTTCGACACTTTTCCGCATTTAACAATGTTGATTTTAATTCATCAACAACATCTTCAATTTTTTCTATGCTGAAAACGTTCTTGAATTTTTCAACTAATTGCAATAGCTCCATAATTATGTCCCTTTCTTTTATCCAAAATAAAAACAGAATGTATATGCATTAACATATACATTCCGTATAATCAGCATAAACATGGTACGCTGAATACTTCAAGCGTGTCTATGCCTATCTTAATATCTCTATTCCCCTCTTTTGCTTTGAGATATTTTTTTTTCCCACTGCCTCACGGCAGTTCACCCTTCGATTCATATACTACCACAGGATCAATGTTACATTCTATTACATAATGACGTTTTATGGATTTTTATAAAATTCCGCATACAAAAAAAGCCGGAATAAAATCCGGCTTAATCTTTTTCTAAAACTCTTTTGATTGCAGACAGTGCCTTGGGGTGAAGAATATGTACAACGTGTTTGTATGAATAGTTTAGCTGTTCTGCAATCTTTTCCCACGTTAAATTTTGAATATACCTCTTAATTAACAGTCTTCGGAGTGTAGCACTTTCGACCTGATTCACGGTTTGAAGAATTTCATTTTTATTTTGTACAATTCGCCAATTCTGTTTTTGATGTTTTGTTCATAAACCGCTACATTTATTTTCGTCAAAAAATGCAACCGGATTAACCGCCTGCAAATCAGCAATTTCTTCTTCAATCTCAATTCCTCTCTGTAACCATTCTTTTGTCGTCATGCTTTCACTCCCCCGTTTTGCTTATTCTTCGTCTAATCGCTGCTGATATTTGGTGTAGTACCACTTTAACTCATCTTTGAATACTTCTCGATAGCTCCCTCGGCTTTTTCCCCCGATGTAAAGTATATAGTATTTGGGGGTTCGAAAACGAGTAGTATAAACCACGAAAGGAAAATCATTAAAAACAATCGTACTCTATATGATATTTAAAAATATTTTCATTTTTCCAATCAGATATAGAAATAGCCTTGTCATTTTGTGCCTGCCACTGTCTTAGCTGACGGAGCAATCTGTCTGCACGAGCGTTGTTCTCGGCAATGGTTTTATTGCTGTAATAATTTCCTACATCATAACAATCTCGGTCTAATGTGCTATAGGTCTTCTTTATTCTTTTCACTTCACTATCCACATCAACAAGATAATAATACTCATCATTGCATTCTTCCCCTCGTTCATAGCCCGTCTTAGGTTTATCCTCAACCAGTCCCAACTCTTTCAGCGGCTCAAATATTCCCATTTTTTTTAGCTGTTCCTCGCTGATTTCAGCTTGAACGCTTTTATCGTTCACTTTCAACTCTACTTGCATTACTTTTTCCTCCTGCGTTAATAAATATAAAGTATATTATTTTTTGAATAATTGCTAATACTTTTTGTTTCCCTGATTATATTCTTTTAATATAACTAAATCCGCTACATGTTCGACAATATTGCAACGGTAGTTGAAAGACAGAAGTTCACCGTTTTTCAATTTTGTCTCAAACCAACTATCTTTGCGTTTGGCTACTGTCTTTTTCTGTTTCACCCGTAGGTGTTTTCATTGGTGGTGTAATAAAATTTTATTTTTATTTTTCATCTTCTTGTCCTCCCAAAAATCATCATTATTAAGTGCCATCAGCAAAGCCATAAGTTCATGATATTTTTCTTTATCTGCATCATCTAAATGCCAATATTCTTCATATCCTTTTCTGATTATTGCTAATAGCACAAAAGCCGAATATAATACATATTGTTGCAAACACTCTACTCAGTGCTGATGGTATCATCAGCATAAATGCTATCCGACACCATGTTTCAGTGTGCTTGTCCCACGATTTGAAAATCATCTTGGATATATTTATTTTATGCTTTTTCAAATTTTATTCCTCCATTGACCTTTCACAATCATCTACCGGATAAACTTCATATTGTTCTCTTAGTTCTCTTGTAATACCATTTATACATTGTTCTATTTCCCAGTCACGCTTTCTGGTAAAAAAAAATCTCACCATATACTTTTTTTGCTATTTGGTTTCTTAGTTCTTTTTGCTCTGGTGTATCTTTGTTTTTACATTCATTTTCTTCGGTCAATATAGCAACAAGCTTTCGGAAATATTTTGTCCCCATAATATTGTTTACAACATTAGTTGCGATACTATGCCCTCCGAATTTGTCACGTTGTCGCAATAAACAAATTGACTTATCATTTAATCCCAATTCTTTATTGACATCTATATTTTCTCGTTGCATGACAGGTGACACACCGATTAAATACTCAACTGTAACATCATAGTATCGAGCCATACGGATAAGTAAATCGTATCCAGCGTCACGACCGTTTTCGTAATACGATAGATTTTGTGGACTTATGTTTAAATCTTCTGCTGCTTGTCTTTGTGATATACCTTTTAATTCTCTTACACGTTTCAATCTTTTTTGCTGAATACTCCAATCCTTTCTTCTCTCTGTATTCTCTTTGTATTTGTTTTTCCTAACAAGTAATCAGTTGAAACATTAAAAAGCCTCGAACACGCAATAATAAACTCGCTATCCGGTTTTCTTTGCCCATTTTCATAGAACGAAATAGACATACTTGACACATTTAAAATTTTGCCAATTCTTGTTGCGTCAATTCGTTTTCTGTTCTTAATTCTTTTATTCTTCTTCCTATCATCTTAAATAAACTCCCTTCCGTATTGTTTCAACGATGAATAAACTGTGCCGTGAGATATTCCTAATGCCTCGGCAATTTGTTTTTGCGTAAACTTTTCATTTGTCAACTTCACTATCTGATTATGATATTCCATTGCTTTGCTCTTTCTTTGCACCTTTGCAACAGCCCATGTTGGCTTAACACCATTTTTAATTGATTCCGTAACATTTCGCCATGCAGCACCATACATACACCGGAACATAACTGAATATCGAACGGTTTTCCTGTGTTTTTCGTCAATGTGTTCGTCCATCAAACGACCACACATACTACAATATCGTTTTCGCATTTTACTGTCCCCTTTCACACTATCACCGGCAACAACAATAATTCTGTATCACCGTCTTTTTATTATCAATGCGTCTTTCTGTGATTTCAATTCCAAAACAACATTGTCGGACCGTATTGTTTTTATCATATCCATTAAAAAATCAGCATTGAAACCGATTTTAATATTGCCAGCTATTTTTGTGGCATCAATTTCATCTTTTAGCTGGCAGCGAAGATTTCTGCCATTGCATTTCAAAACATCATCTTTCAATTCCAATGTTACCGGAACTTTTGTTTTACCCTGTTCCGAAACGAATTTGCCACGTTCAATCATCTGCATAAACTCTGCACGTTTTATCGTTGCAGTTATATCCGATTCACGATTCATCATATTGTCATATTTGACATAACCATTTTCATTAAATGTACTGGCGACAACTATAAATTCACTGTAATCTAACAACAACCGCATATTTGTATTATCAACAATAATACGCAACAGTGGATTTTCACTTTCAATACGACACAGTTCCTTTGCCGCAGGAAGCGTTATTACAAACGACATATTTTCATATGTGCCAACAGGTGTAGTTATATGTGCCATTCGTTTACCGTCAGTTGAAACATTGTGTAATATTCCATTTTTATATCAAATAGCACACCGTTATACTGCGGTCTGTATCCGACTGTCGGTGCTGCAAACGGCACAGTTTTAGTTAAAATTTCTCTAAACCGTTCCTGTTCTAACATCAATTCATTATTGCATTCCGGCATGGATATTTTCGGATAATTTTTCCGCAACTGTTCTTGCCATTTCTGCTTGTATGTTCCGATTTTCATTTCAATGACATTGTCTTTGTCGGTTGATATTATAACCTCCATATTTTCACCTTTTGAAATGTTCATCAAATACTTTGGGTTACATACAACCGTCCCTTTCTGCTCAACGTCTGCACGAACATAATATTTGATTTTTTATGTCATTTGAATATGCTGTCAATTCCACCATATTCGGTGCATTGGCATCTATCAGAATACCGCCCAACATCTTCATTGTTTTTCTGCATTGACAGCATGATTTATAACTTTGATTGCCCTAATGATGTTATATTTGAATGTTCTGAACTTCATTTTGCTACTCCCTTTCTTCGCAATAAATTTTGATTCGATTTTTTTATCTTTTATTCTATGGCTAATATTCAAATAAAAATAGTGATTATATTTTCGTAGAAACGGCTTAAAATCTGATGTCTAAGCCGTTTTTTGATTATAAAATCAATTATGTTTTTTTCGATTTTATAACCATTAAAATCTGGTTATTTTTCTGAAATTTCATCAGCTTTCACTTTGTCATTTTTCCTCTTTTTTCAGCTTCGCCAGTTTTTGCGTTTTTCTTTATCATTTTCGTCCGGTTTGTCCCACACTGCCGCCGAATTTTTTACTACGATTAAATGGGTCTTTTTTCACATTCCAATTTGAAAATTTCATGTATTCCGGTTGGAATTTTAAAAACATTGTTCCTGTTTGCGAAAACCTTGATTTCGGTAACAATATCTCAACTTTGCCTGTTGGTGGTTGTGATTTGTCTTTTTCTATATGCGTCTTCGTTATGGATGAACATTACACTGTCGGCATCTTGTTCAATAGCTCCGCTGTCACGAAGATCGGCAAGTGTCGGTCTTTTGTCCGACCGTTGCTCATTTGCTCTATTCAGCTGTGAAAGAGCAATTATCCGGGCAACCTAATTCTTTCGTTAAAATTTTCAGTTCTCGGCTAACTTCACTAACAGCTTGTGCCTTTGTGCAGTTTTTTATTGTTTGGCATTTCAATTAATTGCAAATAGTCAATAATCACCACCCCCAAAGAGCCATATTGTTTTTTTAACCTACGGCAAACCGAACGAATTTTTTCGCACTGTCATCTTGGGTTCATCACAGATTAACAATTTTTTGTTTTTTCTGATTGGTTCATGAAACCGGCGAGTTTTGTCCAATCATCATCTTCTAATTCTCCGTATCGCAATGCAGAATATTTAATGCGTGTCATCGAGGATACCAGACGGAGCATTAACTGTTGTGCGCCATTTCCAACGAAAAAAAATACTACCGGTTTTAATTCGTTGTAAACTATATGTTCAGCAACATTTAATGCAAATGCGGTTTTTCCCCATACCCGGTCTGGCACCTAAAACAGCCAATCCGTCCATACCGCCCATTTTCAAATCTATGTTATCAAATCCTGTTGCCTGTCCCGGAATACTACCTTTGTTTTCACTTGCTTTTGCAATGGTGTCATACGTCTGCATTATCAAATCGTCTGCGGTATTGACATTGATAGAATCACTCTCCGTTGCCAGCATATATTCCACTTTGTCGGATATTTTTTCTATTGGCAATGTTGTATTGCCTGCCATAGTCAATATTTTATTTGACATATCTATGTACCAACGACGTTTCGCATATTCTTTTTTTGATTTTACCATAGTAAATTAAATTATGTTTCGTTGGGTTGTTTCTGATCGCACCCTTCAGAAATTCAATTCCCTTGTATTCTTTGGCGGTTTTAATGTACTATCTACCGTCACTATGTCGATTTTGTCGTTTTTGTCGTTTAGGTACAAAATGCATTTGTACACCAATTTGCAATCACTGAAATAAAAATCATTGGGTGTTAGGTTGACTTCGGTGGTTAATTCATCCACATTGCCACCAATGATTAATGCACCAACGACTGCCTGCTCCGCCTCATAGTTGGCAGGAATTTGTTGTTGTTCATACATCGTTATCCCTCCTTCGTAGTCGTGCGGCATACTCAGGGTCTTCCGCCTCGATTGTGGCGATGTAACTATCATCTGTTTCCTCAGTCAAAGCCGGCTGTGCCGGTGTGTCTAAAGTAATCGACAAACGCTTTCTCTTGTCCCACAAAATTGGTGGAATATTTAATATAGCGTTTGTCTGTGTGCTGTTCCTCTATTTCAGCGAGGTAATTATTCAGTGCAGTCATCAACTGTTCGGCTGAATAGGTCTTTTCGGGTGTTGATGTAGTTCTTCATGGTCTGTTGTTCATTTCGTGGGTGCGGATATTTTGAATACCACTCCTTGAACTCAGACACCAACTCCGGTGACGGAGTGGTCTTAGTGTTTTTATTCTTAGTGTTTTTATTCTTAGTATTTTTTTATTTAGTAGTATCGGTTTTTCCGTCGATGGTTTTTCCGTCGATGGTTTTTCCGTTGACGGTTTTTCCGTCGATGGTTTTTCCGTCGATGGTTTTTCCGTTGACGGTTTTTCGTAAACGTGATATTCATAACCTTCAAACTTTCCGTTTTTATCTTTGCGTTGCTTTCGCACTATATAGCCGTTTTCTATTAACTCTTTTAGCCCACTGTTTAATGAATTTTCTTTGTCTGTTGTGTGCTGTACTATTTCTGCTTTGTAAAATTGCCAGTTATCCGATATGACAACAGCAGGGCTAAAAGTCCCTTAGCTTTCAAACTGATTTCTTCATTCAGCAGAAAGGCTTTATCAATAATTACAAAGTTGTCCTCTTTGTGTATTCTGTAAATCGCCATTATTATAATGTCCTCCTTTTCTTTTTTGTATCTCGTCCATTTTCAAGCGTACTCGAATAAACCCTACCTTTCCGCAGGGTTTATTTAAGTCAAATTGCACAATTATTGTTTTTCTTCATCAATGTACTTCCGGTGAAATACACTGATTCTACAACTATTTTGTTTGAATAGTGCTTAATACCATCTTTTTTCGTAGTTGTTGTTTCTGATTGCACCTTCAAATGCGACCATGTCACCCTTTTGAGAAGTTTTTTCAAGAAAAATCCGCATTGTGTCCCCACAATTCGCATTGAACGAAATCTGTATCATACTCATTTTTAGAATTTTTGAAACGTCTTTGCACTGCCAAAGACACTTGAACAACGGTACTGTCACCTATGTATTCTTTTTTTAGGTCGTTACAAATACGACCTATCAGCATTACTTTGTTCATTTTTCTATCCTCCTTTGCTTGTCCAACCGTAGGAGCATTATGCTCCTTTTTCTTCGTTTTCGGTTGCCTGTTCTTGAATTCGTTGATTTACCGAACGAAAACAGAAGATAACATAGGAAATTCCGACACATTTATAACTTTTCCTGCCACACTTTCAACTTCTTTTCCGTTCGCTAATATGTGATGTATTCTCATTTTTATCACCCTGTTCCATATTTATGAATTATGTATTTTGTCCTATTCCGAAAGGTGCTTTTTTTGTCCTCTCATTATTTAAGTCCCTATTTTTCACCGTTTTTCTACCTTTTCATAAGCAAATGGCGGTAATTTTTTAATTGTCATTAAAATCAATACTATAACCGCCTTTAATTGCACCAAAACTCTGCAATTCGGCAACTATTGATAGCATTGATGAAATATCGTCCATAATTTCACTGACACGAAAATCCTGCATTTTGTCTTGAATTTTCAATGCGTCATACAGTTCATCTGAAATTTGCATTGTAAAACTCATACTTTTTTTGAATATAGTATCGTATTTGAATGTTACAGCTTTCATTTGCAATACGCCACCAAACTGCAACCAATGACGATACATGCCCAACCGATAGTTATCATTTTGTTTCTCCTTCTGTCAATTCTTTTTTTTCTTTTCTAATTTTTTATAAAATTCACTGCCATTGATTTCTATAACGCCATCACATTTCGGCTCAAATTGTTCAAGTGAATTGCAGGTAATTCCCAAATATAAAATGCCATCATATGAAAAAGTAGTATAAGAATGTGGGTTATAGCATAAATCCTTAAAATAGTCACCCCAATATACTGGTTCAAGATTGACGATAATTTTTTAATAATGCATTCTTTTTTTTTAAATTCTTTCAGAGTTTTTGAAGTTTTCTTGAATTCATACAAATCATTAAATTGTCTGCTACGCTTAAGTTCCGTTGCAAATTTTGATAAATTATTTGTTGTATTGATCGTGTCGCTCGGCGACGAGCGAGGGGCGCAAGAAGGGAATATCAGATCACGCCCGCGGGGCGCGAGGCCGTGCGCGCGGAGCTGCGCAGACTGCACGAGCTGACGCAAAACGGCGACAAGCTGACGGAAAAATGGAACTGAAAGGAGGACATACCATGGCGAAAAAACAAAAAAGACAAGGTCTGCATCTGTCGAGCTATGCCGTTGACCCCGAGCGGATCGAAAGACAGGCGAACGAAAATGGCGAAAGAGGGCTGGTTGCTTGAAAAAATTCGGTTCGCTGTTTTCCACCTATCGCCGCGGCGAGCCGGGCGAATATGAGTATCGCGTGCAGGTGAAGGAAGCGGGCATAGACCGCCTTACCTACATCGCGGAGCTTACAGAGTTTGGCATTGAAGAAGTCGGCGGCGTGGGGAGACCTGCTCGTCCTGCGCAAAAAGGCGGACGGCACGCCGTTCGAGCTGTACTCAGACCTCGATTCGCGCATCGCCCAGCAGAAAAAAAAGCCGCGCTACCTGCGCGCGGGTCTGATCATGAGCTTTTTCTGGGGGAGCAGTATGCTGATGAATGTGTTGACAACGCTGATGAATGCAAACGTGATCGGCCGGTACGCGGGTGTGGCCGCGATAAATTTCAGTACAGTGCAGGTGCTGATGCTTACAGCGGCATCTCTTCTCCTGCTTGTGTGTGCATTGTGGGGCTTGTCGACTGCCCGCGGGGGACTGCGCCGCGCGAAACGGAAGATCGCATCGCTCGAAGCCGAGCGCGTGATTCAGGAGTGAAAGGAGAGCAGAAAATGGCAGAGACGATGACGAAGAAGTGGAACAGAGCACCGCTTGCCCCTGAGCGGGTGGAGGAGATGGAGCGCTATCTCAACGAGATGGCCCATGAGGGCTGGCAGTGCTGTGAGATCGTGCGCAATGAGCTGCGCTTTGTGCGCGGGGAGCAGGACGAGTATACCTACCGCGTGCAATACTTTTTACGAATCGCGCGACGGCGAGAAGGACGACTATCTGCGCACGCTCGGCGAGACGGGCGCGGCACTGGTGGGCGAGTACGGCGAGGCGCTGATCTTGCGCAAAAAGACGTCGGACGGTGTGTTCGAGCTGTACCCGACCTTGACTCCAAGATCGCGGCGCTGGAAAAGCGACGCTCACACGCAAGAAACATGATGCTCGGCGCGCTGATGCTGGTGCTTTGCTGAGAGGGAACTATGCGTACAAGGCAATCTCGCAGTACGGTTTTTCAAACTGGCTGGACACGCAGCTTGATTCACCTGTATATATGGTGCTGACTATTCTGATCGTGGCGGGACTGTTGGCGGGCGGTCTTGCCAGCACGATTTCCGTGCGGCGCGAGGGGAAAAGATCGAAGAGCTGAAGCGCAGACGCATGATCGAGGAATAAGCCCCGCTTGCAAATCCCTTTGATCCGTTGTAGAATAGCCCTGCTATAAAACAGACAAGCGGGAGGAAAGCCGACATGATCCAGGATATCGAGCCGAAACATCTTTACAACGAGTGGAAGAAGAACGCCGTGCCGAAGAAGAGCAGCGCCGTGGTGCAGTTCCGCGGGCAGGATCTTCTCTGCCGCATCGACGAGAACGGACTGAAATTTCCCGTGCGCTCGATGTTTGCGGGAGCCTGACGAGGCGTTTACCTACCTTTTGAACTCGACGGGCGGGAGTATTACCTGCTCTTTGACGAGAAAGAGCGCGCGATCGAGGGCTATTCCTATCGGGGCATCGGCCTTTTCCGCACGGAAAAGCCGCAGGAGCTTGCCTACGCCGCCGTGAGCGCGTGGCATCTGTGCGCGGGTATCGCGCGCGCGCTATTGCGGCTGCTGCGGAGAAAAAGCTCGTCCACGACGAAAACGAGCGCATGATGCACTGCCCCAAGTGCGGCAATATGATCTTCCCGCGCATCAACCCCTCGGTCATCGTGGCGGTGACGCACGGCGACTATCTGCTGCTCACGCAGTACGCGAACCGCCCCGGCGCGACGCGCACAGCGCTCATCGCGGGCTTCACCGAGTTCGGCGAGACCGCCGAGCAGACCGTCCGCCGCGAGGTGATGGAGGAGGTCGGCCTCAAGGTCAAAAATCTGCGCTATTACCGCTGCCAGCCCTGGGGCATCAGCGGGCAACATCATGATGGGCTACTGGTGCAGACTCGACGGCGACGACGATACGATCCATCTCGACAACTTTGAGCTGGCGGACGGCGCGTGGGTCAGCCGCGAGGAACTGCGAGAGAACTATACGGGCAACGGCATCGCCCTCACCTCGGAGATGATCGCCGAATTTGCCGCCGGCAGAGATCCCTACAGCCTGGAAGCGAAAAACTAAAACAAAAAACGTCTGTCTCGGCCGAGACAGACGTTTTTCTATGGATTTCAGATGAGACCGACTGACAGCAGACGCATATTGTCCCATTGATTAAAGCTCGCGGAGCGCTCCGCTTTCGTACTGTACAGCGTGCACGGATCCCACCAGTTGACGTTGAGCTTAACAAAGGCAAAGTAGCGCTGGCCGTTCACGACGATGATCTGAAAATCGAAGATCGCGTGGTCGATCTGATCGGCGGCGCGTGCATCATGGAGAGCATCGTCTCATTGGGGGTGACGGTGTTGCCGACGGAGTCATAGAGCGTGGTGGCGACAGTGTGTTGACCCTGTGAGAGCGAAGCGCGGAGGTGTCAAAGTCTGCGTAGTCGGCGGTGTAAAAGACGCAGGTGTCGGGTGTGAAAGCATTGTAGCGGCGGCTCTGCCGCTTGTGTAGACCGTTTCATAGACGTAGCGGCGTCCTGCTCACTGGCGGATTTCAGCGCGACGTGCAGGATCGGCTCGTCGGATTCGTTCCGGACGAAGAAAAAGCAGCGCAAGACACAATGCGAAGCTGAGCAGCGCGGCAAATATGCGTTTCATCGTAAGCCTCCTTGCGATCCGGCGCTCAGAAGAGCGCGGGAACGTAGTCCACCGCGTCGGCGATGCCGCTTGCCTGACCGGAGAGCGACAGCTGAAGCGATAGACCGGCTGGTAGAAGCCCTTTGAATCGGAGAGGTAATCGAGCGTGCAGGAGCGCACCTCAATTTGCTGGACGCTTTGCGCGAACCACGCGCCCGAAGCTCTTGCCCGATTGCATCGCGGCGAGTGCCTGCGCGGGGAGAAAGAGCTCTTCGCGCACGGGCGCGAGCGTGATGTTTTCGAGCTGCGAGAGCGTCGATTGACCGTCGCCTTGTGTTCTCAGATCACAAGCGAGCGTGCCGTGGAGGAAGCCTCCCTCCGTGGGAGAAGATCGGCGGAGAACACCGCGCGGTAAGAGAGGAACCATACGGCAAAAGCGTGAATGTGGCGCCGGCGGGGGACGGAGAAAGCCAAAGTTGTCGAGCGTTTCGCGCAAAGATGTCCTCTGTGACACCAGACGCGGGCGCATCGAAAACGGGCGTGATCGCGCCCAAAGCTGTATTCCACGTGCCGTCGTGCAGGGTGACGTTGAGGAAGTCGCCGGAAGAGTGGTTGGCGTAGATCACAAGGTCATCGTAGTAGTACGGCATCCGGAAATTCGACGCCGTGCGCGGCGGCGAATTCCGCGGCGAAGCGATCCGCGTCCGCGTTGTCGAGCGCCTGAGAGCGATAGACCGGGCGGTCTTGCTGTCCTCGTCGAGCGCAAAGTCGACCGACCAGCGGACGCGCGCTCAAATCCGCCGTCGTGAAGGCGGCGTCGCGCAGGTTGCCGTTGGGCTGCGCGGCGTAGAGATAAAAATAGCGGATAGTGCGAGCGCGAACGCGGCGGGCAGCGCAGTAGCGCGGCCACGTTCTGCTCTTTTGGCGCAGTGCGAGCACAAACATCGCCGCGCACCAGCCGAGCATCGCGCCGAGCGTGTTGGTGAAGAGGTCGTCCACGTCGCACATGCCGCGCCCGGTGAAAAACTGCGACAGCTCGATCAGGAGCGAAACGCCGAAGCCTGCGCCGAGGGCTGCGTACCACTTGCGAAATGGCTTAGAGAGCAGCGGCAGCAGAAATCCCAGCGGGACGAAGAGTGCGATGTTGAGCAGCACGTTGAGCCAAATCTGGAGCGTGAAGCGCTGGTACGCCTCGCGCCAGGCGCGGAAAAGCTGCAATTGCACTGCCGCGCGGCGAATTCGCCCGACTCGCTGCGCAGCAGCGGACGAAGGCCGTGACCGCTGCCCAGCCGACGAGCGGCACCGCGCAGACCGCCTTTCCCCACGGGAAAGCGGCGGGCCCTGCCTGCGGCAGACGGCGTAGCAAACGGCCAGAATAAGACCGCAGACGAGCGCGGCGGGCACGGCAAAGCGCATGCCGCGCTGCAAAAGATAAAAAAGATAGGAAACAAAGTCGTGCATGAGATCCCTCCCGATTTGATTTCTCAGTTGGTTTCACCGTTCGCGGTTTTTTGTCCTCTTCGATGCGGGCGCGTATGTCCGCGCGGAAGGTGAGCCACGCATCTTCGTTTTCCACATAGTATTTGGGGCAGATCTTGCCCGTCACGTCGTAGTGACGAATGACGCCCACGTCAGGGTCGAGGTCGAACGTCTCGCACAGCCATGCGACGAGCGCTTCAAAGGCTCTCCATCGTCGCGTCGTTGAATTCGCCCGTCTCATCGGCGTGGCAGACCTCGATGGACACGGTGTAGTCGTTCGCGGTGTTCGAGCAGTAGGCGATCTCCGTCAGCGGCACGCACTGTAAAAATCTCCCCCTCCAGTCCCACGACAAAATGCGCGCTCGCGTAGGTTTCGTGCGTCAGCGCGAGGTTGGCGAAAAAGCTGGGTTCGCCGCGGCGCTCGTGCCGGGATTGCCGACAGTGCACCACCACGCCGGAAATTTCCCTGAGCGGCGTGCCAGGACGAGAGTATTCGTTTGTCGGAATGTAGTCGACCGTGACAAAGTCCGGCGCGCTGACATTCGAACCGGGGAGATTCCGGTGCGAGAGCGCATAGCGCAGCTTCACGCCGCCGAGAACAAGCAAAACGAGCGCGAGCAGGACGAGAAATGCTTTCTTGTTCCCCGGTGCGGCGGCGCCGCCGCTTTGTTTTTTCTGCCATGTCGGTTCACGCTTTCCTCGGTGGAAGCGTCCTCCTGTGGCGGGGAGGGTGTGAATGCCGTCGTCGCTGGGCGGCGTTACGGTGTTGGATTTCAGCTCGGGCAGCAGTTCATTCAGTACTTGCAGGGTGTTGGGCGTTGAGTTATTCACACTGGGGGGCGAGCGTATACACCTCCGGGCGGCCTTTTTCGTTGGTGGACTCAAAAGTACAGGTCGAGCCAGAAGGAGATGGGGGATCGTACTGGTATTCCTGCACGGCGAAGATGTCGCTGCTGCCGTTATCGGAATCCTGAACGTCCTGCATCAGCGCGGCGTGACCTGCCCGGCCTGCGCGGCGGTGAGGGCATAGTCCTTTTGTGTTGGAGTTCTCATCATAATAGTAGCAATAGCTGTCGTGCCGCGGTGAAGACAGCGGATGGCTTCGTCGGTCGTGACGTTCATCATGCCGGAGAAAGAAGATTAATGCGCTGGTTGATCGCTCTCGTCAGCACGCACCTGCTTAGTGGATCGCAACGCCGAGCAGCACAAGAGCAAGCGCGACGATGGCCGCGCCTGCGCGCCCGGAGACGCGGAGCTCTTTTTGATCGGCGACGAAGTGGCCACAAGCCCCGCCGCCGCCATGCGAAGTTCATGCGAACGGGGATCGTTGAACTGCGCCAGGCGGTACATGAAATAATGAGGAACTGCCCGAAGGCAACGGCGGTGTTACAGAACGCCACGCCGGCGTAGCGAAGATGGTCGCCCACGGGAGAGGAAGCGACCGTCGAGCCGGTCATCGCTCTTGCGCGTGCGGTGAAGCAGCGCGATGGGGGGCGATGACAAGTCCCGCAATGCCAGCATCAAGGCGCGAGATCATGAAGGCAATTGCTCAGCGCGTAGAGCCGGTCACATGGTACGAGCCATCTCGCGAGGTCTCGATCGAGGCGATGTGCCATATAGAGGGGCAGGAGAGGAAGCCAGGCACGCAACGTCGGTGTGCCCACTATGCAGAAATTGCCCGCAAAGTTGCGCAGCAGGTATTCCATTCCCGGGACAACGAGGATGGTATTGCCGACGAAATGAAGACGGGCGCGGCGAGATCTGCCCCATCGCTCATCGCTGCACGGCGAAGAGGTAGAAAAAGACGGCTTCAGGTAACGCTGCCATGGCCGCGCCAGTGACGCTCAAAGCTTAAGTGCAGCCAGGGCGAGACCGCCGCGCCAGCAATGACGAGGATGGTGGAAAGCTGGCAGCTGAGTGGCAGATGATCACGCCGCACGAGGCTTGCTGTAAGGAAGCCGTTCGTCGCGCGGCCACTGCGTCCCGCGAAAGGCCGAAGGAAATGAAGATGCCGCAGTGATGATGAGCAGCAGGTAAGGATGCATCCGCTGCGCTGTAACCGCCTGATGAGCCGACTCTGAAAAAACATGACCGGCACGGAAGAGCACAAAGGCGGTGTAGCCGAGCCAGAGGGGCCAGGTGATAGCGGAAGCTGGCTGCAGAATAGGGTCTTATCAAAACAGAATCGCGGATCGCATGATCCTCACCTCCCGGTCATAGATGAAAGAATTTCTTCAAGTGACAGCGGCACCGCGTCGATAAAAGATCAGGTGCAGCTGAGCTGTTGATTCCTCTGCGCTGCCGCGGCAGTGACTTGGTAATGGACGCGCCCGGTCTGCGCGTGGTGCAGCACTGCCAGAGGCGTCTCACTGCGGCAGGGCGGGCGCTCCGCGCCCTCGAAGGCGAGCTGGAGCTTGACAGTATAGTCTGCAATTCGGCTCGGCGAATGCTCAAGCAGGAGCGCCGCGGCATCACGCCCACGTGGTCGCACACGTCGCCAATTCGCGCAGGTTGTGCGGCCGAGACAAGCCACCATGTTGCGCCAGCGATCACGCAAAATGAGGCTCCACCTGGCGGCGCATCACAGGGTCGAGGCCGTCCACCGGCTCGTCGAGGATAGAGATAGTCGGGCATCGTGCACAGCGCGCAGGCAGAATTACCTGCACTTCTGCTGGCCCTTGCTCATGCGGCGCGAAAGCGGCACTGCGTCGAAACGCGAAGACCTGCGGAACTTTTTACAGCCACTCTGATCGAACTTCAATTTTACAGCCCGCGGTAAAAGCGCATCACTTATCGCGCAGCCGCCTGCATAAGTAAGACAGTCATCGGGGATGGAGGCGTGCGCGCCTTCACGCCCGCATTTTCCTCGCCGTCAGCACGCGCATCCCTGACGGTAAACTTTTCGCCTCCAGAGTGGCACCGCTAACGTCATTCTGCCCGCGCCGTTCAGCCCCTGGGCATGGAGCCACCGTCGAGCGCGGCAAAGCCGTCAAAGGTCTTTTAAGACGCGTATGATCATTTCGCTTCTCCCTCCCTGCACAATGCTTGAATATGTCTTCTTCGCTCTTGCGCCATGGCGCTCACTGGCTCAACTCTTTGAGCTGATGCTCAAAGCGATAAGCAGCGCGCGTCGTCCTGCGCGCGACCCAGGTGTTACAACAAGCAGCCGCGCACCGGGCACGAACGCGCAATAACCGCTCGTTTCGCTCGTTGTAGGCGCGCTGGATGGTATGGGGTTGATGGCGAAACTGCGTCGCGCCAGCGCGCGCACCGAAGGCATCCCCCGTCGGCGATCTGCCAGACGAATCAGCGGCGCCGCCAGCCGTCACTGCTCGTGGTGGAACTTGTCTGCGCGGTAATTTAAGGTGATCATGGCATTCCTCACCATTCATCGGCTGCAGCACGGCGACAAGCAAAATGCCGACAGCGAGCTGGCAGAACCGGGATCGAAATATCCATGGAACATAGGCGCCTCCTGCTGTGTGAATTATTAAACCGTACAGTTGGATAACATAAGGACACACCGGTTGTCAAGCGGGGAGATACAAAAATTTTCCGCCGTTTTGCTGTGCAAATCACTAAACACAGGCGTAAAGAGAATGCATTAAAATTTAGAATCTTATGATTTACCATGCCGCGCGCACATTAAAAAACGACAGCGGGCAGCCGATTCTCCTGAGATATGAAAGAAGTACATCAACGTTTTTACGGAATGTGATTTTGGGAAGGAGAGTAATGGGATGATTGCGAAAGATCAACACTGCGGTCAACGGCTTCGTCTGGGGGCGGTGATGCTGAAGGTGCTGCTCGTCGGCACAGGGCATCTACCTGGGCGTCGCTGTGGGCTGTCAGTTCTGGAATCGACTGCGGGTGGAAAAACATCGGAAGGCGAGGCCGGCGACGGCGAGATCCGCCGCTTCGTGGCCGCGCGCCCTGCGTCGGCACAGGCAGCACATCACGCAGGCGTCTGGAAGCGATCATTTTGAGCGGCCCCGGCGCCGTGTTCTGCAGATGTGGGTGTCGGCGCTTTTCGGCGCCGGTGACCAGGAGTTCTCTGAGAGTCGCTCGCCGTCAAACCTGCGGAAGCACGCAACGAAAGGGCGACTGGTGCGGCGGACCCGCGCGCTACATCAAAAAACGGCGCCAGCTGAAGTGGAAGTGGCTCGGCGAGGTGTGTTCGCCGTCCTCAGCGGCGCGATCGCCGCGGCGTTCGTGACGCATCGCTTTTATCACTACGGTGCACTCACCATCAGCGGATTCCGTCAAGTCCGTTGCCATTTGCGTTCAATAAACGGCGAACGATGATCTGCCTCATCACCGGCATTTGCGTCGCCATCTTCGTCGCGCTGGCGCTGCTCAACGTCAAGCGTGATTGGGTGGAAAACCGATTGCCCCTCATGGCCGTCATTTACATCGTCTGCGCTGTATCGTCGTGTTTGCGAATGTCAGCGCCGTTCCGGCGTGTTCGCTTCCATCTTCAGGGCGCTTTTAACCCGCTGCCGTCACCGGCAGCGCGGCGAGTACATTCCATCAAGCTTACCGCGATGACCAGGGCGTCGGCCGCGGCGTTTCTCCAACGGGCGGGCCTCGGCTCGCGCCCATCGCGCACCGCCACCTGAAACCCCGTCAGCGAACCTTTTGGTCTTTATCGATCTGATATCTACGCTCCGTCATGACGATCCCTCTGCTCCGGCGCGGCGGACGGCAATTACAACAACACCCGGCAGCTGCCGGGCGTTCCAGCGGTCGCAGGCTTTGCCACGGTCTTCGGCGACAAGGCTGAAGAATACCAGTTCTTGATGCGGCCTGCTGCTGTTGCCGTGCTTCCTCCTGCGGCGGCGCTCTACGGCACGCGCTGCGCAGGTTTCCTCTTCCGGATCATCCGCCCCTATCAGATCATCTTCTACCTCCGTCGTTTCAAGCCCGGCGTCGCCGGACCTGGCGCTCGATATCTCGACGCTCAGCAGCCTCATGTCCATCCCGAACCTCATCGCGCTGCTGCTGCAGGCCCGTGGTCATCAAAGGTGACGAAGGAGCATTTCGCGGGACTGAAAATAATCGAAACAGCGGCGAGGCCGCTTTTAGTGAGAACATGTGCTGAAAGAGACATTGGCGCTGTCCTTTTCTTCACCAGGCTTTGCCGCGAGGACGGAAAAAGCCAGCGAAGAGCGCCATTTCGGCAGCCTGGCCAAATATCGCAGGAACCTAAACGGTTCGCTGCGATATTTTATCTCAAACAGGCGGAGGGCCAGAAGGTTGAGCACTGAATTGAAATACAAGGTCATGGACGAGGTGCGCATGGAGATCCGCAAAGGCTGTACAAAGATGGCTGGAAAGTGGGCGACATCGCTGGATCACGGTGGGACTACGCACGAGACTTCGCCAGCATACCGCGAGCTGGTTCAGGGCATGACCGACAAACTGGATAGAACGGCAGATTCAGTACGACATCGACTGAAAGGCACGGCTGGACGCTGCCCACGCGCGAGACGGGCAAGTTCAAGGCGCGTAGGCGTGGACTTCTGGGCGCTGCAAAGAGAACACGCCGCAGAAACCTGAAGGAGGCAGAAAGATATTACCTGGAAACTGCTGGTATGGGAACGGGACAGCAGGCCACTGGACCAACCATCTTGTGCGCAAGAAGAGCGAGAGGTACGGTCTGACAGTTTACCATATTACTACGGAAGCTTCTCTTCGGGGAAAGCGGTGCACGAGCTGCCGGGAACCATGGACAGCCAGAAGATGGCCATGGGCCGGATGAGGACGGGGTTCGGCAGGAACTATCTGGATGGGAAGACCTGCACCACGGAAGAAGCCGACCAGAACATTTCAGATTCTGGACGAGGAATTGTGCGTGAACTGGTGAAGGAGGAAAAACACATGGAGAGATATGCAGTCATCATCAGGCCGAACGAGGGAGACGGTGCTGCTGCACTGCTACCCGGCGACAGCAGACCTGAAGACGCTGCGGGAGATCGTAAGGCCATATATTGAAACGGTGCCCGGCGCTGGCGGGCGAATGGAGCCATGAGCAGGGTGGCAGGGCTGACGCTCATCATCAACGAGCAATACGTAA
>VOFC01002255.1_pt1 | contig 22293 bp, 32 predicted proteins | sample 5384161 | NCBI WGS metagenome assembly VOFC01 (sample SAMN12384722, study PRJNA508395) | human gut metagenome | isolation source: healthy gut B | host: Homo sapiens | reverse complement strand
GCGATGTCCCATGACTGATCCTGCTACCGCATATTTCTTTAAGAAATATTATCGAAACATCATTAAATGGTGGTTCGTTGTATATAATCCCGATTTCCGAAAATATGGCCTTCCAAGGAAGAGGAAGAAACAGCCCGCCAGAAAGAACTGGAGGAAAACGTATCGCCCATGAGAAAGAGTTGGAAGAAGCTGCTGCCAAAGAACAGGAAAAATCCGATGACGCATATAATGCCTCTACCGGTTCTTACCCGGTCTATATGGGCAGAAGCCGGTGGATGACCAGACCCAGTCAACCCTGGACGAAATTCTAAATGCCTCCAGCTCCCAGTGCAATATTGATTCTTTGGTAAAAGCTGCGAAATCAGAAGATGTCACACCCTCCTGAACAGGATAAGATTATCCGGGAAGCCAATGCAATTTATGAACGTCTGTTGCGTGAAGCTGCTGAAGACGAAGCCAAGAAGCAGGCTGAGATAGATGCTGTAAACAGTCCATGGCAAGTAATAGTAAAACAACTTCTTAAACATAGAAAAGCAGCCCAATCCGGACTGCTTTTCTTCATTATTCACAACGATTGCGAAGTTCTTCCCATCTTTTATCAATTTCTGCCTGGAATAAACCAATCAGTTCTTCATTGCCTTTTTTAAATAAATGTTTGAAACGTCTCTGAGGACGCAGAAACTCTTCAATCGGCATCTTATTCTTAGGTACATAATTTAAAATCCACTTACCATCTATTACTTCAAATAAAGGCCAATAGCAAGTCTCTACTGCCATTTTGCAGATATTCATCAGCTCTGACGGCTCATAGCCCCAGCCACGGGGACAGGGTGACATGACATTCAGGAACGCAGCGCCTTCTGTATAGATTGCCTTTTGTGCCTTGGTATACAAATCCTTTTGAAATTGCCGATATAAGTACTCTGTCCTACATATGGTACATGATGCTCTGCAATGTTGGCTGCCAGATCCTTTCTCACCTGCACCTTACCATTGACACCTTACCAGCCGGCGTTGTCGTTGTATCTGCATACTGTGGAGTTGCAGAAGAACGCTGTGTACCAGTGTTCATATAGGCGCCATTATCATAACAGACATAGACCATATCATGTCCCCGTTCCATAGCTCCCGATAATGACTGAAATCAATATCATATGTACCGCCATCACCGCCAAAGGTAATGAACTTGTAATTATCTGTCAGTCTGCCTTTCTTCTTCAATACTCTGTATGCTGTCTCTACACCTGATAATGTTGCTCCCGCATTTTCAAAAGCATTATGAATATAGCTGTCTTCATATGCTGTATACGGATACATGAAAGAAGATACTTCCAGACATCCTGTCGCATTACCGATCACTGCCTTATCTCCTTCATGAAGTGCTCTAAGGACTGTACGTACTGCTATCGTACCGCCACAGCCTGCACACATTCTATGTCCCGGCGCCAGACGCTCCGGCTTGCTCATTACTTCTTTAAAATTATATGCTGTTTCCATATGCTTACCTTTCCCTTAATCCGATGTAACTGTACATACCTTCTACTACATGAGTCTGCGCCATTTTCTCCAGATTGTCATATACCTGTTCAAAATCTTCCACCGTGATATCTCTTCCACCCAGTCCATAGAAATAATTCACTACTTCTGCGGAAAGCTTCGCCTGATACATGGCAGCCCTGACTTCTGCACCAAGAGGGCCGCTGGTCGCAGCAAACATCTCGGAACGATCCATAATGGCTGCTGCTTTGACTTTGGACAGAGCCTGTGCCAGTTCTTCCTCCGGGAAAGGACGAAAGACTCTGATCTTGATCAGTCCGACTTTCTTACCTGTTGTATGTCTGATATGCTCAATAGCGGCTTTGCAAGTGCCTGCTGCCGAGCCGATGATCACAACCGCATACTCTGCATCTTCCATTCTGTATTCTTCGAAAAAGCCATACTTTCTTCCTGTCATCTTCTCGAAACGGTCTGCCATTTCCAGAATAACCTTCTTTGCATTGAGCATTGCCTGTCTCTGTGCACGTTTGGTCTCCATATAATAATTGGACACTGCATAGGGTCCTACTGCCATTGTCTCAGAAGGATTGAGCAGATAATGTTCAGGATTGTATTCTCCTACAAATCCTTTAACCAGTTCATCCTCCACTAACTGAATATTCTCTACACCATGGCTGGTAATAAATCCATCCTGACAGATCATGACAGGAAGCTTCACATCCTTATGCTCTGCAATGGGAAAAGCCTGGAGGAAATTATCATATACCTCCTGATTGGATTCTGCATAAATCTGAATCCATCCGGTATCTCTCGCGCCCATACTGTCTGAGTGGTCTGCGTTGATGTTGATAGGTCCCTGTCAATGCACGATTGACCAGGGCAAGCACGATAGGCAGTCTATCTGACGCTGCCACATATAATTCCTCCCACATCAGTGCCATACCGCAGGAAGAAGTGGCTGTCAGAGCTCTTGCTCCTGCTGCTGATGCTCCTATGGTCGCACTCATTGCGCTGTGTTCACTTTCCACATGAATAAATTCTGTATCAATCTCTCCATTTGCTATGTAAGCTGCCACGTACTGCGGTATCTCTGTTGATGGAGTAATCGGAAAAAGCCGGCATAACATCCGGATTGATCTGTTTGATGGCGTATGCCACTGCTTCATTACCTGATAAACGTTCTCTGATTGCCATTTTAATAACCATACCTTTCTATAAGCTGTGAAAAAAACTACCCTATATGTTCTTTCACTTTCCTTCTCTCATTGTAATAGCTCCGAAGGGGCAGACCTTAGCACAGATACCGCAGCCCTTGCAGTGATCATAATCAAACTCTTCTCTGACTCCATTCGTTACCGGGATAGAGCAGTCAGGACAGACAGGTGCACACAGCAGACACTGTCTGCACTTTTCTTTATCAAATATGGGCGTTGCTGTTCTCCACTCGCCGGTATTAAATTCTCTGGACGTTGCAGGCTCATATATTTTATTGCCCTCTGTGATATCCTGCCACGGGCTTCTTTCATTAATTCTATCCTGTATCATATTCTGTTACTATACCTTTCTATAATATGTACTTCTCAAAGTCTCTTTAACATGCTTCTTCAAATGCCAGCTCCAGTGCCTGCATATTGCCGTCGATTACTTCCGGCTTCTTGGCAAATTTGTGCTGGAAGGAAGCTCTCATTTCCTGCAGGAATTCCTTTCTCTCCATAACATTGATACTGCTACTGCTGCTGCAAGCATAGGGAGAGTTCGGATAGTTCCTACCCAGTGTACGCAGGGATATCTGCTTGGCGTTGACCGTATACACAGCACCTTCATAACCGTGAAGATGTTCTCTGAGCTCTTCTTTGGAACGTTCTGAGTTGATGATCACAGCACCGTCTTTCTTTAATCCTTTGGTCACATCTATCGTCTCTAACAGACTTTCATCTACAACTACCACATAGTCCGGCTCATAAATATTAGAATGAACGGTAATCGGTTCGTCACTGATTCGATTGTAAGCAGTAATCGGTGCTCCCATTCTCTCCGGACCATACTCCGGGAAGCCCTGTACATACTTTCCTGTTTTGAAGGCTACATCAGCCAAAAGAAGTGCCGCAGTCTTAGCTCCCTGACCACCACGTCCATGCCATCTGATTTCTACTGTTTTGTTCATTCTAAACACCTTTCCTTTCTATTATGTGAACACAACTCGTGAGCAACACTCACTCGTTCGTGCTGCCCGCCATAGTTCAATATGTGAATTGCTCTGCAAGCAGGCATTCACATGTTGAACCATGGCTCTGCTTATTCACGCAAAAAGAGCTTCTGCCGCAAACGGCAGAAGCTCTAAAAATTCTTCTATATCTCCATCTACGACATACCAACATATGCGTCCTCTTTTACGGGAGGAATCCGTCAACGTCTACTCATGTTCTTAACATTTTTTGCGTTGCAACTCAGGAGGGATATTCCTTATGTCTCTACTCGCACCGCTTCTCAGCTGCCGCGGCTCTCTGTAACTTTCCAGATATAAGTACTGTCTCCATCAAAGTCTTTTGCAGGTCAATGACCTGTACTGGTTTTATTCAATTGTATCCATATTCTTCTGTCACATAAATGACTCCGAACATATTTTATTATAGTAACGTGTCAACGTGTCGTCAATGACTAAATTTAATCTATTACTTGATAATTTTTATCAAATAGTATCTTTTCCACCATATAAATATTCTGTGGCTCATCGCAGGTCACTACCAGATAATCTCCGGCTCTTCCTACCATGTAGGAATCAATATTGTTGGAAAAGACTTTGATACCACGTTCGAGCTGTCTGGCATAGACCTGTATTCTGTCCTTATAGGTACAGGAGTTCATATGACGCATGATACTCACCGTGGTCTGACTGGTAAGCTTACGAAGTCTTGGTTTATACTCAAGATTCAGATTGCAATGCTCCCCAAGTACTTTGTATTTCTCTTCAAATTCATGGTTGGATATGACTTTACCCTGCCGTCCTCATTGACAAGAATCATCATGTCTTCAGCCGCTTCCAGTTCAATATCGCCTTCCAGCGTACGGATCACGCCCTTCGTTCCTATCGGCATCAGTGTCCGTGCCTCCACATAACCAGAGACAGCTGGACGAATATAATAGGATTTCATATCTGATGTGTCAATATTCATCTTCTCCGCATACAGAATGTCAAAACTGTCAAAGTATTCATTCATACGGTTGCTGAAATAACCTTCCGAGTGAAGGGTTGGATATTTCTCCTCATATTGACGTCTGGCAATAAAACCGCCTGCCTTTTCCACATGGCCTCCGCCAGAACCCATATCTGCTGCCAGAAACTGTGCAAGCTCACTTGCCCGCACTTCTTTGACACAACTGCGGACTGAGAATTTGTATCCGTCTTCCAGTTGATTAAATACCACACAGGTAGTCAATTCATCCACCTGAATCAGGAAATCACTGATCAGCCCTAACAGGTTCGGATCACAGGGCTGCGCCTGGATAATGGCGTAGTGATAATCACTGTTGTATATGTATCGAATCATGGCGATTCCTGCAATTTCCAGTTCTTTCAGTGACATGTTGGAATTGCGCAGGTGCTGAATAATATATCTGTCATAATGAACAGAGTCACGCATATCCATGTCCAGCGGATAACAGATCTCCGAGAACTGATTGGTATCACGATACAACCCATAATACAATGCTGTTCCCAGCCTGATGTCTTCATTTACAGGATAGTTCGCATCCAGAAGCATACGCCATACCAGTGTGGAACAGCTGCCCAGATTAGAAGCAATCTCCCAGCTTACCAGCTTACTTGTATGTATCTCCTTTTGATGATGATCGATCACAGCAATGGCATCCGCTGCAAAAGGATATACATTGCCTGCGCCATATTGACAGTCCACTGTAATCAGAAGTCCGCTGACCGGCCCTGCCTGCATCTGCCTGTACTCGATAGGAATCCCAAGCTTATCTATCATTAATTTCAGATTGGTCTTCTGTATCCGGTATCTGCCACTATAGATCAACGAAACATTTTTGCCTTTTGCCTGAAAATACACATATACAGGGCATAACCGGAAGCAATGGCATCTGCATCCGGGTTATCGTGTGCCTGAATCGTGATTGAGTCATTGGTCCAGCTCATTTAAGTACATGCTCTCTCCTTGATAACGCAAAAGGGAACACTGCCGCCTTGTTGACAGCAGTGTTCCCCCTACACTTTTATATATTTTTATTCATCAACACTATAGTTAGGTGCTTCTTTTGTGATATGAATGTCATGAGGATGGCTCTCTCTGAGGGCTGCAGCAGATATCTTGACAAATCTGCCATTCTCCTTCAGCTCTTCGATTGTAGCAGTTCCACAGTAACCCATACCGGAGCGAAGACCACCCATTAACTGGAATACAGTATCTTCTACATTACCCTTGTATGCAACTCGTCCTTCTACACCTTCTGGAACAAGCTTTTGCATCGGACTGGAAGTAACGATCCTTACTGCCGTTCTCCATTGCAGCAATAGATCCCATACCACGATATACTTTATATTTTCTACCCTGGAATAATTCAAAGGTTCCCGGGCTCTCCTCACATCCTGCAAAGATGCTGCCCATCATGCAGACATTACCGCCTGCTGCGATAGCCTTGGTCATATCACCTGAATACTTGATACCACCATCTGCAATAATAGGAATACCATATTCTTTTGCTACTGCGTAAGAATTCCATAATTGCTGTGATCTGAGGTACACCGATACCTGCAACGATACGTGTTGTACAGATAGAACCAGGTCCGATACCAACCTTAACAGCATCTGCACCGGCTTCGATCAGCGCCCTTGTGCCTTCACCTGTTGCCACATTACCGGCAATGACCTGAAGATCAGGATACTTCTCCTTGATCATTCTTAGACATCTTAATACGTTCTCAGAATGGCCATGTGCACTATCAAGTACAATTACGTCTACCTTGGCATCAACCAGGGCAGCTACACGCTCCAGTACATTAGCTGTAATACCAACACCGGCACCGCACAGAAGTCTTCCCTGTGCATCCTTTGCAGCCAGCGGGTACTTGATTGTCTTCTCAATATCCTTGATTGTGATAAGACCTTTCAGATTATAATTGTCATCTACGATAGGAAGTTTCTCTTTTCTTGCGGAAGCCAGGATCTTCTTGGCTTCTTCCAGTGTAATACCTTCCTTGGCAGTAATCAGTCCTTCAGAAGTCATGGACTCCTTGATCTTCTTGCTGTAGTCTGTCTCGAACTTCAGGTCACGGTTCGTAATGATACCAACTAACTTCCTACCCTCTGTAATAGGTACACCTGAAATTCTGAACTTGCCCATTAATGCGTCTGCATCTGCAAGTGTATGTTCCGGAGTTAAGGAAAAAGGATCTGTAATGACGCCATTCTCTGAACGCTTAACCTTATCAACCTCTTCTGCCTGTGCTTCGATAGACATGTTCTTATGGATGATACCGATACCGCCCTGTCTTGCCATGGCTATTGCCATTCTGTGTTCCGTAACAGTGTCCATTCCCGCACTCATCATAGGAATGTTAAGCTTGATTTTCTTAGTCAACCATGTTGTTAAGTCAACCTGATTAGGGATTACCTGTGAATAGCTGGGTACTAAAAGTACGTCATCAAAAGTAATTCCATCGCCAATAATCTGACCCATGTCTTTTCCTCCTAAATTATAAAAAAATATAAACTCTAATTGTCCAAAATTATACAAAAACCTGCTAAAATGTCAATCCGTAAATACCTTTCTTGGGATACCTTTGATTGTTTTGGCAAAATCTTCTGTCAGGTTCAACAGATACTTCTGGCTTCCTCGTAGAACATTACATAAAGCTTCTGATCCGGCAGATCATGGCCTGCGCTGTAATCAATGGCTTTTACCTGTCTGTTACGGTAGGAATCCAGCTGATAGGATTTCTCCGGTGCCAGAATCTCAATCTTATTTACATCAATGGTAAGGACTCTTTTTCTTCTGGTCTTTGCCATAATCTTATCAATGGTAATCTCTTTATCCAGATACAGATACTCATATTCGATGGATGTCCACTGAAAAACAAAAATAACTAATACCCCAAAAGCAACCGCAATAATAAAAATCAGGATATTACCTGTCAAAAGTGCCAGCAGACCTGCCAGTACGGTAGGAATGATACTCACTACTCTGATCAGCTTGTCCTTTACCCCCTGTTCTTTTTGATACTAATAATTCCTTATAACTGTCGTTCATAATCTTATCCTTCCTGTTCCTAATATAATATTCAAAACCACAATTGGCAGTGCTTTGAATATTTACATGATACTTTAAATTTAGTACAAATCAACGCAATCTTCAAGATTTAGAAAATTAATAGTCCCTTTCATTGACTTCCTACCACACTGCATATATCATTAAGATGCTGTACTACATAAGACCAGAAAGGTGAGATATCAATGGAAGTATATAATAAGAACCGTGACAAGAACCAGGGCATGCATGATGAGATCAGGGAGCAGAATGCCAAGCTCAAAGATGCACCCCTGAAAGACAAAATCGCATATTATAAAGAATATTACCTGAAAGCCACCTTAGCCATCCTGGCAGCTGCCATTTTTATCGGCTATATCGCCTATACCATGATCACAGCCCCTGACGATACTGCCTTTGCAGCTTATTTCTTCAACAACACAGGGATTCCTCCAGTACCGAATTACTGGACAGTTTCGTTGATTACGCAGGAATTGATACAAAGAAACATGACGCATACATTGATGCTTCCATGCACTATGGTGATGCAGCTGATAATATGACGGGATACGGCTATGTAGACCTTGAGAAAAGTATGGCAGTTATTGCAGCCAAGGAACTGGATGTCCTGGTCGGTGATCAGTCTGCATTTGATTATTACTGCAAAAGTGAGGTCTTCTCTGATATTACTACCGTACTGCCGGACGATCTGATGGAGCAGTTCAAAGATAAGTTATATTATTATACTAACGAAGAGACCAACGAGACTCTTCCGCTTGAATTGATGTCAGTGATGCCCCCAAATTACAGGAATATCACTATTATGATGGTATCACAGCTTATTTCGGATTCATTGTAAATTCTGACAGCGTAGATAATGCCATCGCATTCCTGCGATATATTTACGAAGAATAGAATGCATTTAAAAAAGACATGGATTACAGCAATTTCTACTGTTATCCATGTCTTTTTCCTATCTGATCCATAATTATTTCCAGATCAATGACTTCCACTGTTCAATCTCTTCCTCGGTCATGAAGCCTCTGGAAGTTCCTACATATCCTATCTTGCATGCTGCAAACATCAATGCATTCTTGATGGCTTCCTTCGCATCACCTGTCTTGACGTAATAATGCAGGAACGCTGAGAACATCGCATTACCGGCGCCCACTGTATTCACGATTTCTTCTGTCTTGACCGGCTTGTATTCAAGAATACTGTTATCCTTCTTCGTATAAAGAATGACTCCCCTGCTGCCAACACCTACAATCATAATCTCCGGATTGTATTTCTCCCTGCATTCATTGATACACTCATAAGGATCACATTCCATATCATCATCACTGGCATAGATAATATCTGCTGCCTGCAGGAAATCAGCCTTGGGCTTACTTCTTTCCCTGCTCAGGCTTCTACATTGACAGCTAACGGCTTATCATACCTTTTCGCCAGATCTATCAGAGGCCTGCAGAAATTACAGTCAGAAATCAGTATCATGTCTTTATCCTGAATCTGTCGTTCAAATAACATTCTGTCATACTCTACTGTCCGAATGTCCTTGACATCTTCAAATATCTGCTTCTCTCCATTGGCATACATAATAACTGCGGTAGGCATGGAATCCAGTCTTGGCAATACATATGCAAAATCCAGCAGCGCCCTGCCATCCTGATTGGCATGTGCTTCCAATTCCCTATAATCTACCTCTTTGCCAATCATACTCATGAAATCCACCTGATTGCCAAGCCACGTCAGCGCTCTGGCTTCATTATATCCTGCCCCGCCCAGATCTGTATGAATCATATCCGGAACACTTGTAAAGTAGGAATACGGCACGGGAAGCTTATCTACCTTCACAATCGTTTCTATCTGAATAAAACCTGCTACTAAAAAACGGCTCATCGCTATCCTCCATTTCTGCTGTGCTTGTTTTTATATATTCTGTTTCCTTATTAAGTATAGCGCATTTTGTCAGACTTTTCAATCTTGTGTCTGTTATTATTCTATACGACTTTTTACATTTCAAACGAGTTTTTACATTTGGCATTGCACTTCTACACCTTATTGCTATAATACCCCTACAGACGTCTGAAATACATAGAAAGGCTCTGATAGCGGTATTGCAAGCCAACTCAGTAAAAATAACATATGAATCAAACCAAAACAACATTTTCACCTGCGTTGCTGAAAGCCACAGGTAAAATTGAATACGGACTGACCAACGACTACATGTTCCGTGTCCTTTTTCAGAAGAATAAAAAGGCTCTCACAGGGCTGGTCTGCTCCCTGCTCCACCTTAACCCGGAAGAAATCACTTCTATTGAAATCACTAATCCCGTTGAGATTGGTTCCTCTTTCAGCGATAAGGAATTCAGGCTTGATATCAGGCTAATCCTAAATAGCCATCAGCAGATAGACCTGGAAATGCAGGAAAACGATTACCACGACTGGCCAGAACGTTCCATGGATATCTCTGCCGTATGTATGACAGCCTTGAACATGGCGAAGAATACATTAATGCAAAGCCGGCAATCCACATCGGCATCCTCGATTATACGCCTTTTCCAGAACATCCTCTGTTCTATTCTAAAAATCAGATCATGGATGTAAATACTCATAGAATTTATAGTGACAAGTTCTCCCTCTATGTGCTAGACTTGAGTCAGATAGACCTGGCAACAAAAGAAGACTGCTTCTGGCAGATTGAGGAATGGGCAAAAGCTTTTTAAAGCCACCACTTGGGAGGAAATTAAAATGATTGCTGACAAGAACGAATATTTAACCGAAACGTCAAACACACTGTGTGATCTCTATGCTGACAAGGCCGTCAGGGAACGCTGCCTGGACAGGATTGAATACAATCTTAGGATGAAGCGGTATGAAGACGATCTTGCCCAGAAAGATAAAGCTTTGGAAGAAAAAGACAAAACTATAGAAGAACAAGACAAAACTATAGAAGAACAAGACAAAACTATAGAAGAAAAGGAAAGAACTATAAAAGAGCAAAGTATTGCTCTTGATGAGAAAGATGCCCTTGTTAAGAAATTGATGGAAGAAATTGCAGAGCTGAAGCAGCAAAAATAAATATGCTCATTAATACAAAAAGTCGTCCGGAATGGACGAGTTTTTACATTTGGCATTGCGCTCCTACATCTTATTGCTATAATACCCCTACAGACGTCTGAAATACATAGAAAGGCTCTGATAGCGGTATTGCAAAGTCGGCAATCCACATCGGCATCCTCGATTATACGCCTTTTCCAGAACATCCTCTGTTCTATTCCAAAAATCAGATCATGGATATAAATACCCATAGAATTTATAGTGACAAGTTCTCCCTCTATGTGCTAGACTTGAGTCAGATAGACCTGGCAACAAAAGAAGACTGCTTCTGGCAGATTGAGGAATGGGCAAAGCTTTTTAAGGCCACCACCTGGGAGGAAATTAAAATGATTGCTGACAAGAACGAATATTTAACTGAAACATCCAATACATTGTGTGATTTGTATGCAGACAGGAATGTCAGGGAACGATGCCTCGATAGAATTGAATATAATCTTAGGATGAAGCGGTATGAAGATGCTATTAAGGAAAAAGATGCCACTATTAAGGAGCTGGTGGCTGAAAATGCTAAGGCATTAGAGGAAAAAGATGCTCTTATCCGGAAATTAATGGAAGAAAATGCAAAATTGAAACAACAAAAATAAAGTGACCACGCAGACAGATTGTTGAAAAGGATAAGGTAATAAGGCATAAAGCAAGAGCCGCCATTTGGCGGCTCTTGCTCATTATGGTAGGAGCGATTATTAATCGCCTCCATTATTGTTCATGCAATTAACCTAACAGAGAAAGTACACCCTGGTTGGACTGGTTAGCCTGTGCTAACATAGACTGACCTGCCTGTGCAAGGATATTAGGTTAGAATACTTAACCATCTCTGTAGCCATATCTGTATCACGGATCTGGCTCTCAGCGGATGTTGTATTCTCAACAACGTTATCCAGGTTCTTGATAGTATGCTCTAATCTGTTCTGAACAGCACCAAGAGCGGATCTCTGCTTGGATACAGTCTTAATAGCATTTTCAATAGCATCAATAGCATATGTTGCAGAGTTACCTGAATCATCCGCTACATTGATATCAGCTACACCAAGTCCCTTGGAATCCATGCTTGAAATACCAACTGTAATCTTGTTAGTCATATCAGCATCAGCACCTACATGCAGAGCTAAAGAAAGATCCTGTTTTACTTCTGTCTTACCCTTTGTGATGGTAAATACCTGTTTGTTACCGCCTTCAGCATCCTGTTCAGCATACTCTGCATCTACTGCTGTACCATTCAGGGCTAAAGCACCCGTTCCTGCAGCAGTACCGGCTTTATCAACATTAATTGTTGCAATCTTGGTGCCATTATAGCTTACTACACCGGCTTTATCGATATCCAGCTTAGAACCTGCATCAAAGTGATGGCTGAATTCACCTTTCGCGTTAGCAGCACCCTGCGTATAATTAATTTTAGCAAGCGCCTTTGTTAATTCATTCTGACCATCTGCAATTTCCTGACTCGTAACCTTTTCAAATGTAATGCTCATTGCTGCACCAGTTGTTGCTGTAGGAGCTGTAACTTTTGCTGATGCAGAATGTGTAGCCTTTGTAAAAGTACCTACCTCATTTAAATCAGCTTCTACGTAAGCAGTATAACCCGCTTTTGCAGCACCAGTATTCTCATACTGATCAGTAGCAGTATTAGCAGTACCTTTTGCTACTGCAACTGCACCTTTGACTGTATCAGCATCATGCACGTATAATGCATTTTCATCAAAAGCATTATTCTTTATCGTTGCAGTACCTTTCTTGTATAAAGTATAGCCAGAACCTGTTTTAGCATATTCTGTAATGTCATCAGTCGCCTTAATCTGAATCATCTGATTGCCCTTAACAGCGATTAATGCATTTTTGCTGTAACAGTACCACCATTATCAATTGTTTGTGCAGTTCCACTTGCTTTAATTTCAGTTGTAACAGTTGCACCTGATACTGTTGCGCCCACACTATTAGCCTGCACAAGGGCTGATTTCATTTTACTTACTGCCTCTTCAATTGTGATATTCTTATCTGTATCAGCAAAATCACGAGCAATTACTTTGCCACCCTTATTTACTTCAACTGTGGCTCCGTCTGTGACTTTACCAACCAGTTCTTCAATAGAATAGGTTGTTCCAGTACCTGCTTTGAAAGAAATAGTATCTCCGGAAGCCACTGCAGTATATGCTGTTCCTTCAATTGTCACTTCCTGACCATCGGTCATATCTTTGATTTGATGCTGGATATTTGATATTCTTTCTTCGCATCTTATTTACTGCTGATAATATTATACTCTTTACCGGCAATTGATACACTGTCGCCTACTTTTAAATTAGTTGTGAAAGTTGCTGTAGCTCCGCCATCATCATACATATCTCCTTTAAGTCCGGCATCATATGAATTAAGTGTCTTGCCTGAGTATCTTTGCCGCCTTTCAGAAGATAGGTCTCATTGAACTTTGTAGTCTCTGCTACACGGTCAATTTCTGTTGTCAGCTGAGAAATCTCATCCTGAATAGACTGACGATCTGTTTCAGAGTTTGTACCATTTGCTGCCTGTACTGCCAGCTCGTTCATTCTCTGTAACATATCGGTAACTTCCTGAAGAGCACCTTCTGCTGTCTGTACAGCGCTGATACCGTCTTCTGCATTGGAAGAAGCCTGATCCAGACCACGGATCTGCTTTCTCATCTTTTCAGAAATAGACAGACCTGCTGCATCATCTGCTGCACGGTTAATCTTATAACCGGAAGAAAGCTTCTCTGTAGAGCTTGATAATGTACCCTGTGTGATACCTAACATTCTGTTAGCGTTAATGGCTGTTAAATTGTGTTGTACTACCATAAAATTTTACCTCCATGTGTTAACCGAGGTCTTTAGATAATCCTCCGACTTCGATTTGCTGTCGCGATAAAAATCCGTTTTACCGCCTGTTCTTTGTTCCCTTATTCAGTTGTCAGGAACTTTGGTGAGTATCCAAACTTCCTATTTATAATATCCGAAGACTCACCTTCAACAGTCTGCGCGCGCTCACTCCCATTGCGTCAGCCTCCGGTTATTACTGTGTTATTATAGATTTTTCATACTGGATTCCCTTTTCTCAATCGCACGCCCTCTGGCGATATTGATTTCCTTAGGGGCATCGATCATGATGTGCGCCTGATTCTTCACCCCACCAAGGAATGTAATCTTCACATCCTTGCCCACCATGATATATTCATCTTTCTGTACTGATAATCTAAGCAAAACTGCTCCTCCTTCCTGACTGTTCGATAAGCTCTCTTATCGGTTTCCCTGTTCTTTCGAAATGTACCAGCCAGAGCCGACTGTGGGTCATTCACCGTCCCTGCCCTGAAAAGCCATCGTTTCCGTGCCTCCTTGCATTCGGAGTGCATGCAACATTTTCTATAAATTGTTGCATCCTGCTATTACGTAATCTATTATCAAAATAAGACTGTATTTAATTACCAAATACAAAAATAGGGAAAGCTGAAGGAGCGGCTGTCTGCATACCCATGCGGATACCCACAAGGGAGGAGTATATGAGTACAACACAACCGATCAGAGATAAGGAAGCTCTGAGGAAATTCAAGAATTTTTACAAGACGCAGAAGCCCAACCCACGCAATTATGCGATTATTGTGCTTGGATTGAACACTGCACTGAGAATCAGCGATATTCTGAACCTGACCAGTGAAATGGTCTATGACAATAACAAGGTTCGTGAACATATCGTTGTAAAAGAACAAAAGACGGGAAAAATCAATCGAATCCTGCTTAACCGCGAAGTCCGTAAAGCCTTGAATCTTTACCGTCATTTTCTAGTAAAATCTGCTGCCTATAAGGCTGGAAATCCCCTATCTTTTTCCAAGTCCATATGTCAGCCAGCGCCCTCTATCACGCTATCAGGTGTATCGTATGATACGAAACGCTGCTGAATCTGTAGAAATACAGGAAAAGGTCAGCTGCCATTCCCTGCGCAAGACCTTTGGCTACCGCGCATGGAAGCAAGGGGCTGACCCTATTGTAATTATGCTCATCTATAACCATTCTTCCTTTGACATTACCAAACGATATCTGTGTATTGAACAGGATGACAAAGATAAAATATATCGAAGTATCCTGATCTGAGTTATAAAAACATTACAATAATAACTTCTGCGGCATTGCATATGGCGCAGTTTTTTGTAGTACAATGAAATAAGACAGAATATGACGTTTTTTGAAAAAATTTGAAATGCGCACTAAAGTTTCTGTTAGATGTGACGATATATATAGTGTAAAGCAAAAGGGATGCAACAATTTATAGAAAATGTTGCATCCCTTTTATGATGTCCGAACTATCTCATCATATACATGACAAACGTCCGTTTATATTTACTTTCTTTCTTTTAAAATCTCTTCCGTCAATTCTTTTCTGTTTGTCTTGAAATGGAAGTATGGGCGCTCGGTCAACAGACGAATCTCTACAGGATACTCAAAAGGCTCTAATGTCGCCAGAATACCGTCTTTTACCTCGTCAAGGCTCTTACCCTCTTCCAGAATGACGAACAGATACGGCACGGAATATCCTCATGTTTCCGCATCTGGAACGAAGCAGAAGAAGCCGTCTTTTACGCCGGGAGCTTCTACCATTTGGCTCTCCATGCGCATCATATACAGTGTTCCACCACCATAGCGCTTCACATCACCTCTGCCCAGAATATATACGATACCATTCTCACTGATATATCCATATCTCCTGTATGCAGCCATCTCTCACCATCCGGATGCATTACCAGCGTTCTTTCTGTAAGTTTACCGGCGGAAAAGCCGCCATAGTGCAGCATTTTGGCAGGTCCGTTCATACATACTTCGCCGATTTCTCCATAAGACTTCTCTTCCAATGTCTCAGGATCAAATACTGCCAGAACAGTTGCAGGCATTGGCATACCTACACAGCCATCCGTTAATGGGAACAGAGGATTGGGCAGTGTAAAGTTGGAGCAGCCCTCACTTTGTCCATAACCGGCACTTAATGCAGCCATACAATTATGCTTATGGAAAAATGCTTCTACTTCCCTGCTCTTTCGTTCATTCATGGGTTCTGCACCTGTTCCTATGCTTCTAAGATGCGACATATCATAGTCATCAGAATTCTGGTGCTCTTCATCAGGATTTCGCAAAACATTGGAATCAAAGCCCAGAAGTTAGGCTTATATTTCATAAACTGCACATCAATGTCTTCCAATGGGCAGAATGGATCTAATATCACACAAAGTCCTGTAGAAAGCGGGAATACGGTCATGGATACTGTCGCTGCAATCAGGGCAGGTGTCAGAATCGGCAGCCACCACTTCTCCTGCACTGGAGATGGTGGAACGAAAATAGACATCTGATAGGCAATTGCCACAATATTGGAGGACGAATGGATAACCAGCTTGGATACTCCTGTAGAACCACTGGTATAAGCGCCAAATACCGGTCTGTCCGGGTCTTCACTTGCCCTGTACTCTCCGGTATATTCCCTGCCAAGTTCCAGAAATTCCTGCCAGGTCATATCGCCTTCCACATCTTCTCTTTCTACAGCATAATGGGCTTCTATGCCTTTTGCCACATAATCAGGCATACTGCCACGGTCTGCATAATCATAGGGAGATATCTTTACAATGCGCCTTGCCTGTGTTGTATTACGCATCAGTTCTTCGTCTTCTTTGGATATATAATCATGGACAAACACAACATCTGTCGTTGTCTTACGGACTGCATAGCACAATTCTTCCGGTGTATCATCACGGCACAGCATTGCCGCCCCTATTCTTTCTGCTGCCAGGAGCAAAATATAATGGGCAGGTACAGCCTGGATAAATACGGGAATTCTGTCACTCTCCTGAAATCCTGCTGCCTTCAATGCCCTTGCGGCTGCGTCCACCTGCTGCCACAGCCATTCATAATTGAATTGATTACCATAATATTCAAATACATATCTGTTCTGATCCGATTCTTCATTCGCAGAAATGCCTCTATTGTCATCTTAGGTACTTCCACATTTTTGAATGGCTCCGGATAATAATTTAACCACGGTCTGTCTATACTTGCTTTGCCTGTAAGACCTGTACTCATCTTCTGTCCCTCTACTTTCTGTCTGCATATAATATGTCAACCTCAAGTGTACTTCATTGTACTGCGGCTGTCAATTCCATTCGTAATTCCGGCATTATTCCACGCTCTTGAGAGCCTCTACCGGGTCAATGCGGTTAAGTGTCCTGTCTGTCAGACAATCTACCAGTAATGCAAAGCCAAAAGACAAAACAGCCGCATATACATAACTGACCGGTCTGATCGTAACTGCAAAATAAATGGATGGCAGATTCAATACACGGGTCAGGGCACTCCCAAGTACACTGCCCAGTGGAAGTCCAAGCAGAATGCCTATCCCTGTCAAAATCAGCGTCTCTTTATTGACGTATAAATGTACTTCCGCATCATAGAATCCAAGCACCTTAATCGTTGCCAGCTCTCTCTCCCTCTCGGATATGTTGGTAGTTGCCAGGGTAAACAGCACCACCAGAGCCAGCCCGGCAGCCATAATAATGATAATATAGACCACCACATTAATGATCAGAACAGATACGGAGAAGTTATCCTTCATCTCTGCAACACTCATGGTTGACTGTACGCCGTCTATTTCTTCCAGCTCATCGGCAAAAGCCGCCTGATCCCGGCAATCCTCACTGATATGCATCAATACACCATTGGGTACATATTCCCCAAAGATATCCTCATAGGCAGTCTGTGTGATATACACTGTATTTCCCATATAGTTGCGTACTGTACCAACGACCTCCACATCCTCCTGCACCAGCTTGAGATTCTGCAATTGTACAACATCACCCTCATCAAAATGCAGCACATTAGCCGCATTCTGCGTAATCGTAATGCCTTTTGAAGCAAGAGAAGCCTTTTCCCCCTGCGGGTCTTCCAGACAGATATAGTCCGTATAATCTGTTTCATCCGGGATGACATACATCGGTATGGACAGCTCTTCCCCCTGATTCTTTACCTTCACAGTCTCTATTCTAAGCGAGATATAATCTGACACTTGTGTCATTTCTTCGATTTTATTTAAAAAATCATCATAAGCAGAATCTGTTGTAGCTGCCAGCATATCGTAACGATATACATGACCATACTGATTCTCACATAATGCAGTAACTGAATCCTTGATTACAAAGCCACACAGCACAAGTGCCGTACAGCCCATAATCCCGCCGATTGTCATAAGCATACGTTTTTATAGCGGAACAGATTTCTGGCTGTTACTTTATTCAGAAAAGACAATCTGCTCCAGACAAACTTCCATCTCTCCAGAAAGATTCTCGCTCCTGACTTTGGTGCCTTTGGACGCATCAGAGAAGCTGGTGTATGCTTGAGTTCTGCTTCACAGGATATCCAGGTTGCTCCTATAATGCCTGCTGCAAACAGTGTGATTCCACCTAATCCATACAGCATGTCAAATCCATACAGATACCAGGGCAGCTGGATACATGATTCCAAATATTCTAAAGATAATAGCAGGCAATACTACAAATCCACATATATCCCCAGAATACCTCCAAGTATACAGGCTATTGCCGCATATAACAGGTACTTTCTTCGAATCTCCCTGTCTGTAAAGCCCAGCGCCTTATACGTTCCTATCAGTCTCTCTCTTCCTCTACCATTCTGGTAATCGTAGTCAGGCTGATCAGGATAGCTACGACCAGGAACAGAATCGGGAAAGCTGTTCCCACTGCCTCAATACAGTCTGCATCACTTTGCACATTCATATATCCACTCAGTGCACTCCTGTCCTGAATGTACCACTGTGGCATCTCTATTGCTTCTATATCTGCTCTTGCATCATCAAACTGCAGCTGTGCCTTTGCCATTTCTTCTGCAAGCTTCTGTTCATTTTCCTGTAACTCCTTCTGCGCTTCCTCCAGCGCACTTTGCTGCACTGCCAACTCTTCAGATGGTAGAAAAGCTGCGGCTGCTTCAAGCTGCTGTCTACTTTCAGACAGTTTCAATTTTGCCTCATTTATGTCCTGCTGTGCTTTATCAAACTCTGCATCAGCTTCAGCCTCTGCATCTACCAATTCTTTACTGGCATCGCCTGTCAACTTGTCATAACGAGCCTGCTGTCTTTTATCTTTTACTCCGGTATCAATAGCTGTAATCTGCTTCTCTATTAGTTCTTTATAAGCATCTGAATAGCAAAAGTTCATCCTTTGCATTCTTCACAGTCAGATAAATCGTTGTATAAACATCACTCTCCACTGCCCCCGGCATCACATAAAATGTGTATTCAGCCGCTGTTGTAGAACGAAAGGACATGACACCCTCATGACTGTCCACATCCATGGGATCTACAATGCTGCCTGTAATCTTATATTCTGTCTGAAGGAAGTTCGGCTCCTCGTCTTCTTCCAGTTCTTCATTTATGACAAGTGTGTCACCTATTTTCTCTTTTCCCGACTGGGTAAAGGTAATTCTCGGTGACAGCAATTTCATCCACCTTTTCAGGCAGGCATCCCTCAATGATATATGGCAGGTTCAGATTACCGGAACTAAGCGTTTTGACCTGTGCTGTCTTATTCTGATGAACCTGCGAGTCCTGTCCATCTGCATTCTCCAGCGTTACCTGCACTACCTCACTATAGACGCCTTCTGCCTGCTCAATCTCCTCCATGGATTGTAATGCTTCCACATCCTCTGCGGTCAGCCCCATGGTCGATACAATACTGATATCATATAAATTCTGACCATCATAAAATGCATCCGCTGTATGTCTCAGATCTGAACACGCCGCCCTAAGCCCACTCAGCATCGTAACACCAAGTGCCGTGATCAACAGCAGTGAACCGAACCTCTTCTTCTCTCTTCTGACCGTCCGCCAGATATCCTTACTGTATGCTTTATTCATCTCATATGTATCCTTTCTATGACCTGCAGGCTTTGAGCCGCAGGCACACACTTTCTACCATTCAATTTCAGAGATTGGTGTTGGATGTTCATTGGTTGTCATTTGTGTCACTTTGCCACTCTTGAAACGTATCAGCCTGTCTGCCATGGGCGCCAATGCTGAATTGTGTGTGATAAGAAGCACTGTAATATTGTCTTTTCTGCAAGTGTCCTGTAAAAGCTGCAATATCTGCTTACCCGTATTGTAGTCAAGTGCCCCTGTCGGTTCATCACACAACAGCAGCTTTGGATTCTTTGCCAATGCACGGGCAATAGACACTCTCTGCTGCTCTCCACCGGAAAGCTGCGCCGGGAAATTATTCTTTCTCGCTCCCAGTCCCACCTTTTCCAAAGTCTGTGCGGCATCCAGTGAATCCCTGCATACCTGTGCCGCCAGCTCAACATTCTCCAAAGCGGTCAGATTCGGCACTAAATTATAGAACTGAAAAACAAATCCGATATCATTACGCCGATACCCTACCAGTTGTTTTTTATTATATTGTGTAATATCATTTCCATCCACAATGATCTGACCTGCACTGGCAGTATCCATTCCCCCAAGAATATTAAGGGCCGTCGTCTTCCCAGCTCCCGATGAGCCAAGGATCACCGCCAGCTCGCCCTTCTCTACATAAAAGCTTGCATCATCCAACGCTTTAATAGATGCCTCTCCACTTCCATACTCTTTTACAATATGATTAAATTCTATATATGGCATATATTTGTACCCTCATCTTTCTGTTCACTCATACATCATTTTCATACACTTTCTATATACATCTTATTTCATCCTGAAATATTGTCAAATTAAATTTTTGTTTTCCCAATCCCCTCCTCTCCCTACCTACTGGATTTTTCCCCTTTTATTTCGTATAATGAAACCATAGATTAATGCATAATCTATATAGCAGCAAATGATACAAATTATATCTTTATAATTACCGCGAAACGCCCACTTGAACAGGAGGATTACACATGGGATTTTTAACAGGAAAAACAGCCATTATCACAGGTGCAGGACGCGCCGTATTAAGTGACGGACGCTGCGGTTCTATTGGATATGGAATCGCCACCGCCTATGCCAAAGAAGGTGCCAACCTCGTCATTACAGGCAGAAATGTTGCCAAACTGGAAGCTGCCAAAGAAGAACTGGAGAAGAACTACTCCATTAAAGTACTGACAGTACAGGCAGACGTCAATGCAGGCGCTGATAACGAAGCCGTAGTAAATCATGTAATAGAAGAGACCATCAAAGAATTTGGACGCATCGACGTCCTCATTAATAATGCCCAGGCATCCGCTTCCGGAGTTCCTCTGGCAGAGCATACGACAGAACAGTTCAATCTTGCCCTTTATTCAGGACTCTATGCTGCTTTCTACTATATGAAAGCCTGCTACCCGCATCTGGCTAAGACCAAAGGCAGCGTCATCAATTTTGCCTCCGGTGCCGGATTGTTCGGTAACTTCGGTCAGTGCGCCTACGCCGCTGCCAAAGAAGGCATCCGCGGTCTGACCAGAGTTGCAGCTACAGAATGGGCAAAAGACGGCATTAACGTCAATATCATCTGCCCTCTGGCATGGACTGCACAGCTTGAACAGTTCCAGAAAGCCTATCCTGATGCTTTTGAGAAAAATGTGCATACTCCACCCGCAGGACATTTCGGTGATGCCGAACTTGAGATTGGCAGAGTATGCGTACAACTGGCATCTCCTGACTTCAAGTATATGACTGGTGAGACACTTACCCTGGAAGGTGGTCTTGGTCAGCGTCCCTAGTACATCGTTCTGCAAATAAGTTACTGTTCACTCGTACCTCGTTCCAGCAACAATTTATGCACACAAAATCAATTGCATTGATTTTGGCGCATACAAACTCGTGATTTTCATGCATAATCTGCATGAAAACACTTCGCGGCATTGCTGTTAAATTGAATTTGCAATCATGTGCGGATAGTTCCATTTTGTTTGAATATTGAGAGGAAAATAACGGATAAAGAATGATTCCCAGAAGTCGTACAGTCTCTTGCCAAATGGAAAAGATACGCGCTCAAGAAATACGGCTTTTATTTGGATATAGGTCTGAATGGTAACGGTGTGGGACGCCCTGTTACACCGATATGAATGCCATCCGTCGTGATGAAGTAGCAGAAATACACTTTATTCCATCTTTTGATGGGCAGACAATACATTCCATCTTTGGATTGGGAACGCATCATCACAAAGGATGAGCGTAATCTTAATATTTTGAAGGAAACTGTAAAGACTGTATACAAGTGCCTTCGTAAGACAGAGAAATTCATGGCAATCCAGTATGATTATATCGAAGAGATTCTTCCTCATGATATTTTCTTTGTAACAACCCAGGAATTGGCTGAGATCTTCCCTGACTACACACCTAAGGAAAGGGAATTCTATATTGCAAAGGCAAAAGGCGCTGTCTGCATCATGCAGATCGGTGATGCTATGG